>OCPT01000530.1_pt1:0-25000 | contig 28325 bp, 28 predicted proteins | sample 1538741 | NCBI WGS metagenome assembly OCPT01 (sample SAMN04571723, study PRJEB22368) | human gut metagenome | biome: human gut; material: stool | host: Homo sapiens | place: Luxembourg | collected 2012-12-06 | reverse complement strand
GCGATCGGCGCGGGCGCGATGACTGTCTCGCACGCCAATGACAGCTACTTCTGGGTCGTCACCAATTTCACCGGGCTTGATCCGCAGGATGGCTACCGGACACAGAGTATGATGACGCTCGTCGTCGGCATTGTTTCCATGGTCAGCATTTTCCTCGCTTCTCTTGTTCTACTGTAACCGGCAGGAGGGTCACGCATGAAAACCATCATTGCCATGGATTCTTTCAAGGGCTGTCTCTCGTCTCTGGATGCAGGAAATACGATCAAAGAGGCGATCCTTTCCCGCTATCCGTCTGACTCGGTCGAGGTCTTTCCGCTGGCAGACGGCGGGGAGGGGACGGTCGATGTGCTGACGGCGGGTCTTGGCGGAGACATCGTCCCCGTCACGGTGACAGGGCCTCTGGGGCAGCCGGTCGCAAGCCGCTATGGCTGGCTTCCGAAGAGCCACACGGCTATCATCGAGATGGCGGATGCCTCCGGACTGCCTCTTGTGCCGCCGGCTTTTAGAAATCCGATGAATACCACCACCTACGGCCTCGGCGAGCTCATCAGTGCTGCCTTGTCCCGTGGATGCCGCCACTTCATCATCGGCATCGGTGGAAGTGCGACGAATGATGCCGGCATCGGCATGCTGACGGCGCTGGGCTATCATTTCTATCAGGAAGATGGCAGCCGTGTCAAAGGCTACGGCCGTGATCTGGCGAAGATCGTGCGCATCGATGACAGCGAGGTATCTCCGCTCCTCAGGGAATGCCGCTTCGACATCGCCTGTGATGTGACGAATCCGCTCTGCGGCAGCGAGGGCTGTTCGCATGTCTTCGGTCCGCAGAAGGGTGCGACTCCCGAGATCGCCGCCCGCATGGACGCTGACATCGCCCGCTTTGCCGCTCTCGCCGAACGCTTCACCGGAAAGGCGGCAGCTCTTATCCCCGGAGCGGGCGCCGCCGGAGGTCTTGGCTTTGCATTCCATACATTTCTGGATGGAGCGCTGACGCCCGGGATCACGCTGGTCCTCGAAGCCATCCACATCGCTGATGCACTTCCATCCGCCGACCTTGTCATCACCGGCGAGGGACGAATGGATCATCAGACTGCGATGGGCAAGGCACCTGTCGGCGTCGCACAGCTCGCCAAGCGCTGCGCACCTTCCTGCCGCACCATCGCTCTCTGCGGCTGTGCGGCAGAAGAAGCCGCCTCTGTCAATGAGCATGGCATCGATGCCTATTTCCCCATCCTGCATGAGGCGATGGATGCGGAAGAGGCCATGCGGAAGGATGTCACGACGGCCAATCTCCGTCAGACGGTCACCCAAGTCCTGCGTCTGATCCATGATTGAGGGTTCAGGGTTTGCCCATGAGGCGTACTGCCCTTGATTGGGGATGAAAGCCTCTCTTGAATGAGAAATGGTGGTGCGGCGCATTTCGTCATCCTGAGCGGAGAAAAACGTCGTATGTTAAGGAAACGCTGATTCAATCACAGAATCAGATTTCATATGGATTTTTATACATAGTGTCGTCGACATTCTCCTTAAATAGCTCGCTATTCGCGCCCTCTGTCTCCTCGCTCTGTATAAAAATCCAAGAATGAAATCTGATAACGATTTAATCAATGTTTCCTTAAAAATGGCTTATCTGAAACAGGAGAACTGAGTCGAAGGATCTAAGCGCCGCGGAAATTTGAAATTAGCGATTTTCTCGTATCGCCAACCTAATCCCTAGCTACTAATTCCTAGTCACCAATCACTAGCTACTCACCCCTGCTTTCAAACTTGTGGTAGCGGCTTCGCCGAAAGTATATATGGGGCGATGCCCGAAGGTTCCCTGGGTAGCAGGTTTCCCGTTTCGGAATTCCAAACATCGACCGCCTAACCGCGAATGACAAAGATTTCTCGCTTCGCTCGAAATGACGATACGAGAGTCTCCCAGTCTCTTAGTCTTCTAATCCCTAATCCCTAGTCACCAGTCCCTACGCAAAGGAGCACATCAAATGGATTTCAATGAACTATGCATCGGCTGCCGGACGTACCGCAGATTCCAGCCAAAAGAGATCGATGCGGGCATTCTGGATGAACTCATGGAAAATGTCCGCATCGCAAACAGTGCGATGAATGCCCAGGTGCTGCGCTACGTGCTGGTCAGAGAGCCTTCTCTCACTGCCGCCATGCAGCCTTTGATCCATTGGGCGGGAGCGCTCCCGCCGGAGCTTGGCACGCCGAAGGCAGGCGAAACGCCCGTGGCTTTTGTCCTCATCTGCAAAGAGGGCCGCGGAAATCCGTGGGACGATATCGACGTGGGCATCGCTGCACGGACGATCACGCTGAATGCGTATGCACACGGCATCGGCTCAGCCATGCTGGGCGCGGTGGAATTCCCGAAGGTGAAGGAGCTTCTTTCGCTTCCAGCGGACTGGAATCCGTGCCTTCTCATCGCCCTCGGTTATCCGGGATGCGAGAGCCATATCGTGGACGTGCCTGAAAACGGCTCGATCAAGTACTTCCTCGATGAGAAAAAGGACTACTGCGTACCGAAGCGCGCGCTGTCTGATATTTGTATCAAGAAATGATGCACGCAAAAAGCCTGCCCGACAGGGGCAGGCTTTTCGTTTATTCGCCGATATGAACGTGAGCCGAACGCTGAAATAAGAAAGGGTACGGAGCCTGCGGGCTCTGTATCTCGTAGTGGAAATGGGTGCAAAATAGCTTGCCGTTATTCCTTTTATGATATATAATATATCGAGGAAGGAATAATTCTATGGAAATCAAATTTTACGAAGATACGTCTGGGCGTGTTCCGGTCATAGAGTTCTTGGATAGCCTTGATATAAAAATGCGGCAGAAAATGCTTCGTTCTATTCAGGCTTTGCAGGATATGGGCATTTCCCTTCGAATGCCGTTATCAGAGTCATTGGACGATGGCATCTTTGAGCTTCGCGCCAAGACGGGAACAAATATCAGCCGCGTGATGTATTTCTTCGTCGTTGGTGACAGAGCGGTTCTGACTCATGGTTTTATCAAGAAAACGCAGAAAACGCCGCCGCGGGAAATAGAACGCGCCAAGAAAATACGCGATGATTACATAGAGAGATTCGGACGGAGGTGAGCCAAATGGATGATTTCGATAAATACCTCAAGAAGCAGATGGATGATCCAGAATTCAAGAAAGAGTGGGACAACAGCGAATTGGAATATCAACTCATGATGATGGTGCTGAAGGCTAGAAATGAGCAAAACTTAACACAGTCTGACTTGGCAGAACGTACAGGACTTCGGCAGTCAAACATCAGCCGGATTGAAAAAGGGCAGGCGATGCCATCAATTAAGACACTGTCTAAGATAGCTCATGGGCTGGGGAAACAGCTTCAAATTAAATTTGTGTGATAAAAATAGGGACTTTCTTGCAACAAGAAGGTCCCTATTTTATTGCACAAATAGCAAAAATATCCTTCTTTTAGCTCGAGTGATATGATCCCCCTAAAGCAGGGAAGGAGATATCCGGACAGCTCCTTCCTCCAAGGTCTGTGGCTCTCATCCCGAATCACCCGATCTCAAACACCACGGTGACACGGCTCTGGAGCTTCGTGTCTCCGGGGGAAAGCGGGGTCGATTCTTTGGCATCTGCTGCCGCGCCTGCCATCATGCGTACATTCATCGCGCGGTACGGGGTGACATCGGCGCTGTCTTCATTGACAGAGATCACATTCACGACCGAGCGGCCCAGCGTGCCTGCCATGATCTGTGCCTTGCGAAGCGCAGCGGCAGTCGCTTGTCGCAATGCTTCCTCCTTGTACTCCTGCGTCTTGCTCACGGAGAAATCCACGGAGTCGATGCGGTTCGCTCCGGCTTCTACGGCGGCATCCATGACGGCGGCCGTTTTATCCAGACGGCTCACCACGACCTTCATGGAATTCGTGCATTTATATTTCTTCGACTTCACGCGGCCCTTATCATCATAGATATTCTGCGGATACACATTGTAATTCTGCGTCTCGATCCTTGACGCATCTGCACCGGCGGCAATGACGGCATTCCGCACATCGGTCATGATCTGGGCATTCTCACGAGCCGCATTCTTCACCTGCGCCGACTCTGTCTCCACAGAAAGGTAGATGGCAGCGGTGTCACTCTTTGCCGTGACCTCTGCGCTCCCCGATACGGTGAGGCTCCTGCGCGGCAGCTCCTCGGCCTGAACTGCCATAGACGAGAAAAGCAGCATCCCGACTGCTGCGATGGCGATCCATTTCTTCTGCATAGGTCTTCCTCCTTTAAAATTGACTAACAGTCATTTTCTTCATTATAGGGAAAGAAACCAAGTTTGTCAAATGGAAGGGAACGGGTTCAGGGTTCGTCCCTGGGGCGTATCGCCCTTTGATTGCGGATGAAAGCTTCGCTTGAATGAGAAATTAGAAATGAGAAATGGTGGTACGGCGCATTTCGCCATCCTGCGCGGAGAAAAACGTCGTATGTAAAGGAAACGCTGATTCAATCGCAGAATCAGATTTCATATGGATTTTTATACATAGTGTCGTCGACATTCTCCTTAAATAGCTCGCTATTCGCGTCGAATGTCTCCTCGCTCTGTATAAAAAATCCAAGAATGAAATCTGATAACGATTTAATCAGTGTTTCCTTAAAAATAGCTTATCTGAAATAGGAGAACTGAGTCGAAGGATCTAAGCGCCGCGAAGGTTTGAAACTGGCGGTTTTCTCGTATCGCAAACCTAATCCCTAGCCACTAATCCCTAGCTACCAGTCACCAGTCACAAGTCACTCGAGGCTCCTAATCCCCAATCCCTAGCCACTAGTCACCAGCCACTCCTGATTTCACATCCTCCTCATCGATCACACGCACGCCCGCCTGACGCAGCACCTTCGCAAGGAGCCCTTGGCCCTTGATCTTTTTCCCGCTGAATGTGCCGTCATAGATCTCATGAACCCCGCAGGTGGGACTTTTCGCCTTGAGGATCGCACACTCGATCTCTTCCCCCGCAAGCGCTTCCAGTGTCCGTGCGACACCGGCGCGATACACGGCATCCAGATCCTTCCCTTCGCAGGAAATCACACGCCCCTCGCGAAGCTCCACCGGCGGCCGCGGGACCGGCATACCGGCGGCGACCTCCGGGCAGACAGGGATCACCTCTCGCCCCTTCACATAGGAGATCACAGCTTCATTCCGATTGTTTCCGCCGCTGTACTTGCAGTTTCGCCCCAAAAGGCAGGCGCTGACGATGATCTTCTTCATAAAGACTCCTTTGGTAAACAGATTCTATGGGTTCCATGGGTTCAACGGGTTCTAGTGGCAACTTCGCTGCCATTTGAGATCATGGTATTCTCGTATCCCCAGCCCCGAAGGGGCGGATAGGGCACTGGCGGTATGAAAGAGAGCGGGGAAATGCGGAGAGGTGCGTCGTTTATCGGACTGCAAGAAAGATTTCTCGCTTCGCTCGAAATGACGATACGAGAACGTCTGATGTCTCCTGGTCTCTTAGTCCCCAATCCCTAGCTACCAGTCATAAAAAAGCGGCGCGTGAAGCCGTGCGCCGCTTTGCTTTATTCCATCCCCGTCGCTCCCAGCATGACGGCGAGATCGTAGAGATCTCTGCGGAATGGTTCTTTCTCTTTTTTTGCCTCTTCGTAGGGAAGAATGCGCACGCGGCCTCTGTGCATACCGATGAGCGCTCCGGTCTCTCCCCGAAGGAGCGCGGTCACCGCACACGCGCCCAAGACGGAGCCGAGCTGGCAGTCTCTGGCCGTCGGCTGGCCGCCGCGCTGGATGAAGCCGAGCGTAGTCGTACAGACGTCGATCTTTGTATGCTCTTTCAGCCACTCCCCCAGCGAGCGGGCATCGTCCGCGCCTTCCGCACAGATGATGATGCTGTTCGTCCGTCCCAGCTTCATCTGCGCCTCGAGGCTCCGTGCCAGCGTCTCCCGTTCAAAGGGTACCTCCGGCACCAGGATGTACTCTGCTCCGCAGGCAAGGCCCGCATCGAGTGCGATGTGTCCCGCGAAACGTCCCATGACCTCCACAATGGCGGCACGTTCGTGGGCAGACGCACTGTCGCGGATGCGACTCACGGCAGAAACGACCACGTTCACCGCCGTATCATGACCGATGGTCTCATCCGTCCCATGCATGTCGTTATCAATGGTACCCGGTACCGTCACTGTCGGGATGCCGAGGTGCGTCAAAACCTCTGCCCCCTGCACAGAACCGTCGCCGCCGATGACAACGAGCCCGTCGATGCCGTGCTTCCTTAAAATATCCGCCGCTTGGATCTGATTCTTCCGTTCAAAGAAAGCCTGACAGCGCGCCGTGCGCAGCATCGTCCCGCCGCGCAGCACGATCCCGCCCACAGACGCCGAAGTCATCGGCGTGATGTCTTCATCCAAAAGTCCTGCATAGCCACGCTCAATGCCATATATCTCGGCGTCCATGGCAAGTGCCGTCCGGACAACGCTTCTCACAGCTGCATTCATGCCCTGTGCATCACCGCCGCTGGTCAGTACAGCCAGTCGTTTCATGATAGTTGCCTCCTCATAGATAAGAAATCAGGAATGGAAGCTGCGCCCTTTATCACAATCTCCGCTCAGCGAACTCCACATGATGCTGGTCCAGATAGCGGGCGATCAGGATCGCGGTCTGCTCCGGGTGGCAGTTGGTCGTATTGATGACCACATCTACACGGTCGCGCCACTTCGCCCATTTCCGCAGCATCTGCCGCACATAGCCATCCACATCAGAATAGTCCATGGTCGGGCGCTTGCCGATGCGGCGGCGCACCCGCTCTGCGAGGCGGTACGGCTTCGCATAGAGCAGCACCATCACGCCATGCTCCGCAAGGAGGTGAAATTTCTCTTCCGTCATGGGGTAATTGCCCCCCATCGCGATCACCGCTTCATGGTAGTAACGGACGCGGCTGATCACCTGCATTTCCTTTTCCGCGAAGGCCTCTGCCCCCGCATCGCGATAGAAGTCGGCGATCTTCATCCCCGTATCCCGCTCCATCATGCGGTCTGTGTCCGCAAGCTGCCAATCCAGCCCATCGGCCAGGATCTTCGCCGCTCTGCTTTTACCGGTCCCCATCGGACCGATCAGTACGATATTTCTCTTCTTCATAGGTACCTCGGCTTTGAAATGCAGTGATCTCGATCGCAAAGGACAAGACCGTCCCTTCCCGTTTCAATCGGACGAGCTTCACTGCATTCCACACTTCTTTGCTTTTTATTATATCAAAGCCGCGGACAATTTGTGAAAAACTGCCAGTGCCAGCTACATGAATTTTATTAAAATTTCCATTCTTTTCCTCTGAGATCTCTTCCACGGAGACGCCTGCCTCCTCGAGCAGCTTTCCATAGGCCGAAGCCGGTGCCTTTTGAAAGAGCGACGAAAGGAGATCCAGATGCGCCGCATCCCGTTCTGCGTGCCGATACGACAGCAGTAGCTGATTCTCCGCGGCCATCCCTTCCGCCCTCTCCCGCAGCTGCCCCGCCTCCCGGCAAAGAAGACCGCCGGACAAAAGGAGCAGCAGTGCCAAAAGCCCATACATCAGTGCGTACTTCGGATCATGCAGAAATCGGAATGCCATGGCGTCTCCTTTCGTTTTAAGGTTCAAGGTTCAGGGTTCAGGGTTCAGGGTTCAGGGTTGTGGTGGCGGCTTCGCCACAAATATATATGGGGCGATGCCCGAATGTCTCTTGATGACAGGTTAGCCCACGGGGCGTGCCGTCCCTTGAGTGGGAATGACAGAGGAGGAGCGGGTTCAGAGGGTTCAAAGGGTTCAAAGGGGGTGGTGCGGCGCTTTTCGTCATCCTGAGCGGAGAAAAACGTCGTATATTAGAGAATGGCTTATCTAAAGCATGAGAACTGAGTCGAAGGATCTAAGCGCCGCGGAGTTTTAGCATATAGGATATTCTCGTATCGCAGCCTTCCCTTTGAGGGGAAGGTGCCCCGTAGGAGCGGATAGGGCACTGGCGGTATGAAAGAGAGCAGAGAAATGCGGAGAGGTGCGTCGTTTATCGGACTGCAAGAAAGATTTCTCGCTTCGCTCGAAATGACGATACGGGAATCTGATGTCTTCCAGTCTCTCAGTCTCTTAGTCATCAGCTATTCGCTCTCATACCCGGCAGAGTGCCTTCCCCCATTCCCTGCGGAAAGCGCCCGCCTTCCGCTTCACCAAGGGAAGCTCACGGCCGCCTTCGAGCGTCAGTGTATCCTGCCCGATCGCCTTCACCCGCTCCGCATTGACGAGTATGCCGCGTCCCGGCGAAAGAAAATGGAAAGCACTCCGTCCCCTGAGCCTTTCCGTCAGGGAAGAGAGCGTCGATGAAAGGCAGAGCTCCTCGCCGCCGGAAAGATACAGGCGCTGCACATGGTCTTCGGAGATCACCGCTTCTATGTCTGCCAGCGCGACCGAGCGCCAGCCATCGGCCGTCTTGAGAAGCACCTTCCGCCGCCAGCTCCCCTCCAGTGCGGAAAGGCAGCGATCGATGGCCTCTCTCACCTCCGCCTCCGTCGCTGGAAGGAGCAGGTAGTGCTGCGCCCCCAGACGGAAGGCAGCGAGTGCGCGGCTGTCATCCTCTGCAAGAAAGACCATTTCCGTATCACTCCAGCGCTCCCGCACATCGGATGCCGTCTGCATCGCCCCCTCGGGCAAAAAGGACAGATCCCAAAAGAGCAGGTCGAAGCGCTCCTCCCCGCGTCGCCAGTCGCCCAGAAAGGCGTAGCTGTTGTCATACGACACGCAGGAGAGCGACAGCCCCCTGGAGCGCGTCATCTCTCCCAGAAAACGCCGAATGAGTCCGGCCGTCTCTTCGCTGTGACTGATAATCCCTGCCAGAAGCATCGCCACTCCTCCTCTCTTGCTTATTATATTATAATAGATCATATATTTTTTGTTCAAGGCAGAGAGCCTCCTCGCCCCCTCCGCCAAGAAGATATCTCATCCGCCTTTGCTTCTGCCCGCAGAAAGGATCCCTATGTCCTCCTATCTCACACCGCTTCTTGTCGCTTTAGGCGGCGCACTGGGCGCACTCACGCGATACACCGTCACACTACTTGCCGCCTCCTTTCTGGGAAGCAGCTTCCCCTATGGCACGCTCCTCGTCAATGGAGCCGGCTCTTTCCTGATCGGTCTCCTCGCCTTCTTCTTCACACAGCACTTCCCCTCCCCCCTTGCCTCTGCCTCTCTGGTGACGGGATTCCTAGGCGGCCTCACGACCTTCTCCTCCATGATGAATGAGATCATGCAGTTTTTCCTTGCCGGTCACCTTCTCGAAGGATGCACCTACCTGCTCTCCCAGCTCCTCATCGGACTTCTTGCCGTCTTCGCCGGATACCTTCTCATGAGCCGGATCAGCCTGTAGCTCCCCACAGCCAAAACGCCCTCCCCCGCCAATGGCAGGAGAGGGCGTTTCCTTAGGAAGCACTGATTCAATCGCAGAGTCAGCGTTTCCTTATTTCAATTTCTCAAGCTCCATCATAGCCTTGTACACCATATCAAAGGTGATATCATACGGCTTCACACGCATATCCTTCGTGTGCAGGCAATTCTCTACCAGCTCATCCGGATGCGCGGGATCGATGCCGATGTCAGCCAGGCAATGCGGAAGACCGATAGACTTGGCAAAGCGGTAGATCTTATCCCGTTCTTCGATCTGTCCATCCATCGTCAGCATGACCTGCAGGCCGTAATTCACGACTGCGCCATGCAGATGATTTCCCTTGTGCGGCGTGCGGGTATGGCTGTTGTAGATCGCATGCGCCAGGCTCGAGTCCAGATCATCCTCGATGCATACAGACGCCATCCCCGGCGCCACAATGATGGACAGGATCGCCGGCTCCAGTGCATCCGTCACGATGCCTTTGTCCACCGCTTCGAGCGCCGCCTTGCCATACTTCAGGATGCCGGGCGCTACATTCTGCGCGTTTCTGACGCCCGTCTCCTGCACCCATGTGAGATCCATGCCGCGTGCGGAGAACGGCACCTCGTACTGCTTCGCCAGCGCATCACCGAGACCGGCCCAGAAATATTCACGAGGCGAATGTGCGATGACCTCCGTATTGATGAACGTGTGATAGGCATTGCGGTCGCGATAGATCGAGCCCTTGAAGCTGTGATCCGGATGGTACATGATGCAGACCGCCGTGACGGACGCACAGTTCGACGCAAGCGTCGGGAACGTGAAGAGCGGCTTCTTCAGAAGATGCGTCGCCCACTTCGCCGTATCCGTCGCGCGGCCGCCGCCGACTGCAAAGACCATGTCCGCCTTGCGGATCTCCGGGATCCTCGTCAGCACCTCTGCATTTTCAAAAGTCGCGTCATCCCCGTACTGGAAGCTGCCGAGAAGCTCGATCTTCCCTTCGATCGCCTTGCGGATCAGCGGCTCCGCTGCCGCTCTCGACTTCTCACCGCCCACAATGACCGCCGTCTTGCCATAGTCCAGGCAGATATCCGGGATGGCATCATATGCATCGACCCCGATCGTGAAATGAGGGAAAAATGTACTTTTCATAGGAGTTCCTTCCTTTATACTCATAGGTAAAATTTTATGTGAACTATTATAAGCAGGAAGCGCGAGAGATGCAAGAGAGGAGGCAAGGATTCCAGTGGCGGCTTCGCCGCATTTTAGATGACGGTATTCCCGTATCGTCAGCCTTCCCCTCGAGGGGAAGGTGCCCCGAAGGGGCGGATAGGGTACTGGCGGTATGAAAGGCAGATGATGCAGATGAAAAACGTTTTTACACAAATCACTACTAACGAAAGCACCCGAGCGCCGCTCCGCGTCGATTTTATAAAGGGCGATGCCCAAAGGCTGAAGGATAGAAGTCTGATATCTGATGTCTCCCAATCTCCTAGTCTAATCCCTAGCTGCTCATCCCTGCTTTCAAGCTTCAAGGCGCGCCCCACGACCTGACCACATTGCCCCTAGCATTCATCGCCCAATAATGATACCATAGGGACATATCTCTAAAGGGAAGGAAGCACTATGAAACGACCGCAGAAAGTGACCCCGGAAAGCCGGCTGAACCAGTACGCCCGTAAAATGTACGGCAAAGAAAAATTCGAAAAGCAGTGGGACGAAGACTACGAGACAGAAAGCCTCACCGGCAAAAAAGGCGACAAGAAAAAGATCCGCACCACCCTGAACCGCAAGTTCCGCCACAGCAGAAAGCAAGACATCGCTGACGGCGGCGCCTATAAAAAAGAAACCTCGTGGGAAGAATAGAGACCCGGTGATCGCGCCTTTTAGACCGCGTGCGCGCAGCACGCACCATTCCTGCCCCCGCCACGCATCCCATGATTATCAATGAAAGCGTCTTACTATGATCAAGAAAGAAGACATCCTCGTCCTGGACACCGAGACCACCGGCTTCGGCCCATCAGCCGAGATCCTGCAGCTCTCCATCGTAAACGGACTGGGCGAGATCGTGATGAACGAATATTTCCGCCCTGCACGCGCCACCTGCTGGCCCAGCGCCGAAGCGGTGAATCACATCTCCCCTGCCATGGTCGCAGGCAAGCCCCTCATCAGCGAGAGGAAATTGGGCATCGAGAAAATCCTCCACGCCGCCAAGATCATCTCCGGCTACAACCTCCCCTACGACCAGAAGATGCTCATTCAAAACGGCATCTACATCCCGAGCCGTTCCAAAGTCCGCTACATGGACCTCATGAAGCCTTTCGCCAAGACCTATGGCGAGCCGAGCAGCCGCTATCCGGGAAAATATAAATACCAGAAACTCATCACCTGCGCGAAATACTACGGCTACTCCGAGGAAGGCTGGCACGACAGCCTCGCTGATACGAAAGCCACCCTCTACTGCTTCTGGAAAATGGTCGAAGACGGAAGCATCTGCATAGAATAAGAGATCATCGAGCGGCGCCCCTTCACAGAGCGCCGCATTTTCATGAAACGAAAAAGGGCGCGGCACACCTCCCCTTGCCCCCGCTCTCCATTTCCCCGAAAGGAACCCCATGCCCAAGAAATACTACGTCGTCAAGCGCGGACACCATGCGGGCGTCTACTACAGCTGGAGCGACTGCCAGAAAGAAGTCACCGGATTTCCCGGAGCCATCTACAAAGGCTTTGCCACCCAAGCCGAAGCGGAGGCCTGGTACGGCAAGCCCATCGCCCCGCCGCCGAAAGCCGCAGTCCATGCGGCCATCCCCAGAAAGCCCGCACCAACGATCGAAACACTCGAGAAGAAATACCCCGCCTACGCCGAACCCATGGACATCAGCTGCATCTCCTACGACGGCAAGACCGAGCGCATCATCCTCCCCGAGACACTCATCATCTACACCGACGGCTCCTGCCTCGTGAACCCCAATGGGCCCGGCGGATTTGCCGCCGTCTTCCTCACTGCCGAGGGCAGCGAGCTCCTCACCCTCTCCGGCGGCGAGCCCGCCTCTACGAACAACCGCATGGAGCTCCGCGCCGCCTACGAAGCACTGAAGCTCCTGGATGACGGCATCCGCCGCACCATCACCTTCCACACCGACAGCAAGTACCTGCAGAAAGCCATCACCAACCGCTGGCTCTACAACTGGAAACGCAACGGCTGGCTCACCGCCGCCAAGACCCCCGTCTCCAATCAGGACCTCTGGAAAGCCCTGGACCGTGTCATGACGCCCCACCGCCTCACCTTCGAATGGGTCAAAGGCCATGTCGGGACAAAGTACAACGAAATGTGCGACACCCTTGCGAAAGGCGAAGCGATGAAGTTCAAGAAATGGTGACTGGGGACGCTCCTTCCCACTTTCTTTCATACCGCCAGTACCCTATCCGCCCCTTCGGGGCACCTTCCCCTCGAGGGGAAGGCTGACGATACGAGAATACCGTCATCTAAAATGCGGCGAAGCCGCCACCGGAACCCTTTGAACCTTGAACCCTCAATCATTAAAATTTCATTTCCCTTTTCTGCGTGAATGCTGTATAATACATACAGCATTTTTATATTGAATCAAAGAAGGTCTTTCAAAAAATCTTTGAAAGTAAAAAGAGAAGACGGCGCAAATCCGTCGCGGTCCCGCCGCTGTAAGGCTGAGCCCTCCTCACGATGTCACTGGGAAACCGGGAAGACGAGGACAGGCGAGGACGCCGAGCCAGAAGAACTGCCCTCTTTGATGAAGACAACTGATCCGCTGCGGATGGTGCGATGTATACCGGAAGCAGATGGCGCAGGTTGTTTTCAAGTTTCCATCCATACGGGATAAAGGAGGAAGTAAAATGAATCAGAAAATTTTGACAGCGTCTTTGGCAGCTCTTGTGCTTACCACAGGCGCTTTTAGCGTGCAGGCAGAAAGCACCCCCCCGAATTTTTATTCGTTAGATGAGGTGGTCGTTACTGCGAGCCGTACACCGGAAAAGAAGATCGACGCCAATGCGGATGTAGCAGTCGTGACAGCAGATGAGATCGCGCAGAAACATTATAGCGATGTAGCGCAGGCTGTTAGTGCCGTCCCTGGCGTTTTCCTCAGCAATCACGGCGGGAACGCACAAGTATACCAGACAAACTCCATTTATATCAATGGCTCGTCCAACGTTGTTGTACTCGTTGATGGCGTCAGGAGAAACATCAACGGCATTACAGGAACTGCCGCTAATCTTGGCGAAATGATCAATATGGATTCCATTGATCACATCGAAATTCTGAAAGGCTCTGCCTCCACTCTGTATGGTTCAGATGCACAAGGTGGCGTTATCAATGTAATCACTAAGAAGCCTGCGGACAATGCCGTCCGTACTACTCTAAAAACATCGTTTGGTAATAACGACGCGGAAAACTACAACATCTATAACGAAGGCAAAGAAGGCAAGGTTTTCTGGACCGCTGAAGCTGGCAAAGAGCTGATGGGAGACTATAAAGATGGCTGGGGTCGCAAAGTCATCAATCACTTCAATTCTGAGCACTACAAAGTCAAGCTCGGTTATGACCTTGGCAATGATTCTGACATTTCGTTCAACTACGAGAAATATAAATCCGACTACACCCGCCCTGACTATGGCAGTAATGATGCCAAAGCAGATAAAGGCAAGAAGGACAACGACTACATCAATCTCCAGTATAAAGCCAAAATCAACGACCGCTTATCCAATCAATTCTCTGTCTATCGTACAAAAGTCGATTTTCAAGATAACTACAACAAATCTGGGAATGGATACGGACAGGCCTGGACGATGGGAATGAAGACGATCGGCATTTCCGATCAGCTGACATATACGACTGAGAAACAAACAATCACTGGCGGCGTGGATTGGTATAGAGATGAAATTACAAAATACCACAATGATCCTTTCTATAATGCTTCGGCAGAACAGGTTCCTGATGGTATTCACATCAACAATACCGCTTTCTATCTGCAGGATAAAATTGATCTGACAGATAAATGGAATGTCACTCCGGGGATCCGCTTTGACCACAACTCCGAATTTGGAAGCCATACCTCCCCAAGCTTGACATTAGGATACAAGCAGAGTGAAAACACCAATTACTATTTCAGCTATAAGCAGTTCTTTGTAGCGCCAAACCTCTATCAGCTATATTCCGCTGATTACGGCAATCCAAATCTTGATCCAGAAGAAGGCTATACCTTTGAATGGGGCGTAAACCACAAATTCAATGACAGCCTTTCCAGCTCCTTCAGCATTTTCCGCCAGCATGCAAAGAATCAGATCGCTTGGGTCTTGACCGATCCAACTATCTTTGCCGGCGAATATAGCAATATGGGAAAAACAGATTCCACAGGATTTAATATTTCCTTGAACAAGCAATTCAATGAACACTGGAGCACCAGCCTCGGTTATTCTTATCTCCACATCAACCGTGCAAAAGATAACCTCAACATCAATCTGGATGGACAACTTCCAGAAAGCACATTGGATATCGGTGTCAATTATCAATCCGACAAACTCACAGCCTCCCTCTATGGCAGAGGTGTCATGAACCGTTACGGCAGCGCCAGCAAGACAGCTATGAGAGACTATGCCAACTACTGGGTTTGGAACTTGGCTGCCAACTATCAGATTCGCCCTGACATCACCGTATTCGGTCGCTTGAATAACATCTTCGACCAGTTCTACACTGATGTCGGTACCTGCAAAGATCCATATAGCAGCTCTTGGTACTCCGCTCCCGGCCGCAACTTCGAGATCGGTCTCCAGTTCCAGTTCTAAGGAGCAAGCATTAGCGAGCACTGCATCACACAAAAGAAAAGCGATGAGACGAAAGCCTCATCGCTTTTTCTTTTGTGCGGTTACGTCCCGATCATTCCGCCACGCCCCACTTGCTTTTCTTTCGCAAAAAGAATAAAATATGACAGGTAAAAATTCACAGTCAGTCAAAGGAAGGAGGCTCTTTCGTTTCACGAAAGCCTCCTTTTTTCCGGGACTCGCAATGCGCCCGCTTCCACCATTTCCGATCCTCCAATGAGGAATCGAAATGCAGGAAGCCAAGAGCCCCCGCCTGATGTCTGATCTCCCTGCTTTCCAGTCACTATTAAAAAGGAGAATCTTATGAGCAAAAGAATCATCGAGGTCGAGGAGCGGCTCCCGCTCCTCCCCACCATCCCCCTCTCGCTGCAGCACCTCTTCGCCATGTTTGGCTCCACGGTGCTGGTGCCCTTCCTATTGAATGTAGACCCCGCGACCTGCCTTTTCATGAACGGCATCGGGACGCTCCTCTACCTCACCATCTGCAAATGGAAGCTCCCTGCCTACCTCGGCTCGTCCTTCGCCTTCATCTCGCCGGTGCTGGCGGTGACGGCGACGGCGGGCATGACGTATGCGGATGCCCAGGGCGGCTTCATCGCCTTCGGTCTCTGCTTCATGATCCTCGCGCTCCTCGTGAAGAAGATCGGCGTCGGCTGGATCGATGTCCTCTTCCCGCCGGCTGCCATGGGCGCGATCGTCGCGATCATCGGGCTCGAGCTGGCACCACTCGCCATGACCATGTCCGGCTTCATCGGTGAGCCGCAGGGCATGAGCGCAGCGACTTCCATCACGATCCTGATCGGTGTCATCGCCGGCTATATTCTCTCCGTCTTCATGGGTGTCGTAGACTTCACGCATGTAGAGGAGATGCCATGGTTCGCCCTGCCGACCTTCTATGCGCCGCATTTCAATCTCTCTGCCATCATGATGATCCTTCCGGCGCTCTTCGTGGTCCTCGCCGAACATATCGGCCATCTCTTCGTCACGAGCGATATCGTCGGACACGACCTCATCAAAGACCCGGGACTTCACCGCTCGCTCTTTGCAGACGGCCTGTCGAATATGATCTCCGGCTTCGTCGGCTCTACGCCGAATACCACGTATGGTGAAAACATGGGCGTCATGGCGATGACGGGCGTCTACAGCACCTGGGTCATCGGCGGTGCTGCCTGCTTTGCCATCCTCTTCTCCTTCATCGGAAAGATCGCCGCGCTCATCCACGGCATCCCGACTCCGGTCATGGGCGGCGTCTGCATCCTCCTCTTCGGCTTCATTGCGGCTTCCGGTATCCGCATGCTGATCGAAAAGCATGTGGACTATACGAAGTCCAGAAATCTAATCCTAACCGCAGTCACGATGATCTCCGGCCTCTCCGGCGCGACCATCGTCCTTGGGCCGGTGCAGCTGAAGGGCATGGGCCTGGCGACCGTCGTAGCGATCATCACTTCGCTCGCCTTCCTCGCCTTCGATAAGATGCATATCTCGAATGAACAGTGAGAAATGAGGGGAAAGGGTTAGTCCCGGGGACGTGCTGTCCCTTTGATTGGGAATGAAATCCTCGCTTGCATGAGAAATTAGAAATGAGACATGGTGGTGCGGCGCATAAAAATAAGGAAACGCCGCGGAGTATAAATAAGGCAATGCCCAAAGGTGGCATTTCAGTGACTAGACACTAGTCTCTAGTCACCAGCCAAAGAACGTGCTATACTACAGTTGACATCGTGATTGACCGCAAAAGGCCGCCCTGCTTACAGGGCGGCCTTTTGCGATGAGGTCTACTTTTCAAAATGCACGGGCGGCACGGGGCTCGGGTAGAGCTGCTGGGCTTCCGCGATACAGATCTTCAGGATCTCCTGATTCTTCCGTTTCACCATGCCGGAGATACGGAAAAGGTCGATGATCCACCAGATAATGCCGATGAAGCAGCCGCAGAGGATCCAGAGAAGGATATTCTTCACCGGATGCCCGAGGTAGAAATAGTACACGCCAAAGACCACCCATAGGATGTAAGCGGTCGATACCTTCTTCTCACGGTTCGCATACAGGGTCAGCGCATAGTCCTTCTGCTTCTCCGTGAGCAGATTCAAGAGGGCGATGGATGTCGGATCGAGATGGGTGTCCATGATGCTTCTCCTTTGCCATGAATTTTCTTAAAACAGCCGTTCCTTCAGCTTGATGGCCTTCCACTTGGCGAGCGCCTGCTTGGCTTCTTCACTCGCATGTGCGCTGAGGCGTACATGGCCATCGAGACGCTCCTTCATCGTGACGGCGGGGTCGATGTAGGGCTCGAAGGTTTTATACAGATTATTCTTTGTGATTTGTTCTGATAGATTCATGATGGGCTCCTTTTGTGAGGGACTGGTGACTAGGGATTAGGGACTAAAACCCGGTCAACGATTGACCTTCACTTGAAATTCTTCTGCGTCCAGACGAAAGATCGCCGCCCTTTCAGCCATCGCGTCCGTGATATCCCAGTCCCGCGGCGAATAGTGTTTCATAAAAAGGGAGAGAGCCTTCTTCGCCTCCCCGCTCTCTTGGATCATGGATACACGCCCGCTTCCGATGACGGACTTGTAGTGTGTGGTGAAGCGGCCCGCGTCTTTTTCATCGGGGATCACCATCTGATCACCGTCGATGCAGAAGCCGACGTCCGGCTTTTCTTGCAGGATCTCGTACTTCAGTCCTGCTTTGGCACCGTGGAAATAGAGAGCCAGATGCCCATCCTTATAGGTGAAGGCATAATTCACCGGCACCACGTAGATCCGATCGCTGTCAGAAAGTCCGAGATGGAGGACCTCCTGATTCATCAGGATGAAACGGATGGCATCTTCATCCGTCACCTTTCGATCTTTTCTTCGCATGGGTGTGTTCTTGGGCATGGTTTTGCCTCCTTCTTTGCACTTACCCTTATTATACGTTTTTTCCTACATTTTTGTGAAGTCCACTCTTGCCATTCCTCATCGCGCCGCGTACAATGGGGACGAAATCATTAACAGGTTCTGAAGTTTCAACTTAAGGAAACGCTGATTAAATCGCAGAGTCAGCTTCTACAAGAATTTTTATGCATAGCTTCGTCATAGCCTTCCTTAAATAGCTCGCTATTCGCGTCAGGTTATTCCTTGCTATCCATAAAAATTCAAGAGTAAAATCTGACAACGATTGAATCAGTGTTTCCTTAAAACTCTACGGCGCTTTATGATAATGATGCGCCGCCCCCCTGCTGAACCTTTTTATGAAAGAAGATCTTACTATGTACAAAATCCAAGTCTATATCCCCTTAGAATCTGTCGATACCATCCGCGAAGCCATTACCAAAGCCGGCGGCGGACGGATCGGAAATTATGCAGGCTGCATGTCCTGGTGGCAGGTGCACTCCTCCTGGACCAGCCTCCCCGGCGCACACCCTTACGACGGCGCCGTCGGAGAAACGACGGAAACGGATGAATACATCCTCCAGTGCCGCGTCGATGATGCCCACCTCTCTGCTGTCCTTGCCGCGATCCGTGAAGCCCATCCCTACGAAGAACCTGTCATCGACGTGGTGAAGCTTTGGAAATGAGAGCTAGGGACTGGTGACTAGTGACTAGGGATTAGGGATTAGGAAACCGGAAGACTGAGAGACTGGAAGACATCTGACGTCTCAAACGGGCATCGCCTTTCTTTATACTACGGCGAAGCCGCCACTACCATTTCCATTTTTCATTTTAAGAAGGATTTCCCATGCGTATTACCATCATCGGAGCCAGCCACCTCGGGCTGACCATCGCGAAGCTGCTCGCGAATGAATCTTATGACGTGATCTTGGTCGATGAGAACGAAGCCATTCTCGAATCCATCCGAGATGAGCTCGACATCCTGACCATCCATGCCGACGGCACAAGTCCGTCTCTCATGCGGGACCCCGACATCCGGAAGAGTGATTTCCTGGTCGCCGCGACAGCCTCTGACGAAAGCAATATCATTGCCTCCATCCTTGCGAGGCAGAACGGCATCCCTCACACCATCGCGCGCATCCGCGAGATGAAGTATTTATCCGAGCCGGCGTCCTACCTGCATGAAAATTTCGACATCGACCTCATCCTCTCGCCGGAGCTCATCACGGCGCGTGAAATTTTCCAGCTGCTCCGGACACCGCACGCGCTGAACATCGAGGACTTTGCCGGCGGGCGGGTGCGCCTGCTCGAGACGAAACTCTCCACCACTTCGCCGCTGATCCATATCCCGCTTCATGCCCTCTCCCTCCCGCCTTCGCTTCTGATCGCCATGGTGCAGCGGGACCATGACATCCTGATCCCGCACGGCGACGACTGCCTGCTCCCGATGGACAATGTATATTTCCTCGGGACACCGGCCTCCCTTTCCGAAATGGAATCCCGTGCAAACCTTCGCGTGCAGCGAAAGGCGAAGAAGGTCGTCATCATCGGCGCGGGCCGCATCGGGCAGGCGCTCGCCCCCATGCTCGAGGCACAGGGGCTCTCCGTCAAGGTCATCGACAAGGACAGGAAGCGCTGTGAGGCCATGGCGCAAAAGCTCCGGAAAGGTCTGGTCCTTGCCGGTGACGGCACAGACATGGATCTCCTCACCGCCGAAGGCATCGGTGAGGCAGACACCGTCATCTGTCTCACCAAGGATGAACGGCTGAATATGATGATGGCGCTCCTCGCCAAGCACCTCGGCGCGCGGCAGACCATCGTGCGCGTCGTAAGGAGCGAGTATGCCCTCCTCATGCAGCAGGTCGGCATCGACATCGCACTCTCCACCCACATCCTCGCTGCCGGTGAAGTCCTGAGCTACATCCGAAAGGGCAGCGTCGTCTCGATCTCCTACCTCGAGGGCGCCCGCGTCCAGGCCGCCGAGGTCATCCTGCAGACAGGCGCTCCCGCCTGCGGCCGCTCACTCATGGAAGCGCGTCTCCCCAAGGAATGCCTCGTCGGCGCACTCGTCCGCGGCGAAGAGATCCTCATCCCGGATGGACGCACCGTCCTCTCCGCGGGTGACCGCGCGATCCTCATCATCCAAGCCGATCACACCGATCAGGTGCTGCGGTACTTTAGAAACGGTGACTAGGAGACATCAGACTCTCTCGCACGGTCATTTCGAGCAAAGCGAGAAATCTCTGTCATCCGCGGCGAGGGACTCACGCTTTCCCCACATGTGCCGCGCACTTTTCCGCTTTCCTCATCTGTCTTTCATACCGCCGGTGCCCTATCCGCCCCTTCGGGGCACCTTCCCCTCGAGGGGAAGGCTGCGATACGAGAATACCATCTTCTAAAAAAAGGCGGCGAAGCCGCCACCACAACCCTGAACCCTTAAACCCCGAAATCATGAATATTCAAATCATCTACTCTATGCTGTCCCGCGTCCTTGCGGCCAGCGGAGCGGCATTGCTGCTGCCGCTCCTGCTCTCGCTCTATGAGCGGGGAGCGATCCTTCCCTTTCTCGCGCCGATGCTTCTTTCCGCAGCACTCTCGCTATTTCTGAAAAGAAAAGGAGCGGCGATCGAAAGCAGCCTGACGCCGCGGGAAGGGACCGCCATCACCGCGCTCTCTTGGATCGCCGTATCCCTGCTCTATGCGCTCCCCTACTGGGTGAGCGGGAGCCTCTCTCCCTTAGACAGCCTGGTCGAGAGCATCTCAGGCCTCACCGGGACAGGCGCGACCGTATTTCCTGACCTCACCCGCGTCCCCGAAAGCCTTCTCTTCTTCCGTTCGCTCACCCACTGGCTGGGCGGCCTTGGCATCATCGTCTTCTTTGTCGCCCTCTTCCCGCAAGCCGGGCGCGGCACCGTGCGTATGATGCAGACAGAAAGCACCGGCCCCACCTCATCGAAAGCACTTCCCCGCATCCGCGAGACAGCACGCGCCCTCTTTGCCGTGTACGCCGTCTTCACCTCTGTCTGCTTCCTTTCCTACCTTCTCTGCGGCCTTTCTCCCTTGGACGCACTGAATCATGCCTTCTCCACCATTGCGACCGGCGGCTTTTCGACAAGAAATGAAAGCATCGCCTACTACCACGACGCGCGGCTGGAAATGGTCATCGCTTTCTTCATGATCATTTCCTCTGCGAACTTCGGCATCTATGTCGAAGCATGGAAACGCGGCGTCTCCGTCATCTGGAAGGATACGGAATTTCGCACGTACCTATCCATCGTCGCCATCGCCACGGCCCTCATGACGCTCTCCCTCGTCCTGCAGGGCGGCGCCTCCCTCCTGCCAGCGCTGAGAGAGACCTTCTTTCACGCCGCATCGATCTCCTCCACCACCGGCTTTGTCGCCGCTGACTTTGACGGATGGCCCGACTTCTGCCGCTTCCTCCTCCTCCTTCTGATCCTTGTCGGCGGCTGCGGCGGCTCCACCGCCGGCGGGATGAAAGTCATCCGCTTCATCCTTCTCGGGAAAAGCATCTTTTCCCTGCTGAAGCTCCACCTCCACCCCCGTGCCGTTCAGGCCGTCTCCGCCGGAGAAAACCGCTACTCGTCCGACGTCCTTTACCGCGTGCTCTGCTTCTTCTTTCTCTACATCATGCTCGCCTTCTTGTGGGCCGGGGTCATGATGTTTGACGGGCTCGCCTTCCTGGACGCTCTCGGCGTCTCCTTCTCCACCATGGGCAGCGTCGGCCCTGCATTCGGCCAATTCGGCGCGACACAGACCTACGCCGCGCTCCCCACCCTCTCCAAGATGGTCGTCTGCCTCTCCATGCTCTTCGGCCGCCTCGAGTCCATCACCCTGATGTGCATCTTCATCCCTTCCTTCTGGAAACGAAGCGGATGGTAAGAAGCAAAGATCCGCTGCCCGCGCGATCAGCAGAGAGAAATATGAGCTCTTATCCCTCAAGATCCCGCGACGCTTTGATCAAGGATGCGCCGCTGTGCCATTTCCCATTCCTCATCGTATAAAAGGAGCTATCATGTCCACCATCAACACCTTTCCCGTCCGCTACTTCAGCATCGTCACCGTACCGAAGGAATTCACCCATCAGATGGGCCAAATCGAAAACACCGCCCTTTCGGGCGGTGCGTCACTCAATCATGATGAAATTGTGAAAGCGATTTCTACAGGAAAGAGCCAGCTCTCAAGCCTCACCCCTTACCTTTTCGTCCTGTTTGAGATCGAAAACGGCGGCGCTTACTGGACCTACCTCGACCTCGCCGGTGAACTGTCGAAGATCCATTTCACCGATGGAAAGACCAGTGAGATCAAAGCCGAGAAGGTCACCTTCGCCAATGGCGGATATATGTATGTCATGAAGGAAGTATACTTGAAAAGGGAGTAGGAGTGACTGGCGACTGGTGGCTAGTGACTGGTGACTGGTGACTGAAAGCCACTTTTGGGCATCGCCCAATAAAAAAGACGGCGCGCCACCCATTTGAGCCCATACGCTCCCCCGTATCGTCATCCCGAGCGCAGCCGAGGGATCTTTATTGCACTGCCGCAATTTACATGCATGCGCTCGCACGCAAACGACACCTTGGTGCTTCCTTTTTCGTCTTTCTCTCACCCACGGTTTACCGGTCTGCAAGAAGGATCCCTCCGCTTCGGCCCTCATGACACGCAAGAAAGATGGATCGTCTCACATCCTCTTTCTTACCGCTGCATAGAGTTGTGCCTCTCCGAGGCACTCTATCCTGCGCCTTTGGCGCGGGCCATTTGGCCTCACAGGAAGGCGCCTTAATGGGCAGGCTAGGCGCCTCTTTGGATTAGGCCAAACTCGGAAGTCCCTCTGCGGGACTTCCGTCTCCAAGGGCCTACTCGTATCATAGGAGTGACTGGTGAGTGACTGAAATGCCAGCTCATGGAAGCGCCACGATCTATACTTCGCGGCGCATTTCGTCATCCTGAGCGGAGTGAAATGTCGGATGTTCGATAATGTAAAGGCGGAACAGTGAGAACTGAGTCGAAGGATCTGGCGCCGCACCACCATTTCGCATTTCTCATTTCTAATTTCTCATTCAAACGGGGCTTTCATCCCCAATCAAGGGGCGAGCCGCCCCTTGGGCTCACCCTGCCCCCTTCAATCCCTCACCTCGATCACATCCGTCTCCTTTTTCCTCGGCAGCGGATAGCCTTCCTTTTCTGCATAGCCGAAGGACATGGCGAGGATCATCTCGCCCTTGCCGATCCATTCCGTAAGCTCATCATAGGCGAAGAATACATTGCCCACCCAGAGGCTTCCGATGCCGCGCGCCGCAGCTTCGAGAGCCATATTCTCCGCCGCGGCCCCGATGGCCTGCACATCGCTCATCTCATGGATCTTCTCGGCAGCGCTCCAGTCCTCATACACCGAGCGCCCCGTCGGATTCACCACCAACACCGTCGCCGGTGCTTTTTTCATGCACTCCATCGTGAAGCGTGCATTGGCGATGAGCCCTCTGTCTCCCGGAAGGACGCCCTCTCCGGCTTCGGAACGCTCGATGCCCCTCTCCATCAGTCGGATCATCATATCCCGGCTCATGCCCTTCACGACGATGAATTTCCAAGGCTGTCGGTTCTTCGGCGAGGGCGCCCACTGCCCCGCGCGAAGGATCTCCTTCATATCGCTCTCTGCGATCGGGTCTTTCTTGAAAAAGCGGACGCTCCGCCTTCCGGCAATGATATCGTGCATCAGGATCCTCCTTCTAAAAAACTTTGCCCGGCAAGGTACGGCGCATACGAATGAAAAAGCGCCTAAGCCTCCCCGTCCTTTCCGACGGTCTCCGCCATCTCCACAAACCATGACGGCTGCTCAGCGCGGATTCGATAGGCCAGCACAGCCTGTTCCCTCGTATCCTTCGCCAGCACGAAGAAAGCGGAGCCTGAACCGGTCATGAGCGCAGGCCGGCCCAGCGTCTTGAGATACGCAGACGTTTCCCAAAGGATCGGCTCCACTGGAAACAGCCCTGCCTCGAAATCATTCGAGAAAGCGCGCGCCAGTGCGTCCTTATCTCTGCCGCTGAGCGCTTCGATAGCAAGGGGCGTCGTATCCATGGGACGCTTCCCCATGTGATCGAGAAGCTGGTATGCCTTCCCCGTCGAGACCGAGACCGGCGGACGCAGGATGACGAGCGGCAGATGCGCCCATGGTGTGAGCGGTGTCAGCTTCTCGCCGATGCCCTGACAGCGCGCGGCCCCCGCCACCACACAGAAGGGGATATCCGCGCCGAGCGATGCCCCCCAGCGGGCGAGCGTCCCCAGAGAAAGATCCGTCTCATAGAGCCGTGCCAGTCCGCGCAGCACGGCAGCCGCATCGGACGAGCCGCCGCCCATCCCCGCCTCAGAGGGGATCCGCTTCGCCAGCGTCATGGAGACGCCGCCGGAAAGACCGGTCTCTTCGAAGAAACGCTCCGCGGCGCGCACCATGAGATTCTCCCGCCCCAGCGGAGCCACGCCCTCAGTGACGGAGAGCGTGATCGCCTCCGCCTTCGTCAGTGTGATACGGTCCGAGAGAGAAATGCTGTGCATGAGGCTGTCGATGGAGTGATACCCATCAGCGCGCTTGCTTCCGACGGAAAGTGTGAAATTGATTTTGGCATGCGCCGTTTCTATGATCATAAGGATGTCCTTTGCTATAAAAGTATGTTGTCAGGTTCAGGGTGAGCCCGTGAGGCGTGTGAAAGAGGGGGAACGGGTTCTATGGGTTCAAGAGGTTCAAGGGGGAAGGTGGCGGCTTCGCCGCCCTGTTAAATGATGGTATTCTCGTATCGCAGCCCCCCTTGCGGGTAATGCTATTAAGTTAAGGAAATCGTTAGCGACGTAACGTCTTGCTTCCCCCTTCGGGGGAAGTGCCGAAGGCAATAGGGGCATGCTAGCGGTATAGC
>OCPT01000518.1_pt1 | contig 28722 bp, 34 predicted proteins | sample 1538741 | NCBI WGS metagenome assembly OCPT01 (sample SAMN04571723, study PRJEB22368) | human gut metagenome | biome: human gut; material: stool | host: Homo sapiens | place: Luxembourg | collected 2012-12-06 | reverse complement strand
CCTAAGCATATTCTCAACCTGTTTACCTACCCACTCATTTGGTCTAGCAAGAGCTGTGTCTCCTGCCATACGAATGTAGGTATTAAGATCAATAACATCTTTTGCATGAACAGGTTTTGTACCATCATCATTATTAGTGATGACAATCTCAGAAGCCTTTCTAATCTTGTCTGGAGACCCATCAAATTTAGCAATCTCCTCTAAGATGTTCTCCATAGCTTTCTTTCGATCTGGAAGAGGCAAAGACATAAGAACAGAATTGAAGATAAGTTTCTGAAGCCCATCAGCAAACTCTTCTGGACTCTTATCCTTATTCTCACGCACATAAGTAGAGGAATCTGCTTCAAAAGTCGCCCTACGCATAATGTCCAGATTCTTAGACTTCTCCGCTACTTTCTGATTGGTGATGTCCAAGAGATCTTTAGGGTTAGACTCCCAGAAGCCTTTGTAATACTGTTCGACATCATAAGACTCATTTTTGTTATCTTCAAGGAACTTTCGTTTCTCGCTATCGTATCTTTCACGCTCTTTTTCTGGCTCCTGAATTGGGTCTTCAGCCATTGTAATCTGATACTGCTGATTGAATTTCTCAGACATATACTTACCACGAGCCTGTTCAATAGCAGCTACAGCGTATGGGTTATCTGCCAGCTGGAACTTCCCATACTTATTGAGAAGTTCAATCGCCGACAGTTTCTTCCAGTCATCTTCAGTAGCAGCATTGATGAGCTGTTCGACCTCTACAGTCTTAGCTCTCTTACGGTCTTCTTCACTAGACGCAAATTTCATTGCTGCATCTCCAAGACCAGTTAGGGCATTGTAAAGTCTATCCCCGGCACCAGTATTAATGATACCTTGAGAAGCCACAAGATTCCTCAAGGACTTCTGATAAGTGGCTACTGGCTGGCGTGTGAACTGCCTTTGTGTACCCACTGCATTCTGTACTATATTAGCCATTTAGCCTCCTATCAATCAATAAGTAAATTGGTCTTTCTGAGCTTACCATGCTTATAAATGTTCGTATAGTGTGCCATAGAAGGCAGACCCTGAGCATTATAGGTAAAGTAAGACCCAGATTCTTTCATGTCTGGACTATGAGACCCCCAGAAGTCAAATGTACCTCCCTTTGCCTTAGCTGCTGCTGCCTGTGTCTTGTACTCATTGTAACCAGACAATGCAGTAGCACCAAGATTAAGAATGTCAGCAAACTTCTGATTCCTAGAGATCTCTCCCTGCTTCTGAAGCTGTCTAATATAATCCTTTGTAGATAGCAATGTAGTCTCTTTGTTCAAATCAACTTCATTAGACTTTCTAAGATAGTTGTCCTGAATAGAAGCAACAGAGCGAGAAGTGTCTGCTTCAGCTGCTCTCATGAGTCTATCTGCTGTTCTACCACCACCAGCATAACCTTCTGCAATAGCAGCATTAACCTGAGAGTTAAGCTGCATTTGGTTAATGCGGGTCTTAATAATATCGTTTACAGCTGCATCATATGCATCCTGCCTTTCCAATTCATAATTCTGGAAAGCATAGTTCATCTCTTTAGTAGCTCCCATAGCCTGAGCTTCAAGGTACTTTGCCTGAGCATTGTACTGCTGTCTCATCCCATAGGCTTGCATAGCTACCTGAGCTGCTATAGCCCACCAACACATAAACTAGCTCCTTTCAATAATAAAATGCCAAATATCTTTCCTGAATGGGTCTTCAAAAAACTTAGCTCCAAGGAAGTCCAAATATTGCACATGAAGTAGATTTCTGGAATCAACAACATTAGTAATAGATGGATAGGCTTCCAAAAGTGTCTTTACAAGTTCTTTAGACCACCTAAGAAATTCAATTTTGTGATCTTCAACTGCATTGGTCAAAAGCATCCAACCAACTACACCCGGAGAGTAAAGCCCCCAGTCAAGCTGTTCCTGATACCAGTTGCCAATACCAAGTAAGACCCCATCACATTTAATAGTCCTTACGTCCTCTACATGAGTCAAAAGGAAACCTAAATGATCCTTAAAGGGCTTACCAGACACGAACTCTACTTCCTTAGAATCCATGGATCTAATGTTCTTAGAGAACTCCAAAATATCTTCTACTGTAGCTGTATCAATAGTAATCATATTGTTCTTGTCCTCTTAATGTAATTTCCTTCCCAAGTGTATCCTATTAAAGAAATCGGAGTTGGGGCATTTGTTTGAATAGAAATCGTGCAATACTCATTTTTCCCCATAATAGGAAAAGCAAAATCACCTGTATCCAAAGGAATACTGTTAATAGTTGTACCTGCTTTTCCTAGTATTCGTGCTGTATGCGTATAGGTATATATTTTTCTTGTATCTTTGAATGCAACATATATATCAAAATAGCCTGATTTTGCAAAATTTAATATAATGCGTCTAAGTTGGAGTCTACCCCCTTCTACTACAGCACCTTGATCTGTATTGTTTCGCACTAAAATTTTAGAGAGTTGTGCATAAAAAGTATATAATTCCCCAAAAATTACTTTTTGTTTTCTTAAATCTCCCGGGATCCAAACTGAGTCATCTCGTACTACATTGTAGTCAAATGTATAATATAATCCTGTAGGGGTCACAATACCATAAGTAGCCCCTTCAGTCAAAAATCCCTTATAAAATTCTTTTAAGTGCAGTTGTGTCCTATCGTTTATAGAATCATAATTTGCTTCCTCAATAGTAGTGGATAGTCCTTTTCTATCCATATACACCCTATATAATTCTTCCTCGTAATCTTTTGTATTATATGTAAATAACATTTTTTCTAAAAATAATTCACCACCACGATCTATGAGCAAGAAGAAAGAGGAGTCAAAGAATCCTCCACCATAAATTTTTGCTTTCTTAAATTCCCAATAAGACCATGAGGATTGTACTCTATTATCTTCAGCAAACAAATATTTATACACATATATTCTTGAGGGGTTTCCTGTAGATAAAAGAAGCAAAATATGCTCATTATGAGAAGCACAAATTTTGAAGACACCATTAGGAATAAATGTAGGAACGTGTGAAGAAATATCTTGAGCATTCTTTGTTCCTTGTGTATCATTCATTGTAAAATACTCATTTAATGAAGAGTATTCTGACCTCTTAGAAACGAAGTATAAACGACTACCCGCTTTTACAGGACATACTTCTTTTGTAGAAGGAAAATTAGTTGCTAAAAGAATAGCTGCATTCTTAGGAGTTAAAGCACCTTCAGCAGAAATAATGAATTGTGCATTTGCGGAAAAAATGAGTAAATCTTGAGCAAATGGTATAGCATAATTCAAAATATCTACTTCATTATTAGATACTGCTAAGTCAATCGGATCTGTGTCTTGCACTTCTACGGCAGAAGAGAACCAAAAATTAAAAAAATGTGCAGACTGTGAAAGAATAACATTCTCTTTGCTAAGAAAGCCCAGACGATTTCTAAATAAGAAAACATCATTGATTGATTCATCCACAAAAGAAGGAAATGGGTTTGAATCATCATCACCAGAACTACGATCCTCCCATGGAGCAGGTTTGACAGTAAATGTTCCATCAGCATTGCGTGTAATTATATGAGGCATTGTTGAAGCATCATAACTTGCAATTATACCCGGTTTCGCACATTCTTTCCAAACATTTTCCTTTGCACTATATTGAACATAATAGTCATCAGCAATCGCACCTGTATCTCCTAACACTTTCACTGTGTACCCATCTTGAGCTTCTATAGGTAAATTTGTAAATTTTTGTACAGTGTGAAAAATACCAAACATTCCCTGACCATTAAAGCCATCCGTACATTTTACACTTTCTATACGAGTGTCTGTGTTGGTTAAATAAAGACAAGAGTTATGCTTCTCTACCTGCCAACCCTTCTGAGTTACCTTTTCTGCCAATCTATCCCTAATGTAATTTGTATCAATTTGTGCCGTATGTGATGGATCACTTCCATCTGGTGTACTAAAAGAAGCTATTTCTTCATTATTGATAATGATTTTATATGTGCGTCCATACTGCCCTGATTTTATATGAATTAAACAGCTATAATCACTCCAATAAAAAGGAACAAGTTTGTTACTCCTCTGCACCTTTTTTTCTTTATTTACTACAAAAGTATAGTCTGCAATAGTAATAATTCTTAAAGATTCTCTAGGAGTATCTGTTAATAAATAACGCTTGCCACTTTCTTCATAAGACACAGAATGGGGTATGCCCTTATCATCCCAAACCTTTAGAGACACACCATCAAAAAGCATAATATACTTTTCAACTTCATCTCTTTTTATAAAATGAATTAACGGTTTATCATTTACAGGAACAGATCCTAAATCAGCCACATAGAGTGTTGGTGGTCTTTTCTGGAGACCAGAAGCCTCCGTAGAGAATCCATTTACCTGTTTGTCTAACTGCTCTGGAAGTCTTAGAAGATCTGGCTGCTGAGAGATACCAGAAATCATATTTTTGATAGTTTGAGATACTCTAGCCATATTAACGTGCCTCCAAAGCCTGTACTGGCTGAATACTAAACATAGAATAGTCTCCAAGTTCCATTTCGTATTCCTGAAGAGCTGCCCATGCTTCCTGTTCCTGAGACATAAGGTTCTGACCAATACTGTCATCATTCAAAGTCTGTGTCTGGAAGATACGAGCTGACTTAGCCACAATATAGTCTCTAACTACTGGTGGCATATAATCAAAGTCCACCAGTCTAATGATCTCTACTTCAATGTCAGAATCAAAAGTGTCTGTCTTATGATCAAAGTCATATACATAGTCACCCCTCTGGATATATTTTGTACCATCTGTACCCACAATGTAGAGAAGATCATCCTGCCATTTAATTTTCTTAGTTGTAATGTCAACATTCAAATAGGTGTCTTCAATATGATTAAAAGACCACCCTTTAGACTGCACCTGTCTATTCACCTTATCAAGGACTCTAATGGCGTTCTCAACATCGACATTCTGAGAGTCTTCCAAAGTATTGACAGGGGCTTCACCAATAGCAGCTAACATATCATTGATAGCGTCTAAGGCTTTATCAGATGTAAGAATCATAATAGCTCCTTTCTTAAAATATATTTTAGTTTTGTGCCTCTTTTGGGAGTTGAACCCAAATCTCAAAGTGTTCTTCCAGTTGAACTAAAGTGGCATAAAAGGGCATATGGTGAGAACCATACACCCTTCTTTTATTAGTTTGAGTATATCTCTATACTCATCTAGTTATTAGGCACTAGCTTCAATGCAGCCCATGTAAGCTGCTTCTGGACGCAGACCACCATGACCTACAGCATAAGAAGCTGCAAGCATATCAGCCTGATATTCAGCTCGACGAGCACGTTCCAGTTTCAGGTCACGGAGCTTAACAGTACCCACAGCGGATTTATGCATTGCAATAAATGCACATTTATCCTTGTAAGCAGCTGGGAAGACATGACCTTCACCCTGAAGCAGACCATCGTTAGCTGCAGCACCACCCATGGTCAGATGCGGGCATTCGATAATATCGAAACCTGCAATACGGAGGATGTTTGCATCAGTGATAGTAGCTACACCACCATAATCACGGTTAATAGCAACCAGAGATGCAATAAGTGCAGTACGAGCAGTTGGAGTCATAAACACATAACGTTCAGATTCTGGAACGTAGTTGTTAGACATTTTAGCTTTGATTTCAAGAAGTTCCTGAACCAGAGCTTTACCTTCAGCTTCGGTTACACCAATATCGGCTGCTGCAATCTTTTTGGTGATGATCTCACCTTTACCAAGACCAGTCAGATTTTCCTTATTGGCTACAACCATTTTTGCTGCTTCTGCAAGTACAGCACCATCCATCTTCAGAGCCAGAGCTTCACCCATCTGTTTGGTGTATTCAGAACGTACATCAAAGTGAGACAGAGCTTCATCAATATCTGGAATCATCTGAGAGGTGGTAAGCAGACCATCAATCACGATGTTCTTTTCACCAGTCGGGATGTTCTTTCGGAGATCATCCAGAGACTTACCCGGTTTCAGGCAAGCTGCATCTGCACGACCGAATACCGGGAACTGAGCGGATTTCAAAATGTTGAAGTGTGGTCGTTAATCACACCCTGTCTTAAAGACACTTATAGTCACCTATAAGATCAGACTATATCTTTCAGACACTGGAATGTTCGATTAGGTATCTTTTCGCCATTTCTAATCGTTCAATAGAATCTTTGAAAAGACCTAAAGCTGTGTTGCAATTCGTGCAGAGAAGACCCCGGAGCTTTCCTGTCCTGTGGTCATGATCTCCTGCAAATCTGGTGTATCGTGAACTATTTAATTTACACCCACAAATTGCACACTTTCCATCTTGTTTGATATAGGCTTCTTCGTAGTCTTCAGGTGTCCACCCAGTCTTCTTGAATGAACTAAGTTTCCTCAGACACTCCTTACATTCAGAACGATAGTGTCCAGAATCTTTCCTGAAATAAAACTCAGATATGGGCTTTTCAACTCCACATAACCTACAAACCTTTGTGTCTTTATCTCCCACTTCGGAAGACTTCTTCCTACTGACATTTGTCATAGTCGTTGAGCTTTTTCTCCTTTCGGTAGAACTTAGCTGCTGATTGTCTCATTAAGAGAGTTTCCAGCAATTAAAGAGATTTTTAACGAGAAGCAATTCCGCTTTATTTACCACTCGAAATAGTACGAACAATGTGTCTCCCCATAGTTACGGAGGAACGAGAGAAGGCTGCAAGAGTTTCACCTGCAAAGACCTTAAGATAAGCACCCAGTGCATCAGAAGTACCCTGAATAAGACCGGGCTGTGCGACAGTAACATCTGCCACTAATAATCAACTCCTTTTTCTATAATAAAATATTTAATAATAAGATTAGCCCAAGAATGTGGACTGCATTGTCATACGCTGTACCTTTTCGGTGTATGCCATATCATTGCCGTAACGTGGGTCATTCATAGCTTTAATCATAGCATCTTTGCTATTAAAGCCCTGTGCTTCCACCGCATTAGCACCACCAAGAATAGAGCGATTAGACGTACCATATTTAGTTGTCATCTGTGCTTTGTAGCCGTTAATGAGAGCAGCAAGCTGGGTCAGACTACCAGAGTTGATAGTCTCATTGAATGCCTGTACATCGGCTTCACCAAGACCCTTAATGAAATTGCAGAGCTTGCCATATTCTGCTTCACCACCAGCCATTTTATAAACTGCATTGGTAAATTCGTTTACCTGTGCTTCAAAGCCTTTAATAAATGCGTTGACTACAGCTTCTGGATAACCAGCTCCTTTAAGAGCCTCCATGGATGTATCAGATAGCTTTCCGTTAGCTTCATACTCCTTAACAAGTGCATCATAATCGACACCTTTGTTAGTGAGATCTGCTTTGACTTCATCTTCAGCTTTCTGCTGCTCTTTGACCCCATCTTCGATTTCTTTCATCTTAGCTTCTGGGGTCTTATCCTCAGCTTTCTTTTCTTCAGCTTCTTTAGACTCTTTGTCAGTATCTACCTTTTCACCATTGTCAGTGATTTCGACACCTTTGTGTTCTTCAAGAGTCTCAATAGCTGCTTTATCAGCCGTCTTCCCTGCATCTACTACAGTGCCAGCATCTACCTCTGGCGTAGGATTTAATACCTGTTCTTCACCTTCCATTATGTTTCCTCCTTGCTAGTTCACTAGCCTTCATTACCATTAACTTGTTGCATCATACCAGCAGCCATTTGTGGAGCTGCCTTTTCTGCCATTGCAGCCATCTGACTCTGCTGCTGTTCCTGCTGAAGCTGTTCTGGGGTCTTAATCAAGTTTTCAGTATTGATTGAAAGACCATTAGCCATTCGCTCTGCCATCACAGTCCAGTTAATAACCTGAGCCATTTCTGGATTCTGACTTACAATCTGACTAAATGTCATCATCTTATTGAAATCGTGTCCACGACCAATAGCTGCCAGACCAGTAGTAATAGTTGGCTCTACCAGACCATCAAGATCTGGAAACTGTCCAAGACTTTCAAGCTGTACCAAAAGTCTCCTTACGAGAGGGAGCTGAAGTTCCTGAGACAGAATAGAATAGACACCACCTAATGTGTCTTCCAGTTCAGATGCAACGTACCTAATTTCTTCGGCAGTTACTCGTTCACCGTTTCTCTGGACAGCTGAGTTAAGCATAAATGCAAAAGACAAGCGATCAGAGAGCATGGTCACAGTAGAAGCTGCAACCTGAAGATCAGCACCTTTATTAAGCTGAAGAGCCTGTACATCATCGGGTCTTCCCGGTACAAAGCTACCCGACTTAGCCTTAGCGAGCTTAAAGGGTCTTGTAATACCGTTAGGGTTGACCAAGTACAGAACGTTAGCACAAATTGCCGACATCTCTACAATAGCCTTAGAGAGTGCTTCAAGAGACCTCAAGTCCCCTAGATACTCCTCTACAAAGGATCTACCATAAGACTCTCCATCCATCTTTACCATACGGAGTGGAATCCATGGTGTCTTTTCTTTCGGGTACTGCTGTTCAGACCCATTCACTACTTCCCCATCTACTTCCTGATAAGAGTAAAATACATCATTTTCAAGATAGACATGGGTATAAACAGTAATAAGATCCTCTGGCTTCTTCTCTTCTCCGCCTCTAGTTACCATAGCTTTAACGTCATCTGGAAGTGCTGCATAGGCAATCTTATCCTCTGCAACAATCTGAATAACATTACCTAAAGCGTCCCTCTGGAGAACATAAGAGTTTAACTTATAAAGTTTCATACCACCTTCTTTTGGTGGCAAGAAAAGCAAACAGTTGCCAGTAACGACAAGAACCTTAATAGCTTCCGCAAGGGTAACTCTATATTGATGTGTCTCCGAATACTGAATTGCTTTCTGTTCAAGATTAGCTAAAGCCTGTTCCACCTGTTCTCTCATTTCAGGCTGGTTTGCAAGGTCGGCTTCTGCATCCTCTCCCGGTGTAAGTCTAAAGAAGGTGTCATTAGGTGGGAATAGAGCCAACATAAGTTTAGACCCTAGATTGTTTACACCTCTAGCTCCGATACTCTGATATGGAGTGTCGAATGTAGAAGACCCATTAGAACCCTCTTTAGGAAAGAGAGAAGGAATTGTGTAAGTAGCACAATCTTCTGCTCTAGTCACATATGGGGAACGATCAGAAGACAACCTCTCATAAATAGACTTTGCTGTCTCTTCATGATTAAAAGTTGTTCCTTTTTTAGCCATGTGTCACCACTTACAGGTTCAATCCTGTTCCTGTAGTACCACCACCAGATGCAGCAGAACCATTGCCAATTATAAGGCTCTTTTTACCAATGGCTTTATTTTTACGCTTAGTTGACTGCGTGTCTACATTGATGTGATTATTCTGTGCATCTACCGATGGAGCTGCTGCTGCACCTGAAGACTGAACAACTGTATTATTGTCGCCCCCAAAGAGCTTACGAAATGCATGTCCAACAAAACCCATTATTAAATACTCCAACCTCCTGTGTCATTTACACTAACTCTGTTATTCATGTTACTTGTTCCTCGACTAATCTGTAGTGCCTGAGAACCTCTCCTTTTCTGCTTCCATGCATCTGTTCCCCCATAAACAGGAGAGTTTGGTTCAGCTGCTTCCGTAGAAGGGGTCAGCTCTCTAGCAGTGACAGACGGTGTAGGAATCTTAGGTGTCTTCCAAAAGCACACCATATCACCTCTCATTCTGCTCTTCAGCGATTGACCGTAAATGATTGATAATATCCCTAGATCCTTTCATGTATCCGATCTGATACTCTGCGTGTTCTCCAGCAAGAGCGGATAGTAAAGAATCACAAGAAAAAAGATTATCAAGATATTCTACGATATCTTCATGAACATAAGGAATCTTAATGTTATCCATATGTATACCTCCTCTAATACGTGTCTCAATTAGTCACTATGGAAGGTGTCTCAATTAGGTAAGACCCAAACAAAACATGGATAAGTAAAATCACATTTACCGTGTCTCTTATAGAGATTTTCGATCATCTTAGGTTTATCTGTCATAGACGCTCCTGTCTCCATTAAAGAACACCCAAGATCATTAGCTCTCTTCTTCATGTACTTCAAAGCCACACGACCAAATCCATGGAAAGCTGGGTCTAATCCTAAGACGAACAGTTCTTCAAAACAAGTGCGTCTAGTATACCATGGAGTTACAACATCAAAAGCTAAGACCCCTACATTTCGACCTTTAGAGTCCTTAAAGAGAATAAGGTGTCTTGCTTCTGCAATCCAATAGAGACTGTAGTAAATAGCTCCAAACTCAGCAAAGCTCTTCCCCGGTTTGGAATGCAAAGACCTAATCTCATTGTAAACCTTAGAAGCAATGTATCTCATTGTCTCATCATCATTTGGGTCTACTTCGATGGAGACCAGAGAGTTGGCTTTCCGTTCTGAAATTCTGTGTCTCTCAGAATACGAGCGACCCTTGCCTGCTGCAATGCGTCCTCTTTTGTTAGACCCTTTCTTAGAAAAGTCCTTTCTACTGTATGCCATGATACACCCTCCTTTTGAAAAATCTTTTCTGCTGTCTTTTCCCCAATCCCCGGACAGCCATCATAGTTGTCGGCTTTGTCTCCAATAAGGGTCTGGGTATAGAACCATTTGTCTGCTTCTCTCTCAGAGATGTGATAAAGCTCTCCCTGAAGAAAGTTGTAGAAGATACCGGGGATAGACCTAAAGTCTTTATCCCCAGAGCTATGTACTTCCTGCCCTTTGTATTTAGTAGCTAATATACCTACTACGTCATCAGCTTCAAGGGTCGGAATCATCCTTGTGGTGTAGTGAGCTTTAATCCAATCAATAACTTCCCGATAGCAAACAGGTTTTCTCTTACCAATTCGATTTGCCTTATAGGTAGACAAGATCTTTTTTCTAAAGTTTGCTACAGGGTCTGAAATGCACATAATGATCCTGTACTCACCTTCATAGTTCAGCTTGTCCAATATCGTTGTTACAATTCCTTCGACCCTATCATCAATTTGTGCTTCGGCTTCATGTGCATCGGCGTGAAGAGTCCAAAGACCATCACCCCAATTTATTTCTCGCTCCACTGAAGAGCAAGACACAAAGCAAAGCATATCAGCATCCAGAAGAATGTAGAGCATATTATACATACCCTTCCTTCTTCAGGAGCTTAAAGCCCTTTGCCGTGACATACCAAGAATTTGTAGCAGTCCCAGAAAGTACAGAAGAGATATGACCACGAGAAGCTGCTTCTGCAATAATAAAGGCATTCTCCCTAGCAAAGTCACTCTGAAGTCTGTACTGCTTCTGCATCATCTTACAAAGTGTCTCAAGGTATTTATTCAAATAGAATACTCCTTTCGTATTAGTGACAGTCATACCAGTTCCTCCCTTTCATTCCATCGGTATCCAACTGTACTCTGAAATTAAAATGAGCTTGTGTGTCTCTCATAGCAGCTTGTGCTTCTGCAATAACAATGTCTGCAATATCCGATGTTCTGCACGCGATCTGCTGCTCGTCATGCACCCAAGCCATAAGAGCAAAATCACCATTCCAACCATGCGTAAGTCCACGAGCTAATAACCTCTCTTCCGTTCTCACTATCCAATACTTACAGACCAAAGCACCAGCCGACTGCAAGAGAAGGTTAAGGGCTGAATGGATAGACCTAACATGTAGGTGTCTACCATCAAGACCCTTCAGGTACTTCCGTCTCCACTTAATTATCTTCCCATGATACTCTTCAGCTATAAGGCACTTCTTAATATCATTTCGTAAAGAAGAAATAGCAGGAGTAGCAGCTAAGAATTTCTTTTTAAGTCTCTTTCCGTCTGCTGCATCCCCTCCAACAATCTTACCCATTTTAGCATCTCCTGCACCATAAAGAAATGCATAGATAAATGTCTTTGCATTATCTCTTGTAGGAAGACCAGCTGCTTTTTGATTTGCTGTATGAATGTCACCGTGGACTACTTCATCAGCATATGCACCAGAGTCATAAGGGTATAGGAAATGAGACAGACACCTAAGCTCCAGACCACAAGCATCAATGCCAGCCTGTCCCCATCCTTTAGGCACTCCGAACAAACTACGACACTCCTTGCCGTAGGGACTAGAATTGTGAGGAACCTGAGTAACATTCGGCTGAGAATGAGTAGCACGACCACTAACAGTACCGTTAGGATTAACTCTTCCATGGATCTTTCCATCTCCTTTCACACACTTCAACCACGCCTGAGTGCCATCCGCAAGCTGCCCCAGACGCTTAGTGAGCATCAGTTGCTCTTCAAACAGAGGAGCCAACACACGAACTTCTTCAGGTGCTGAATCATCTTTCGACATAAAGTGAAAAGTCGTTTCATCTATCTTTAACCTCCCGTCTTCCGCATAAAGCTCTGAATTGTCTGGACTGTATCCATAATGCTGTCTAATGACCCATTCGATCTGCTGCCTAGACCCCGGATTGAACTCTTTGAATCTCTGAATAGGAACCCCAGCTTTATAGCCTAGTCTCTTATTGTCCCTTTTAGGAATGAAGACTTTCCCCGGAATAGGTGGAGCAAGTTCTTTGATCTTTGAAGACACAATAGCTTCTCTGTCTCTAAGTGTCTTTTCAAGTTTCTTTGCTCCTTCAATATCAAAGGGGAAGCCATTCTGCTCCTGTTTTGTCATCAGCCATTGAGCTTTATGCTCTAGGTCAATAGCAGCTTCAGGATAGTGTTTTGCCAGTTCTTTCTCATAAAGAGCTTCAGTGACAACGACATCCTGCTTATTGTACTTCAGCATGTCTTCGTTAAACATTGCCCATGCATCTTCTGTGTCTTCTGCATAAGTACCTTTATAGACACCAAGACGATAGCCGTAAGCCTTTAAGGTATGCGACCCAATTAAAGACCCCGGCATTTCATCACGGTGATAGGCTCTATAGTCAGACTCAGAGATATTTGAGAATACCAGCCTAGCCAGAACTAATGTGTCTACAACGTTCTTCCTCTTCTCTCTAGGTATATCAAACCATGGATAGATCTTCTGGATAGCTGGAATATCGAAGTTAATGATATTGTGTCCACAGATACCTTCTCCGTTATTCACAGCTTCCCAGAGTCTCTTTACTCCATCTTCAACTTCTTCGGGTCTATACCCAACAACATTGTGGTGTCCATCAGATATGCTTAAACAGTGAATCTTTGTCATAGTGTCTAAAAGTCCGTCGGACTCCAAATCGAAGATTAGCATATCTAATTTCCTCCTTAAAGTTTACTTAAACCATGCAAGCACTAGCACCACAGCCGACACAATAGCCACAATGCCCTTCGACTTTGAAAAGCTTTTCACCACAGTTCGGGCAAACTCTATAGTCTGCATCACCACTGTATTTTGGCTGCTTCGGTGCTGGCTCTTCTTTCTTCGGTACAACTTCTTCTTTCTTCTCTTCAACCCCAAGAATGTTTCCTCTACGGCATCCATCACGGAACACGGTAATGCCTTTGCACCCACTTCTCCATGCTGCCATGTAAATATTGAAAATGTCATCAACAGTTGCGTCATGCGGAAGGTTTACAGTAGAAGAAATAGCATTGTCTACATACTTCTGCATAGTGGACTGGAGAATAACACGACTAGCCCACGGAATGTCATGAGCTTCTACGACCCACTGGAACTTCTCTTTAATTTCCTCTACAGTCATGTCAAGAGGGCAACCGAAGTGGTTCAGAAGATCTTCAATAGATCTTGCATAGACACGGAAATGATCTCCAGTCTTCTCCATCTTGTGAGTAGAGCGATCGTAAAAGAGCTTAAAGATAGGTTCAACCCCACCAGTAAAGTTACCCATGAAGAGACTCATAGACCCAGTAGGAGCAATAGACAGCAGAGAAGCATTAGCCATACCATGCTTCATAACACTGTCAAGTTCTTCTGTAGTCATGAGGTCTTTATCAACCATCGGAAGGATACCTTTATAGAACTTACCGTAACTACCAAACTGAATTGCTTCACCTACAGACGCTCTAAGAGCCATGTCATGCATGGTCTTCATGAGTGTGTCTACGAAGTGAATGGACTCTTCGGAACCATATTTGATACGAAGAGCTACCATGGCATCTGCAAGACCAAACAGACCCAGACCAATCTGTCTCCAATCATCAATGCACTTCTTATTTTCCGGCAATGGCTGTTTATCATAGCCATACTTCAGAACATCGTTCAGAGCCATTACAGCTTTGACTACCGTTTCGCAGAATGATTTGTAGTCGAAGTATGCAATATCCTCAAACTTATTTCTGACAAAACTATAGACATTGATAGAACCCAGATTGCACGAGCTATAGTCAGCCCCAAGGAATTCACTGCATGGATTGGAAGTGGAAATGTGATAGCTAGGACGGTTAGGGTTAAAATTATGCTGCTGAATTCGATCATTAAACAGAACCCCAGGGTCGCCCATGTCCCATGCTACTTCACAGAAATGCTTAAAGAACTTTCGGGCATCAATCCATTTTTCAATCTGTTCACCTGTGTCTTTACATTCAAAATGCAGACGGAACTTCTTATTGTTCAGAACAGCTTCCATAAATTCATCAGTGAAAAGCACAGAGATGTTCATAGAAGCAAGTTTCTCACCAGACGCTTTCATATCCAGAAGAGCTTCAACATCTGGATGGTCACAGTTAAGAACGACCATTTCTGCTGCTCGTCTGCCTCTAGCACCAATGATGTTACCAGTGGTGTTGTAGAGTTCAAGGAAAGACACAGCACCAGTAGAGGTCTCAGCCGCATTGCGTACCTTTGCTCCCTTTGGTCTGAGGTTGGAGATGTTTACACCAGCTCCACCACCACGAGAGAAGATACGAGCCATCTGAGCATTGGACTTATAGATAGACTCAATGTCATCTTCTGGCATCGGCATAATGTAGCAGTTAGAAGAAGAAGCCTTAACTTCTGGTCTCCCTGCCATATAGAGGGTACGTCCCCCAAAGCAGAATGAACCACTTTCCAGACCCTCTCTAACAAAGTCGTGAAGTTCTGGGCGCACAATAGACGCTACTCTTTCACAAAATTCTTCTGGAGTCTCTTCAGGATTCTTAGCATACTTTGCTTTGAAGATCCCCATAGATACTTCACGATCTTCCCAAGATACTTTCATATATTCCTCCTAGTTATTAAAATGGACAATCATTGTCATCCTCATTATCTTCATAATCATCAAAATCACTTAGCCGATCAACTGCTGTGAGTCGGTCTGTGTCTCTATCATAGAACAAATAACCAGCAATCCCTGTCTCGCCTGTCCATCTGTTCTTCAGTACCCTGACTCTCACAAGGTTCTTCTTTCTACCATCTGCTTGCTGATTTCTTTCCAGACCAATAACTGTGTCTGCCAGCTGTGCAATAGCTCCAGACCCTCTGAGCTGAGATAGAGAAGTAGCCCCACCCTCTTCGTGAGACTGCTGATCGGGAACTCGCCTAAGATGGGAAATGACAATCAGACCCACGCCTGTCTCTTCAACAAGAGATCTCATGGTAGTCATAAGAACATCTATCAGCTTTCGTTCATTGTCTCCTTCAATACCAGAGACTGCAATAGACACATGGTCTAGTATGATGAAATCACATTTTTCACCTACTGCCATGTACCTAATTTTGTCCATCAGATTGTCACCTTCAAGTGACCCAAAGTGTTCATAAAGTACATAGTTGCCTGTCCCCATTGTCTTATCAAAAGCAGCTTTGAACTCCTCATCTGACAAACCTTGTCTATTGATGTAGAGCCTTTTTCCAGCAGCTATAGACATAAGACCTTTGACTGTCCTCTTAACGTTCTCTTCAAGCATCAGCATACCTACCTTAAGATGTTTGTTGACACCCATATCGTAGGCAATCTCACGGACGAAGGTAGTCTTCCCAACGCCAGTGCCAGCAGTCAAGACAGTCAGTTCTCCTTTACGAATACCCATAGTCATTTTGTTAAGATCAATATTCCATGGATAAGGATAGCCAGTGTCATTATCATCTTCTTTGGAAACTTCATCCCATGTGTCTTTACCATTGATAATGCCATCAGGCATGTATGGTTTTGCAGACCAGATAGATTTAATAACGTCCTGACCTTTGCCATTAAGCAAACATTCATTTGGGTCTTTAAGAGGAAGATTGGCTACATAGAGTTTGTTAGGTTTCAATAACCCCTCAATACTCTTCACTGCCTGTCTTCCTGCTTCATCCATATCGAACATCACAATGACCTGTTCAAAGGAATTAAGCCAATCCATATTAGCCTTAAAGACCTTTTTTGCAGACCCAACACCTAACGGAATAGACACAACAGGATATTTGTTTCCCTGTAGCTGAGAAACTGTTAGGCAGTCAATCTCTCCTTCAGTTATGACTAGTTTCTTACCTCCACCACCAGCCCACTTTTGCTGTCCATAAAATCTATTAGAGATATCACCTCTGACCTTAAATATCTTATTAGCAAACCTGAGCTTCTGACCAACGATCTTTCCGTCATCATCAAAGTAGTTAGCTACCTGTGACCACTCACCATTGACCAGAACTTTGTAGTATGAGTACGCTTGACACGTTGCTTCAGTGATACCTCTAGCTCTCAGTGAGTCCAGTTTCATGTTCTCTATAGGGATGATATTTTTGTTATGCCCCACCCCTCTGTTCTCATCTGCTCCATGATAGGTCTTACACGAGAAACAATATGTGTGTCCATCGCTGTACTCACAAAGAGCATCATGAGAACCGCAATCTGGACATGGAAGGTGTACTCGAATTGCGGTACTCTCTTCATGCTCTTTCATTTCACTCAATCCTCCATATCACCAGCATCATTCATTTCATAAATCTGTGCTTTTGGGTACTTAGAAATGATCTCTTTCACAGCCTTCTTTGCTGCACTAGTCATATTCTCTTGCCCAGCTGTGTCTATAAGAATAGCTACAGCTTTATCTTCATGATCGAACCACCAACCAGCGTAGGCATATTCGACTCGATCAACTTCAATGACACCATTCACTCTAACAATGAAGTGGAATCCTGTATCAAGTCCTCCTCGTCTCATACATTTCTCTCTAAGAGACGTTAAACCTACATTATGTAAATCTTTCTTTACGATATAAATATAGTCAGTGGCATCCCTCTTTCTAAATTTCAAATTCACAAATGCCAAAATAGGATAAACCTCCTCCCTCTATTGTGTGTCTCAATTACTTTTCTTCTTCAGAATCAAGCCTTTAATAGACCTCTTCCTCTCTCTCAACCATTTGTCTGGAATCCATTTGTCAGCAAATTTGAATCCATATTTGTTGCACCAATCAGCATATGTTGTTTTAGACCCTTTGTAGATATGGGTCTTAGAAGATGAGAAGACAAATCTGATATCCAGTTTAGGATACTGCTTCTGGATTAAGAGATGTTTCTTACGATCGTCAACATCAAAGACACCTTTTGTCTCTATGATAATGCCATTGGGTAAAACAAAATCAGGTGTATAGTGATGAGGAGAAGCAGGAATCTCATAGGGAATCTGATACTCCTCATACTTTGCATCAATGTCAGCATCTCGTAACTGTGCTGCTACTTTGTCTTCCAGACCAGATCTATAGGTAGCATCTACATGTTTAGACCAGCCACCTCTCCTGCTGAAAAACCTCTTCATATGTTAGAACTCTCCGTTATCTTCGTCTGTTTCTTCGGTGAATGGAGAGTCATCTTCTTCCTTTTCTTCAGGTGCGGAGAAGCCTTCCTCTGAACCAAAGCCAAATCCCTGTGCATCCTTCTGCCCATATTCTTTGAGGTCAATAATCTGTACTGCATCAAGACGCAGTTTGATACCATTAACTACCTTAGAGATCCAGTATGGTACAAGAGTATATGCTACTTTAGCAATAGTACCGTTACCGATAGACAGTGGGTCTTTAATCGGAGTACCATGGGCATCAAAGACTGGGATAGTAACCTTATGGATCTCTCCAGATTTGGTCTGATAATGCGAATTAGCTTTGAACTTAAAGACAATATCTCCATCCTTGTCTTCTTTGTATCCGAGGAACGGTTCTGCAGACCACTTCTGTCCCGGTTTCAGTTTGATGGAATGTTTAGCCTTCTCCAGTTCTTCATCAATCACTGCAATGAGGGCATCCGTTTCCTTCTGATCGAACTTAATATTGACCGTATAGCCTACGTCCTTACCTTCATAGGTTTCAGGTTCATAGATATGCGGAAACAGAAGACTCCCCTTTGGAGTTACGCCAGTAGTAAAATCACGTTTAGCCATAATAATTATTCCTCCTCTTTCAGATCAGTGGAACCAAAGCCACCGATACCACGTTCAGTTTTATCTAATTCAGTTACTTCTTCAATTTTGAATGCTGGATCTTTCACCAGTACAAGCTGTGCCAGTCGCTCTCCTTTTGGAGCATGATATACATTTCCAGTATCGTTAATGACCAGCAAGACCAGCTCTCCTCTGTAGTCGGAGTCAATAATGCCTGTGCAGTTGGCAAGTCTAATGCCTCTCTTCCCCCACGAACTACGGATATGGACTTCACCATGGTAGCCTTTAGGGATAGCCATTGCCAGACCAGTAAAGACCTGAATGACCTCATGAGGATAGAATGTAGACCCCTCAGAGATAGCCAGATCAAGACCTACAGATCCTTTGGTCATCTGCTTAGGCATCACTGCATAATCGACCAGCTTCTTAATCTTCAATGTTGGCAGTTTCATTGCGTTCTTTTTCTCCTTTCACCAAAAATTCATAAGCAAGTGGACACTGAGACACAATCTGTTTGCAGAAGTCTCTCCACTCAGGCAGCCTGTGATTGTGTCGCTGCTTAATCATCGTCTTCAGCTGTCTATAATTGGTCGTTACTCTGGCAGTTAGGTGCAGACCAGTAGGACAAGAGTACAGAAGAGTCAGGAAATTGATCGTGCTAGGATCTTCATTGTACCGATTCTGGAGTACCTTCAAGCGGTTCACAATCTCTGGGTCTGTATATGGAGTGAATGCTGTATCAAGTTCCATCTTCACCAGACGGTGCATAGTTGACTGACTGGAGACAATCTGTGCAAAGTGATAACGCTCGAACTCAGTCCACATTTTGATAGTGCATGTAAGGTCAAAAGATACGATGATACCACTCAAGAAGTTATCGTGTCCTTCGGAGCTTTCACGACTTGCCAAAGACACAGCTCGCTTCCAATCAAGATCATCAATGTATCTGTGCTGTGCATCAAAGTCCAAAAAGGATTTCATTGGATAACCAGAAGCTCTAATGCTGTTATTCATGTCATAAACCTGCAAATTAGTGATACGCATAATTATTATTCCTCCTCTTCACCATATTCAGGACACAGAATTTTAAGACCCTTGAAGTCAAGTGTGATCTTTACAATAGGATATGCTACATCAATAGTAAGGTACTTTGTCGGGATATTGAAGCATACAAGCGTGTGATAAAGATCACCAATAGTCTGGAAAAGGTGGTCAAAAGAAGTACGCTTGTAAATAGCTGTGATAGACCCATCAGGTGCATTAAGATCAGGCTGAACTTCCTTGCACACACGAATCAGGTCATCAATAATTTCTGTGCTTTCGTCTCTCATTTTCTTCCTCCAATTTCAGTTCAATAAGAAGCTGTGTCTTTACATGCAGTTCAGTAGAGTCTTCGCCATACATATCGGAGTCTCTAAGATATGTATTGACCCCCGGATGAATTGCTTCAACTTCCAGATTCAAGACTTCATCTGAAGACAAGAAGGCTCTCTGCCCATAGCCCCAAATGGCATCCTTACGACGACCAAAGACCAAAATAGAATAGTTGTCTTCATCTGCATTAGTCAGACCCAGAATATAGGTATCTGGAATTACCTTTAAGAGTTCTTTAAGTTTCATTTTGTTTCCTCCTTGTTATTCAAGTTCAATGATAAGTTTAGGCATCAGCTCAATCGGATAGGTGGTCTGTGACAAACACTCTACATTGTTAGATTCAACATAGACACCAGCATATACATTTGCTACATCCATATTCAGAATCTGATCTCTTACCAGTTTATACTTGTATGCCATTCGATCAATAGCTTCATCAATATAACCGTAAGAAATATAGATAGTCCTAGACAATGAGAGCAGACCCACCTCACAGGTGTCTGGAATGAACTTTAAGAAATCTTTAAGTTTCATTTTCTTTCCTCCATTCTTCAACTGCTTTAAGCTGATCTGCATACCATGCGATCTTTCCGGCGGTATCTCCTTTGTCTCCTTTACGACCAAACCGATACGCATATTTCATGATGTTTCCCCAAAGGAATCCTTCAAACTGCTCTGGAGTCATCAGGTGGTTCATAATGTCAATAGCTTCTGGAAGACCATCGACCTTGTAATGAGATGGGTTAATGGCATCTTCAACTTTATTGTTTTCTTCCTCTTCATCCTCTCCGAGTTCAGGAATAATGTTTGGAAGTACCTTTTCAGCATCTTTAGGGTCAATGTGATAGATACCCTTTTCATAATGAGTGCCACTTACGTTAAACTTACCATCTTCGGTGAAGGAATCATATTCACCCAAAGAGGAATAATCCCAATGAACTTTAATCGGTAATAAATCACTTGCTTCAGACTCAGTAGATGTTACTGTGCCACCACCAAAATATGGTGACCAAACACGTTCACCAACCTTAAATTTTCTATCATCAGGACTCCTTTTTGTATTAACATGTTCTAGTCTTTCATCTTCTTCATATTCTTTTGGAAGGATATTACGTCCCATATTAACGATATTATAGTCAGATACGCTGTCCTCAGTATTATACTTCCCATCTAATGTGTAATAGTCAAGAGTGTTAGGTTCTATTGCACGACCTTCCTCCTGCTCCCATCTTACTACCACTGGGTAAGGATGATGGATTACATCCTTAAAAACTGTCTCTACAATTCCGAAACCAAAATGAGGTGAAAAGACACGATCTCCTAACTTAAACTCTTCCATAATGATACCTCCTTCTTGATCTTAAAATGATCCTAGGACTTCTCAAAATCGTCTCTGAGGCGTTCTCAATGTGTCTTAGTATAATTTACTTAGTCACCCTTGAGGAACGCTCTGAAGCGATTTAAGAGAGTTCTGTGCTTATGTCTCCTTTCGATAACTGTCAGCTTCATGTTATCTGATTTATCATAACAAGTCAGATAACCATCTGCTGTGAATGAGCTTGAAGTCTCCATAAAGATCTTTTCTGGATCCCATGTCACTATGACAGGATAGACACAATGCTCATCAAGAATCTTTGAGACCGTTCCATAGCCGTGAAATGGTGCATAGACAAAATCACCAACCTTGAATTTTGTTTTACAAGCAGTCATCTACAGTCCACTCCTTTGCATCCATAACCGCCTTAGCTCTCTCCAGACACTGACCAAACTGATCCATGCAAGACGTTGATCTAGTACCGCACTTGTGTCCTTTGGTGATCCTAATAAGATAATCAACGGTGTAACCTGTAAGAATCTTTGCAATGAAGCTCAGATTTCCTTGACAACCACCATTGAACTGAATGTGTGTCACCATGTAGTTGTGAGGATCTACTGCTTCTCTTGTAGCGTCCAATACAGGAGTTAAGGTGAAATCAATCCGCTTACAACAAACCTCTCTAGGTGTAAATGAAAATTGCATAATGTTAACCTCCTTTTGTTAATTGCTTTCCTCTATTGTGTGTCTCAATTAAATTGGTCAGTTGCTAACTGAGAGCTGTTCTCAGTTGCACCAGCCGAAGGCAATGGTATCAGACACAAAGAGTTACGACCCTTTCAGGTGCGGTATGGACTCTTTAAGATACCATAAGGATACTAGCTACTAGCTACTAACTAATACCTAAATTTAGAAATACAAAAAGAGTCTTATAAGATATCTATAAGTAACTATATCTTAGATATCTTTAATAGATAGTAGATAGTAGTTAGTTAATAGTTATCTTATAAGACTCTTTATGTACTCTTTAAGATATCTTTCTCCTTCCCTCTATTGTGTGTCTCAATTAGTTTCTTTATACGTGTCTCAAATCGTTTAGTGAAAAGCATAGAGACTACTTAGGACTTCTTTGATATCAAAAGACCCTTTGCTAGGCAGATCAGGCAGTTCCTTTTCGGTCAGGTGTGAGACTTCTTCAGCAAACTCTTTGAGTACGTCATGCTCCGTGTACATCTTCACAAAGCACTCTCTTACAGTCTTAAAGAGGACTCCTGCATCTGCTACTGTAGTCCCATAGCTATCATGGATCATAGCAAAATGGTTAATCCCTTGGTCATGTGCGGTGCAAACAGTCAGCTGCAAGTGTGAGGCATCCATGCTATGAATGAAGTTAGGTGCTATTGCGTTAGCTTGCTTTCTGCTATCTACATCACCCAAAGTATAGGGAACGTAGATTCTCTTCTGGGTCTGTGCAAAGCGTAAGCGATAGGTCTTGACCTTGTTAGTCAGGTATGGTTGATGGATAAGAAGACCCATGGGAGTTGTCCACTGGACTACATTCTCATTCTTACAGATCATTCTGGCTACCTTCTGGAGCCATTCCATGCCCTCTACAGCCTTGACTACTACTTTTCTAACTGCATTCCAAATCAGTTTAGCCATATATCCTGCTGCTTGAGGTGCATTAGCTTCTGTCCAAATACCTTCATCCATATGAGGTTTAATGGTGTCTTCAAGGACTTGATCTCTAAACCCAAACTGCTTAGACCCATAGGCAAGGGTCATGACCGATCTCTTGGTGACTTTTCTATTGACTCCAAAGTTCAGCCATAACTGTGCAAGTGTCTTTGTACCTAACTTTAGTCTGTTTTTGTCTTCATCCCATTCATCAGCTGTACCATGTTCTGAATCATATTTTAGAACTTGATTTACTATCTCTGCTACTCTTCCATAGATATCTTGAGGTTTATCAGAAGGCTTGAGGTTCACCGCTTCTGCACCTACAGGATCTCTAAGGATCGCCGAAAAGTGCTGAAGACCAGAACATGTTCCATCAAATGCGACTGGAACACCTGTAGACCATCCAACGATAGACCCATTGTTTTTTGCCTTGTAGTCAATCATTTCCTTGTACTCAAAGCAGAACTGAAGAAACTCAAATGGGCAATCAAGGTTTCCCCACCAGTCCAACATAGCTATAGGGTCTGCTGCCGTGTCAAGGATGTTCTGTTCGTTATCCTTGACCCACTTGATCTCATCTGCAAAAGACACCTTGTCGATCCCTGCAAACTCAGCTCCTGCAATCAAGAACCAACGTTCGCTAGATGGGTCTGTCACCTTTGGTGCATCAGCAAACTGGATAAGACCCTTGTTAAGGTCATCCCCTTGGAAACTAAAGGACGGAATAGGGTAGACCCTTCCACGAAAATCCATGTTGCATGGGAAGTAAATTCTATCATAGTCCTTGAACCTCTCAGCTGTCTTGATGTTAGCTAAGACTCTTATCATCTTGCCTTTTCGACTAGCTTCCTTCTTGTACTGTAGATACGCCTTGTGCTTGTGTTCTTTAAGCTCCTGTTCAGTTGGATTATGGAGCTTTGGGAGACCAGGAAATGGTTCGGTGCTAGGCAGACCAGCACGATCACCACCTAACTTGACAATTTCATGAGCTACTTTCAGCACCTTTTTGTCAATTTTCCATGGTGTCTTCTGGATAGCATTAAGAGCCTTCATAGGGCTTGCAAGGTCAGCTGATTTGAGTCTTTTCATATACTGCTTGTAATAGTAGCCACCATCTTGAAACCGATAGAGGCGCAGCATGTTATTAAAGACTGCAAGTTCTCCGTAGTAGCCACCATTGTCGATCTCATCCCAGTCCTTTGGTGGAATAATAGTAGGACACGTTTTATAAGCATGCAAGAGAGCATAGTCTGTATTGCTTTGCCAAATATCCAAAAATGCTTGGGTAGGATGGAGTTCATCAACTTCCCCACCTTCTGACTTGAGTTCAAAGAGGTCTGTAGAGTACAGCAATACCTCTACTAACTTGCTTCCTAAAGTGAACCATACATTCTTGTCAAACTTCTTTGGAGACCATGGGATGTTGGCAGACAATACCTTGGATTCGACCTGCTTCACATAGTAGCGTCTGTAGTAGTCGCTATTTCTCATTTTGAGACCTCTTGAGATCCCTACAGGGATGTTTGTAAATTCAAACATTTTCTTGTTATGTGTTTTAAGCCAGTTCTGAAAGATAGGGCTATTGATATACGCTTGATAGTCCTCCGACTGCAAGTAGTTCAAAAACTCCTGCAAGTGTACTTCATCGACTATCTGCCGACCAGTGCTTTCCCCTACATTGGTAAGTGTTGGGCGGCTCCGATCAGTCGGTAAAGCTACTTGATTGATGACATTTGAGAGTACAGAAAGACACAAGATAGAGATAAAGGTATCTTCATCTTCCTCTTCATACTGTTCATGGGCATACTTGAGAAACCAATAATACATTGGCTTTACGCCTCTTTTAGGTGTGAGTTGGTCATCCAACCATACTTTCATGTTACTTGCAAGGTTATTAAAGAGATGATTAATAAGACCCGATCCCATGGAAGTATGAGACGCTTCCCCATTTTCTTCCTTGTTGTTTAGCGTCTCCTTGAGTTTGTTCATTGCCATGTGTCTGTACTCTCCTTCTAACTTGAGTTCATCGTCAAGTGTTGGCATGGTTTATTTCCTCCTTCTTGATAATAAATAGACACTAGCTACTAGCTATCTAACTAGCAAGCTAGTGTCTTGAAATTGTTTCCTCTATAGTGTGTCTCAATTAGCTTGGTTACTCAATCTTCAAATACCAAATCAATGGAGATATGCCTTGCCACTGTTCTATCCAACATGGCAGGGAGTTCACCCTTTTTCGTGTCGTAGGTTTTCCATGTGTCGATAACCGCGTCACTAGTGGCTAACAGTTCAGCCACTTCAATAGTGATTGCAAGCCTTGCCCAATCCGTTGTGTCTCCTTTAAGTGGGATATGGTAGCGTCTCAAAGTGTCCTTGATTTCGGGATAGTAGTCATAGCAGATATTAATCAACCACCACCATGGCTTTCTCTCAAGGATTTCACTTGCTACGATGTTAGCTAAATCCCAACTGTAGCAGAGGTGACAAGTATCGTAATTAGAGAGCATGTCAATGAGGGATCCCTTGATAATATCGTCGAATGTAGCCATGATAATTTCCTCCTTATTCAACATCTTCATTTTCTTCATCGGCAAGTCGTTCAGTAGCTTCGCTTGGCATGCCAATCTGAGAATAGACCCATTCCCAATCGTAAGACAACAGGTCATTCAATTCTACGATGTCAACACCTTCATTAAAGATGTCTTCTAGGTATGACATGAGTTCATTCTGCATACCTTCCTTCTCAATTTCCTTGAGGACTTCCACCGCCTGTCCCCATGCATTCTTGAGGATGTCGTAAAAATCCATGTTCTGCTTGACTGTAATCATGATTAGTAACCTCCCTCAATAAACATCACCATATCAACCTTGTCCTTGAAATTCTGCATAGCAAGGTAGTTAAGCAATGCACCACCATCACCATTTTCCTTGATATATTCATAAAGCCTTGCATAGCTTCCTTGACAACTTGCAAGAGACTTGATAGCTTCCATGATTTCATTAGCGTTCATGATAGCCCCCTCCTAGTCTCTCTCAAGAAACATTGCACGCATGATAATGGTGCGTCCGTTAATGCTTGTGTAATTCTCAAGTAAAGCCGTGTCTAATTTGCGTCCGTAGTCATCAAGACCATGACTATACTTGTCACAATTCCACCAACGCTCCTTGACAATTTTCTCATAGCACTCCTTGGCTTTATCCTCTCTTGTGTATGCTCTCATGTCAATGCCGTCAATTACAATAAATACCATTTCCTTAGTCATGATTTGTTTCCCCCATTGGTATCCTAAAGGGTATCATCGCTAGGCGACTACCTAGCCACCTAGCTACCCTTGATTATTTGATAGACCCTAGATATTTACCACCCATAGCCGTAGTTAAAAGCGGCGTCTCTCTCATGGCGAATTTCTCTCAATTCGTCATGGGTTAATGGCGTGAGTTCACCCGTCACGGTATCATAGGCAAGCCCTTTTTCTGCCATAATCTTGAGTGTGTCTTTTCCCAATCCTTTTATATTATAGCCGTATTCATCAAGCCACCATCCCATCTGCTTGGATGTTGTACGGCTATAGTAGCCCGTGAAAATAACCCTAGACCCTCTCACAATAATCACCTTGGTGGAATAGGACAAAAAGCCCCATTCCCTACCATCAAAATCCCCACCATTGATAAGCACATAGTCTTTATATGCCCCGCATTGTGCATATTTGTGTTTAATAAGCTTTTTAATTTCCATGATTTGTTACCTCCTTGAGTTACATGGGGATACCACCTAGATATCCCCTTGACTACCTAGATACTAGCTATCTGTTTACTGTTCTTCCAATTCTTTTGTCATCTGCTGACGCTCTTCCAATGTTGCCATTGAGTCAACAAATACCGTCTTCCATTTGATAGTGCATGCTACGCACTCTTGATTGAAATCCCTTGCAAACTCATGTGCAAGTTCAACAGCTTTTTCAGCCGATACACCGTAGATTTCTACTTTTAGGGATGGTTCCTTGTGACCCTTGTAGTAGCCGGTGCATTCCGTGATTGTGCAATCCGTTGTTAATCCGATGATCTTTTTGGCGGTGCTGATATTGATCGGCATGTAGTTGCGTGTAATCATCCCGATATTAAGAGTAGCATTTTCCATTTTGTCTTCCCCCTGTTCTTCCGTGTCTTCCGTTGTGTCTTCCGTGTCATCGTCATCACCGACAACGAACACCGCTACATAGCGAAACATTGGCTCTTCTTCTACCTGTTTAGTAGTAACGATCTGACCAATAGCGTCATTGATATCGACGCATACAGAGTCGATCATATTTTCCTTGCACCAAAGCCAATTGCAATGGTTTTCGTAGGATCCTAATTCTTCTTTACGGATCCCTGCGGTGCGATATCCATGATCATGTAAGATATTCGCTACACACTCAATTTCATCGTTGTCAGACCAAATCACAATTTCAAGTTTCATTTTTGTTACCTCCATTGTTAACCACTGACTGCTCGCTCGCTTTTGGCTCGCTCGCTTTTCGTTGTCTGTATGATACACCCTAGCAAGCCAAAAGTCTAGTAAACTATTCCTAACGTTTTGATTAGAGAGTTTCTAATCGATATGGTGCGGTGCGGAATGGGCGGAATGGGTGGAATGGGCGAAAAATCGCCTATATATGTATATATAGCAAGCGGATAGGCTGAATGTATGAGTATTCATAAAGGTGCATAAAGTATACATAGAGTGTACACTATGAGAACCATATAGTGTGAGTTATGGATTATTTATGCAAGAATGTGTATAGGTATACAAAAGGGCATTTTGCGGTCAATTATGAGTCAATTAGATAGTATTATGACACTTTAAGATAACAGATGAGAGATGAGATAATCAAACAGTGTTTAACTTTTTGAAAAGTAACAGATAGAAAATCTTCTATGTGTTCAAAAAATAAACACTGTTTAACTCTTAAAGTGACTCAGAGTCAACAATAATATCAAACAGTGTTTAACTTTGTGTTACCTAAAGAATGCCATGGGCTAGGCGAAACGTCTAGCTAGGTATCACTAAAGAGTCCTAGCGGTATCCCTAAGATAGATAAGGGGCTAGCCTAAAGAGATTTAGGGGCATGCCTAACTTGGTTTGGGGGCACACCTAACTTGGGCTAGCGGTACGCCTAACATGGTGTAGCGGTATACCTAAAGAATCCAAGAGGGAAGCCTAAAGAGGAACAGAGGGAAGCCTAAAGAGTACCCATAGGGGGGATAAACGACCAAGCCAAGTAAATGAATAGACACTTCACAATTTTTACAAAATTTTTATAAGACCCCTCCGCTACCGCTTCGCTGAAAGACACAGAGATAGCTAGTAGCTAGAGGTCTTAGAATTTCCACTTATGAACCACCTGAAAGTTCTCTACATGATCCTTAGAGATACCCACAGACACCTCAATGGCTCTATCATAGTTGTAGTTCCTTTGGAGTCCAATAGGTACATAGAAGTGACCATCATGAGATCTACCAATACCTGTAGACACTTCCCAGTTCCTTTTGTATTCCAGATCAGCCAATTTGCGTACCACTGGAGTCATATTGATATCTGAAGTGATTTCCGTAGTTGTACCTTTGCTACCATTTGGGTAGCCTTTGGAGTCCTTATGAGTCACCGAAGGGCTCTTAGGGATCTCAAAGGTCTGACCATGGATCTCAGCAATGTATCTGTTATCTACCACTAAGTCTGGATCAGATTCCTTTTGTTTCTCTTTAAGAGTCACTCGGGAAATCTCATGGACTTCTACAGGTTCCCTATTTGCCTCTGTAGTTACGTCCGATACAGAATCAGTGGTAGTAGTATGAAGAATAGCATAGCAGCCATAGCCAAGGAGGAAAGAGACTACAGCTACTATGATATACTTAATATAGGTAGCTAGATAGCTAGTTAGTTTAGTAATCATTATATCAGTCCTTTATTAGTAATATATAGTAGTTAGATAATAGCTAGATAATAGCTAGTATTAAAGTATCAGTCAAAACTCATAAAGGACTCTTTTAGAATTGTTTAGAAATTCTTTATGATACCTGACCAGAAGATTAAGGAGTCTTTAAGAGTCTTTAAGGAGCAGCTATCTA
>OCPT01000517.1_pt1 | contig 28763 bp, 19 predicted proteins | sample 1538741 | NCBI WGS metagenome assembly OCPT01 (sample SAMN04571723, study PRJEB22368) | human gut metagenome | biome: human gut; material: stool | host: Homo sapiens | place: Luxembourg | collected 2012-12-06 | reverse complement strand
TGAGAAGTGTCAGCCCTAATTTATTTTGTATGAAAAGTTTTAGCGGACAGCAATATTTGCAAATTATCTGCCAGCCTATATTGTTCTCATATTGTGATGGTTACACTGTTTCTGGAAGATATGGAGGATTTTTTCACCTACTCGGTTTTATCCTAATAAAAAAGCGCTCGAAACGATAAACGTTTCGAGCGCTCCATTTTATTTAGCTTTAAATGTTAAGCAACTTGATTAGCACTGAGCGAGCTTGCCGTCAGAACCGAGCACATCTGTGATCTTGTGCTTGTACATCTGCTCCATGAGGTCGCGTGCAGGACCGCAGTACTTACGCGGGTCGAACTCACCTGGTTTGTCGTGGAATACCTTGCGAACAGCAGCGGTGAATGCGAGACGAGAGTCAGAGTCGATGTTGATCTTGCAAACTGCAGAAGCAGAAGCCTTGCGGAGCTGCTCCTCAGGAATACCAACAGCGTCAGGCAACTTGCCACCGTACTCGTTGATCATGTCAACATACTCCTGTGGTACAGAAGAAGAACCGTGAAGAACGATTGGGAAGCCCGGGAGCTTCTCCATGATCTCGTCGAGGACGTCGAATGCCAATGGAGGAGGAACGAGCTTGCCAGTCTTCGGGTCGCGTGTGCACTGCTCCGGAGTGAACTTGTAAGCACCGTGAGAAGTACCGATAGAGATAGCGAGTGAGTCAACGCCTGTACGAGTTGTGAAGTCGATAACCTCCTCAGGCTTTGTATAGTGGCATACGTCAGAAGATACCTCATCCTCTACACCAGCCAATACACCGAGCTCGCCCTCTACAGTTACGTCGAACTGATGAGCGTACTCTACAACCTTCTTTGTAAGAGCGATGTTCTCCTCGTAAGGAAGTGAAGAACCGTCGATCATTACTGAAGAGAAACCGAGGTCTACACAGCTCTTGCAAAGCTCGAAGCTGTCACCGTGGTCGAGGTGGAGAACGATCTCAGGATGCTTGCAGCCAAGCTCCTTAGCGTACTCTACAGCGCCCTCTGCCATGTAACGGAGAAGAGTCTCGTTAGCGTAAGCACGTGCACCCTTAGATACCTGGAGGATAACCGGTGACTTCAGCTCTGAAGAAGCCTTGATGATAGCCTGGAGCTGCTCGAGGTTGTTGAAGTTGAATGCAGGGATAGCGTAACCACCCTTGATGGCTCTTGCGAACATATCACGTGTGTTCACCAAGCCCAATTCTTTGTAGTTTACCATAATTGTTTATTGTTTTATGAATAAAAACGTTTGTTTCGTTGCTGGTCTGCCACATTATATAATAATGTATAGCTTTATCCACCTGCAAAGTTAGCATTTTAATATGTAACGGCAAAAGTTATGCACGTTTTTTTTGCCTCGTATTGTCTTGTATCAATGCAAAAAGATGTTGCTAATCAGTCGGATTCGCACGCATTTCAAGTTGTTTTGGTGCCTAATCATTAAAATAACGTTTCATTTTTTAATCTTTGAAACATTTATTTGCTTGATTTTAATATTTTGCCTACATTTGCAATGAATATCAACTATTACATTTACAACGAATAATAATCTATTGCATATATTAATTAAAATTTATTGAACATGGGAAAAGGTATTTCTAAACAAAATTGGATGTGGGGCGTCTTCGGAGTAGCCGCATGTTCTATGTTGTCGTTTTCCTCTTCGGCTTATGCTGGCACTGCTTTCTCCAATGCGACTGAGGTACAACAGCCATTGCGCGGTAGCATTTCCGTCAAGGGCGTTGTGAAGGATCAGAACGGAGAGCCTATCATCGGCGCTTCCGTTAAGCTCGTGGGATACAAGGCAGCCACAGTTACTGATGTAGATGGTAATTTCGGTCTTCAGGTGCTGCCCGGAGGCACACTCGAGATTTCATATGTAGGCTATACAACAAAGAAAGTGAAGGTCGGCGCTAACAACCGCGACATCGTTGTTATCCTCGACGAGGACAGCAAGATGCTCAATGAGGTTGTAGCCATCGGTTACGGTACCGCTACAAAGAAGAAGGACCTCTCGGCAGCCGTTGGCGTTGTGAGCAATGTCGACGAGCTGGCTGTGCGCCCCGTTACTTCTACCGAGGGCATGTTGCAGGGTCAGTTGGCAGGCGTAACCGTTGCTGCCGACGGTGGCGACCCTACAGCCGCTCCTAACATCGTGATTCGCGGTCAAGGTTCGCAGAACGGCGACAATGTGCTTTGGGTAGTAGACGGAGTGCCCGGCGCACCGATCGCTTCGCTCAACGATATCGAGTCGATCGTAGTATTGAAGGACGCCGCTTCAGCAGCTATCTACGGCGCGCAGTCGGGAGCCGGCGGCGTAGTGCTCGTGACAACAAAGAAGGCAAAGAAGGGTGCCACATCAGTCTCTTATGAGGGTATGGTAGGTGTGCGCAACGCTACAAACCTGCCCAAGCCGCTCAACGCACAGCAGGAGATAGAGATGCGCAAGCGCTCTTACGCCAACGCAGGTCTGGCTCTGCCTAACGGTTGGGATGAAAAGAAGAACCCGTGGATTGCAACAACCCGCACAAACTGGATGGACGAGGTGTTCCGCACAGCGTTCTACCAACGCCATAACGTAGCCATCAACGCAGGTACAGACACATTCACCAACCGTCTGTCGTTCGCTTACGACAACGACGAGGGTGTAATGCGCTATACGTTCAACAAGAACCTTGCCCTGCACTATACAGGCAAGTATCAGATTAACAAGTGGGTTTCTATCAGCGAAGACTTCGTATGGAAGAACACCGAGAGCCGCACTACAGACACCAATGAGGGCTACACCGGACCTATCCTCTCGGCTATCTACATGCCGGCAAGTGCCACCGTTTACAGTCCGTTCACAAAGAGCGGCTTCGGCGGAACAACAACCGAGGATCCAAAGTACATCGCTACATATGGCAACAACTTCGCTGATGCTCATGGCGACGCTGTGAACCCAATCAGCACGCTCTCTTCCAAGAACATCTTCGACCGCACCAACGACGCATGGTCAACCACATCATTGGAGATAGCGAACGTAGTTCCAGGCTTGAAGTTCGTGAGCCGCTTCACATACAACCTGCAGTCGAACCACTACAAAGGCTTCACGCCGCGTCGCGACGAGGTAGGTAAGCCCGACGGCAGCAACTCGCTCACCGAGAGCACATACCGCACCGACCAGTGGAAGACAGAGAACACCCTTACATACGACAACACCTTCGGCAAGCACACCGTAGGCGCACTCTTCTCTACCACAGCCGACCACTTCAACATACGCGGTTTCGAGCTGAACGGCAAGACATTCGCCGACGAGTCGCCCTATCTGCAGTATATCGCTTACGCAGGCTCCGTGTCTGGCAAGGACTATCTCACAGGTCCTGACGCCAACGTGTCGCTCATCGGACGTCTGGCTTACTCGTTCGACGACCGCTACTTCCTCACAGCTTCTTGGCGTCGCGACTATGCAGGTCGTCTGCCTAAGAGCAAGAACCACGGCGACTTCCCCGCTGTGACAGCCGGTTGGAAGATTTCTAACGAAGCCTTCTTCCCGAAGACCGACCTCGTGTCGCTCCTCAAGCTCCGTGCTTCTTGGGGTCGTGTGGGCAACCTCGGTTCTATCGGCTACAACTACCGTTCGGCAGTGCTCTCTAAGGACTCATGGCAGGAGCAGGCGCAGTATGGCGTTGAGAAGAATACACTGTGGGATACATTCATCTACAACTCTATCGCTCTCAACAACAACCTGACTTGGGAGACCTCAGAGCAGTTCGACCTCGGTCTCGACCTCAATATGTTCAACGACCGCTTGGCTTTGCAGTTCGACTGGTTCGAGAAGCGCACGTTCGACCTCATCCAGACTCAGTCGATGAACTGGCCTGGCTCTATCGGTCTCGACCCGATGCTCATCAATCAGGGCGAGGTGCGCAACCGTGGTCTCGAGCTCTCGCTCAACTGGAACGATCGCATCAACAAGGATTGGGCGTACTACGTTGGCGGCAACTTCTCTTGGCTCAAGAACTGGGTTAGCGACATCGGCGTGAAGGACGCAGACGGCAACGCAGGTGTATGGACCGGTGGCGGTTCGTTCCGCAACCTGCCTTACTGCTATCAGGACGCAGAAGGTCAGCCTCTCGGTTCGTTCTACCTCATCAAGAGCGCAGGCATCTTCCAGAGCGACGCCGAAGCAGCTTCTTATGTAGACAAGAACGGCAACCGCATTCAGCCTAACGCAAAGGCAGGCGACTTGAAGTTCATCGACAAGAACGGCGACGGCAAGATTACAGACGCCGACCGTCAGTACTGTGGTTCTGCCACACCGAAGTACACCTTCTCGTTCTCTGCAGGCTTCACATGGAAAGACCTCACCTTCTCTGCAATGCTTCAGGGCGTAGCAGGAGCTAAGGCGATGAACGTAGCCAAGTACATGACACTCTCAGACGTTCAAGGCAACTTCAACCGCGACTCGCGCATCCTCGACGCATGGAGCGAGACAAACCGCGACTCAGACATTCCGCGCCTCTCTAAGAACGACCCGAACGGCAACTTCTCTACAGCTTCCGACTGGTATCTTGAGAATTCTTCATATCTGCGTCTGAAGAACGTGACCGTAAGCTACGACCTCACCAACCTTCTCCGCAAGTGCTCACACTTCGGTTCGCGCAACAGTCGTTTGAGCGTTTACGTAAGTGGCGAGAACCTCTGCACCATCACCGACTACACCGGCATCGACCCCGAGTGTGGCGGATGGGACGCTATGAAGTATCCGGTGGCTCGCACATTCTCTTTCGGTGTGAAACTTACTTACTAAAACAACTAAAAAGCAATATCTATGAAAGCAAAATATATATTGACAGCCGTTTTCTCTGCGGCACTGTTGAGCTCGTGTAGCGATTTCCTCGACGTACAGAAAGAGGGCGATCCGACGACGACGCTATATTTCACCAATGACGATCAGGCTGTAGATGCTATCGACGCTCTCTATAGACCGATTCATCAGGAGGACCTCTTCGGTCGCGAACTTTACTGGGAGCAGGGCGGTGCGTGCGACATCGTTTGGGGTCGTACGCGCAGCTATCCTACTCTCGCCAACCTCCAGTATACAGGCGATGAAGACCCGTTGAAGGGCACATACGGACGCCTTACCGGCGTCATCTCTCGCGCCAACTGGGTTGTGGAGCAGTTGCTGAAGAAGCAGCAGTCTACTGCGCTCACCGCTGTAGAGAAACGCTCGCTCGGCGAGGCGTTCTTCATGCGCGCCTTCAGCCACTTCTATGTTGCCTACCGCTACGGTAACGACAAGCAGGGTGTGCCGTTCGTACGCTACGAGGACTTCCCTGGCGGCTACGACAACTCTATTCCGAAGCAGCAGGCATCGGTAGTGGACAACTACAAGATGATTATCGAAGACCTCGACAACGCCATCAAGTATCTGCCGAACTTCAAGGACTACGGCATCGACAACCGCGGACGTGCTCACAAGGCAGCCGCCGTTGCTTACAAGGCTAAGGTCTATGCTTACTGGGCTGCGTTCGACAGCAAGCAGTGGGAGAACGTGATAAAGATGGTAGACGCTCTTGAGAATGAGTACGGACGCGACCTCGCTCCAGAGTTCGCAGACATCTTCTCTTCCGACTTCTCTAACTACTGGACAAAGGAATACCTCTTCGGCATTGCAGGCACAGGTGGCGACACTCCTGGTGGCTCCGAGTTCCCTGGCGTAATCCTTGAGAACAAGGGTTGGGGCGTATACAACGGTTGGGGTCAGATCAAGCCATCGTACGACATCTTCGAGGAGATGCTGAAGGACGGTGCAGGCAACGCCCGCATCACACGCTCAGTGCTCGAGTACGGTCAGGAGTTCCAGTTCTTCGGCGAGACACGCAAGTTCTTCTCTACATCAGACGTTGAGTCGGGCTTCATGATCAACAAGTACATGGATCCGTTCAAGTATGAGAACGCCGACAAGAACGGCTACGTAAGCTCTAACGGCAACTGGCCTACAGCGCGCGTTCACATGCCGCTCGTACGCTTTGCCGAGATGCTTCTGTTCCGTGCCGAGGCTAACCTCGTTCTCGGTCATGCCGACCTCGCAGCAAAGGACATCAACCGCGTGCGCAACCGCTCTCACCTCACTCCGCTGTCGGGCAACGCTACATGGGCTGACCTCTATCACGAGCGTCGTTGCGAACTCGCCTTCGAGTACAGCGACCACCTCTACGACCTGAAGCGCTGGTTCCACTCTGGTGCAGCCGAGATTAAGGAGCTTGCTAAGAAGGAGCTGAACGCTCATCCGCGTGCTCGCCACTATGCCGACCGCAGCGACTGGAACAGCACCTTCGAAGTAGGACCGTACGAGGACTATCTCAACGAGGCAAACCCTGCGGTTAAGCCCGTAGAGTACGACGACCATCTCATGGTGTTCCCGTATCCTTCTACAGAAATCACGAAGTCGGGTGGAGCGCTGAAGCAGAACGACGGCTATTAAAAACTCATTAACCGACGGTTAAAAACACTCGTTAACCGTCGGTTACTAATACTTATTAAACAAAAAACTCCGTACAGCAGAATGTTTCGCTGTGCGGAGTTTTTTGGTATTTCCGTGGCGTGGTAATGATATTCCCGCATATCTGTAACATTGTTACCGATATGCGGGAATGATGTTTTACCTACGTGGTAATCTTACTTGGTGTAAAGCATGTCGTCTGGAAGTATGCGACTACTGTTGTATCTGTCCGTAATCTTTATCTTAAGGCTCTGTCCCATGTAGTCCTCGAAGTAAATGATGCGCATCTCGTGGAAGCCGGCTTCCAGCGCCACCTTACCAGCTACGAACTCCTGACTGTGCGAACCGTCGTTGTCGATAATCTCCTTGCCGTCGATGAACAGGCGCGATCCGTCGTCGGAAGCAATGTTGAAGTAGTAGACGCCCTTCTCGGGTATCTTTATGAACGAACGGAAGTCGTAGCCGAAGTGGTCCTCGCTTCGAGCCTCGGTGATGATGAAGTTGCTGAGCACGCCCTCCTTCACCTTCTTACCATTGTTGAAGATGTCGGCAGTCTTCTTGAACTTGCCCTCATAGTAAGTATAGTTCACGCCGTGCTTCTTCGGTTTCACGTTCAGAGCCGGCAGATACGGGCCCTCCTCGTCAATCGATGTGATGCCCGACGGGTAGTAGTAGGCGAACTCTCTGCCCTGCGGTGTAGTCACCCACGAGTCGAAGCGTCTTTCGCCCTCATACATCTCGATAACACGTCCGCCGCGCACCAGTCCGCCGTAAGCGTCCGTACCCGTCACACGTCCGTATGCAAGACAGATGCCTTTCTCCTGACCTATGAACTCGTTGTCGTGGTCGTGACCCACGAACACGCCCATCACGTCCTTACATTCGGCGAACGAAGCGAACATTCCGCTGTTGATGTCAGCCGCGCATACCTCGCCCTCGTCGCATCTGCCCCAAGTGTCTGGGCGGTTCATTAGGTTGCGATATTCGGGCAGAGCGATGTGGAAGAACGCCAACGCCGGCAGAGGAGTGCCGCCGTTCATGTCTGTGTAGTGCTTGCTCTGGTCGCGGTACCAAGCAATCTGTTCGAAGTGAATCCAGTCGTAGTGTCCTAATTCGTCGGTTTCGGGATAATCGTTAGAGTCGATGCAGTAGAGCAGCAACTGCACCTTGTTTTTCTCCTTCGACCCGTACACAGGAATGACATACTGACCATGGCCTGGAATGCCCTGCGGTCCGTGCGAGCCTACGAAGTAAGGTGACTTCAACAGCTCGTCGAATATCTCCTGCTTGCTCATATACTGCGGCTCGGCGTCGTGGTTGCCCAGCGTCACGGCGAACGGCATCTTCGCCTCGTCGAAAATCTTTATTATAGCCTCCCAACCCTTCTTAGCTGGGTTGGCAGTAACGATGTCGCCCGTGAGAATAGCGATGTCGGGCTTCTCCTGACTCAGTACGGAGAGGATGGTGTTGCGTGTGGTGTCGCATCCGGCAGATGTCGGGTCCCAATGGATGTCGGTGAACTGCACAATCTTGAACTTGCCGTCGTTATTGAAACGGAACTTGTGTTGTGCAAATGCGGTTCCTGCTGCCAGCAAGAAGAGCAAAGTAACTAATAGGTTTTTGTTCATTTGTTATAGTTGTTTATAGTTGTTCTTATTGGTTTGTACGTTTGTTGCATTTCGTTTTGAAACGTGTGGTTGCCGTGCTTAGTAAATCTCAATCTCGTCCAATGCCAGTTCGCTCGGTTCGCCGGCGTTGTAATGACCCTCATGACACTTTCCGCCGCCCAGAACCACGAGCCTTACGAACCTTGCGCCGCTTTCCTCGAACTTCACATCGACGGGGAAGCGTGTAGCCTCGGTAAGCGAGAAGTCGTATTCGGGTTTCTTACAAGCAACCGTTCTGTATTCGTTGCCGTCGTCAGAAACCATCACTCTCACTTCGCGAGCCGGCCACATCGTGTTCCAAGTGCGCCAGAGCGTACCGAGCTTCACTCTGCTTATTGTCGTCGCCTCGTGCAGACTGATGTCTATCCGCAGCGTGTCTTTGTTGAAGCCCGTCCAGTAGCGCGTGTCCTTCGAGAATCCGCGCAGTCCGTCGGTGAGCGCATATCCTTCGTGCATATTCTCCCAATCAGCCTTCGGCGAGCACGTATATTTGCAGCCCGTAGCCTTGTTCACGGCGAAGCGCTTATGCGTTATGCCGCCCATCCGCTTACCGTCAACGTACACCGCCGCCCACAACTCCGTCTCCTTGTCGAGAGCTATCGGCGCAGAGTAGGTCTTGAAGCGACTCTCGTCGGCGCAGTCGAGCGCATAGCGTATCTCGGCGTCGGGGCAGAGCGTCTTGAGCTTCACCTCATATACGTTCTGCTCATTGTTCCATTCGCCGCCGAACTCAGCCTCATAGAAGTTGCGGCAGGCATGCACGCCCTTCTTGTCGAGCCATGCAAACTGCGTCTTTAGCCGTTTGTGGAAGTTGTTGACGTCCTTCTTCTCAGCGTCGGTCCATTGCACTTCAGCCATAGCCATCAGTCGCGGATAAGCCATATACTCCAGGTAGTCGGCAGTCTGCACATACTCGCCCCAAAGATTAGCCTGCGTACCTATTATGTACTTCTGCTCCTCCGGCGTAAGACTCTCGGGCAACGGATTGTACGCATACACGCTGTCCAAAGGCAGATAGCTGCCAATGGCGAGCGGAGCATGCTCAGGGTCCTCCTGATAGTGGTCGATATAGCAGTAGTCGCCCGGCGTCATTATCACCTTGTGCTTCATCTTCGCAGCCTCAATGCCGCCCACTTCGCCTCTCCACGACATCACGGTGGCGTTCGGCGCCAGTCCGCCCTCCAGAATCTCGTCCCAGCCGATGATGTTCTTTCCCTTGCTGTTCACGAACCGCTCAATGCGATGGATGAACCAGCTCTGCAGCTCGTGTTCGTCCTTCAGATTCAGCTTCTTTATCAGCGCCTGGCAGCGCGGACAAACCTTCCACGCCTTCTTCGGACACTCGTCGCCGCCGATGTGTATATACTCGCTCGGGAACAGATCCATCACCTCCGTCAGCACGTTCTGCAAGAACTCGAACGTCTGCTCCTGCGGACAGTACACCTCGTCGAAGATGTCCATATAGTCGCGCACCACATACTGCTTGCCCAGTCCGCACGAATACTGCGGATAAGCTGCCAGCGCCGCCGACGAATGTCCCGGCATTTCAATCTCTGGTATGATCGCGATGAATCGGTCGGCAGCATACGCCACCATCTCCTTAATGTCCTGCTGCGTGTAGAAACCCTCCTGCGGTTTTCCGTCGAATCGGCGCGGATAGTAATAGTCGGAGTGACCAATCATAGTCTGACTGCGCTTCGAACCCACCTCCGTAAGTCGCGGATAGCGCTTTATCTCGATGCGCCAGCCCTGGTCGTCGGTGAGATGAATGTGCAGTCGGTTCATCTTGAACGCCGCCATAAGGTCGATGAAGCGCAACACGGTTTGCTTCGACTGGAAGTTGCGAGCCACGTCAATCATCGCACCGCGATACTGAAAGCGCGGCGCATCCTTTATCTCTACGCACTGAACCGCAGCCTCTGCGTCAGCCTCTGCCGGCACCAACTGCATGAACGACTGCACGCCGTAGAAGAAGCCTGCCCCTTGAGCGTTCGACTTTATCACGGCACGCTTCGGAGTCACCGTCAGTTCGTAGGCTTCGTCCTGCAGAGTGTTGTCCACAACCAGCAGCAACTGCGCTTTCTTCGCCGATGTCGCCGTTATGTGTATGTTGTTGTCGTTCAGTCTGCCTTCAAGGTAGCCAACTATTGCCTTCCGCTTGTTGAGGTCTTTCGGTATGCTTATCTTCAGTTCGCTGCCGAGTCTGAGCACTCTGCCAGCAGTCACCTCCAGCTTGTTAGGCATAGGTATGATGTCTGCCGACCCTTGCTCTTGGGCGTTGCATGGTAACAATGACAAAGCCGTAAAGATCAGAAGCAATGTTTTTCTCATAAATGATTCTTCTTTTTGGGGGTTTGTTCGATTAATTCATAACGCACGCTAAGGTGCGGTTTCTATGCAAATGTAAAGAAAAAAACGCAATTATACCCCTCAATGTATAGAAAACTTTCCGGTTCACAAAAATTATTCTTACCTTTGTCTACACCTAAGCAGTCGACTGAAAACGACCTCCGCAGGTTGTTCTTCAGCCGTTGCCGACCATGAAAGAAAGACAAACAACAAAATAACAAACAATCTATAGAACATTATGAAAATAAACAGACTATTTGCTATTGTGGCTCTTGCCGTATGCGCAGCTACAGCCAGCGCACAGTACAACATGCCCACACAGACCTTCACATACGACAAGCCATACGCCGTTGAGAAGATAAAGGCACCGAAAGGCAAGAAGGTGAAGAACGTAATATTGATGATTGGCGACGGCATGAGCCTCATGCACGTCTACACGGCGTGGACAGCCAACCGCGGAAAACTGTGGCTCGAGAACGCTACAGCCACCGGATTGTCGAAGACTTGGGCAACCAACAAGCTCGTAACCGACTCCGGTTCGGGCGGTACATCGCTCGCTACGGGCGTAAAGACCTGCTACCATGCCGTAGGCGTCGACCCCGAAGGCAAGCCGCTGACGTCGCTCGTAGACGTGGCGAAGGAGCTTGGCAAGGATGCTGGCATCGCCGTGACATGCCGTCTGTGGGACGCTACGCCATGCGATTTCTGCTGCCATAACATCGACCGCGACAAGGAAGAAGAACTCGTCGGCGACTATCCTGCAAGTGGTGTCAACTTTGTGTTCGGCGGTGGTGCGGAGAAGTTCGCCAACCGCAAGGACGGACGCGACATCTTCAACGAACTGCGTGTGAAGGGCTATCACGTTTCGCGTTCGCTCGACGACTTCTTCGCATACGACACCAACAGCAACATCTTTGCCGTGCCTTACGACAAGGACACTCCGCTGCCAGACGAGCGCGGCGACCTGCTTGCGCGTGCTTCGTTGAAGGGCATCGACCTGATGAACCGCAACAAGAAGGGTTTCTTCATGATGATCGAAGGCTCGCAGCTCGACGACTACGGACACTTCAACCAGCTCGATATGCTCATGAAGGAGACGCTCGACTTCGACCAGACCATTGGTAAGGTGATGAAGTGGGCGGCAGAAGACGGCGAGACACTCGTCGTTGTTACAGCCGACCACGAGACTGGCGGACTCACGCTCGTCAACGGCGACAAGAACGAAGGACGCGTAGAGTGCTGTTTCTCTACACGCGACCACTCTGGCGCTATGGTTCCGGTCTACGCCTTCGGTCCGGGCGCTGAACACTTCACCGGAATCTACGAGAACACCGACGTGTTCAAGCGTATCAAGCAGTTGCTCACATACGGAGTAATCAAGTAATATACAAATAAGATGAAGAAAACGATATTAACCCTTACAGCCTCGCTCTTTGTGGTGCTTGCGCCAGCGCAGAACCTCATATCTTCTGGTTCGCCGCTCTACAAGCTGCCTTACAAGAACACGTATGTAATGCAGACACTCGTGGCGGAGAACACGTTCCGCACGGCTAAGGTTGAGAAACCGAAGCCCGGCACCTTCGAGCAGGCACGCAAAGTGCTGCCCTCGCCCTATTGGGAGGGACACCAGAAGGAGATAGAGATGTACTGGAAGGCGTGGCAGATAGGTCTGAAGAACGTCTGTCAGCCGCTCGACGACTCGGGCTTCGTCACCTCATACATCTCGCCCGCCTACAACGGCAACATCTTCATGTGGGACGACGCGTTCATCACGATGTTCTGCCGCTACGGCGACCGCTTCTTCCCGTTCCAGAAGACGCTAGACAACTTCTACGCTAAGCAGCATCCCGACGGATTCATCTGTCGCGAGATACGCGCCGACGGCTCCGACTGCTTCGGTCGCTACGACCCTACATCTACTGGTCCGAACCTGCTGCCGTGGTCGGAGTGGCTCTACTACACGCAGTTCGGCGACGACAACCGTCTGAACAAGGTGTTCCCCGTGCTTGCCGCCTACTACAAGTGGCTCAAGCTCAACCGCACCTGGCGCAACGGTACATACTGGAGCAGCGGATGGGGCACCGGCATGGACAATATGCCACGTGTGCCGGAAGGCTACAATACTATCTATAGCAACGGTCACATGATATGGCTCGACGCCTGCCTGCAGCAGATAATGGTGGCGAACATTCTGCTGAAGATGGGCTTCTACCTTGAGCGCTGGCAGGAGATTGAGGAGTTTGAGGACGACATAAAGAATCTATCGGCGTACATCAACAAGAACATGTGGAGCGAACGCGACGGTTTCCTCTACGACCAGTATGCCAACGACTCGCTCTCTAAGACGCAGGGCATCTATGCTTACTGGGCTTTGCATACCGATGTGCTGCCCAAGCAGCGCCTCGACCGACTCGTGGAGCACCTCGACGACACCTGCAAGTTCAACCGTCCGCACCGTGTGGCGTCGCTTGCTGCCGACAACCCGAAGTATAAGGCTAACGGACGCTATTGGGAAGGCGGCGTATGGCCCGGAACCAACTATATGGTTGTTTCGGGACTCGTGGAGAAGGGCTATCGCCGACTGGCTCACGACATCGTGATGAACCATTACAACAATGTGCTGAAGGTGTATAAGAAGACAGGCACGTTCTGGGAGTATTATGCTCCGGAGGATGCTGCGCCTGGCTTCATGGCTCGCAAGGACTTTGTGGGTTGGACCGGTCTGCCGCCAATCGCCGACCTCATCGAGTATATCTTCGGTATACGTGCCGACATACAGGACTCGCACGTGACGCTCGACGTGCAGCTGCTCGACGCTTACGGCATCGACCGCTATCCGCTCGGCGCCGACGGCAATATCTCGTTCAAGGTGGCTAAGCGCAGTTCTGTTAACGAGAAACCGAAAGTTACTATCAATACGAATATCCCATTCAAGCTGACGCTCATCTGGGGCGACGGCGAGAGTGTGGAGAAGGAGATCAAGGTTGGGCAGAACGCAATTTAGTTGCGTTCTGCTGTTGAGGTGTTGAGATGATAAGATGTTGAAGTGTTGAGATGTTGATGTGTTGACATTACACATCTCACCATCTTATCACCACCTCACCATCTCACCATAACACCATCTTATCCCCACCACAACAAATCTCACCACCTCACCATCTCACCATAACAACATCTTATCACCACCTCAACATTTCACTATGCTTACAAAAATGATATTCGCCACACTTCTGCTCTTTGCGCTCTCAGCCCTCAACGGCTACGCGTCGGAGAAGAAGCGTGAGGCAAACTGCACCGTCGTCATTGCTGCCGACCTGCATTTCGATATGCCGCCAGAGACCGACCAGTTCCACCATGTGCTCGCTATAAATGCGCTCGGCGACCATCGACGCATCGACGGCGTGATACTCGCTGGCGACCTCTTCGACAAGTCTGACCCGAAGATACTCGACCTCTACCGGCAGCGTTGGGAGCGCGGACCCGGCTATCGGCAGATTCACTACGACACATATCCCACCTTCGGCAACCACGATATATCGCCCGAGACTGGCAGACCTGAACAGAACCGCATAGGTATGGAGTTTAATCTCCACTACCTCGACTCTACGCTGCTCGACATGAAGCAGGCTGGACGCATCTTGAACATCCATCGTTCGTCGCGTTCCTACTCGTTTGACATCGGCGGCGTCCACTTCGTGTGCGGACAACTCGCTGCAGGCGACACCACCTACTGCGAGAGCAACATGCAGTGGATTGCCGACGACCTGAAGAAGTACGCTTCAGACGGCAAGCCAGTGGTCTACGTGCAGCACTACGGCTTCGACCAATGGGCGCTGGAGTGGTGGACGGAGGAGCAGCGCACGCAGCTCTTCGACATTCTCGAACACTATAACCTCGCTGCGTTCTTCGTCGGTCACACCCACGCCAAATCCGTGCAGCACTATCGTGGCTACGACATCCACCAGGTGAATAACGCCTGGCGCGACGATGACGGCAACGCCTCGTTCGACGTGCTGCAGATAAAGGGCAAGCGTGTCACGGTAGAGACTTACGAGGTGCTCGACGGTAACGGCAACTTCAAGCGGTTGTGATATATATAAAAAAGACGATATATGAAGATACTGTTGATAGGCGAGGCGAGCTTTCTTCACAATACTTTGAAGAAAGGACTCGTCGAGCGTGGACACCGCGTGCTGACCATGTCCGACGGCAATGGCTGGCACGATGCTCCGCGCGACATCGACCTGCGCCGCGACGGGCGTTGGGGCAAGCTTGGCGGCTTGCGAGTGGTGTGGCAGTTGCTGCGCCATCTGCCGCAACTGTGCGGCAACGACGTGGTGCAGATACACAACTATCAGTTTGTGCCGCTCATGTATCGCTGGAACACGCTGCTGCTGCGCTTCCTCAAGCTCACCAACCGCCGCGTTGTGAAAGGCTGCTTCGGCGACGACCCGCAGATATTCCGCCGCCAGGCGCAGGGCGTACCTGCCTATTCCGACACCTATTGGAGCGGACAACTGCAGAACGCCGAACTGCATCGCGACCGCATTGCTGAAGTCGTTGAGCATGGTGCTGAGGCTTCGTGGCGCAAGACGACCCACATGGCTGACGCCCTCGTGGCTTGTCTCTACGAGTATTGGCTCGATTACAACGAACCGCCCTACGCTGCCAAACTCCATTACATCCCGCTGCCGATAGAGTGTGAAGAGATGGTGAAATGTGTGGATAATGACACGCCCTCACCCTCTCACCCCAACGACTCTCAACTCTCAACTCTCAACTCTCAACTTGCGCCCTCTCACCCCATCACTATCCTCATCGGTCTTCAGCCCAAGCGCGACTTCATGAAGGGCGCAATGAAGATAGCAGCCTTCGTTGAGGAGGTGGCGCGTAGACATCCCGGCAAGGTGCAGATTAAGTACGTAGAAGGAGTGCCTTACGACGAGTACATGCACCTGCTTGCTGAGGCTGACGTGCTTGTCGACCAGCTATACAGCTACACCCCGTCGATGAACTCGCTCGCGGCAATGGCTCGCGGAACGGTTGTCATAGGCGGAGGCGAAGAAGAATACTATGAGTTTATTGGTGAGGATACGCTGCGCCCGATTATCAACGTGCGCCCCGATGTGCCCGACGAGGAGAACATCACGGCGATTGAGCGTGCTCTCTTCACCGACGGCATGCTAGAAAGAATGGCGCAAGAGAGCATACAGTTTGTTCATAAGTATCACGATTATCGCCTTGTAGCGAAGCAATATGAACAGTTATATTATAGTCTTTAGCATGCTAAATTATAGTCTTTAGCATCGTGCGGCGTTCGCAATCCGATTGGATTCCGTACGCCGCCCGATCAGATTGCGTCCGCCATCCAATCGGACCGCGTTCGCCGCACGGTCACCGAACCTATTGTTTTAGGGTGTTGATAAGCTCAACCCACTTCCCAAAAACATTATCCTTGAAGTACTGTCTGCCCACTTCGAGCGCATTCTCTCCGTACTTCTTGCGCATATCCTCCGAACTCATCATTTGGCAAAGTGCCTCGCTGAACGCCTTGCAGTCGCCCTGCTCCACGATGATGCCGTTGACGCCGTTCTGCACAATGTCAGCCGCACCGAACTTGAAGTTGAACACTACAGAAGGCAGACCGCACGCCTGCGCTTCGATGAGTGTCATCGGCTGACCCTCATAGCGCGACGACATGATGTGCAGACTGTATTCTGGGTAGACATCCATTATGTTGTTGGAGCGTCCGCAGAGTGTGATATAGTCGTTCAGACACAGCTGGTCTATTTGTTCTTGCAGCTTGTCGTGGAGCGACCCCACACCGTATATGTCCAGATGCCAGTCGGGATGTATTTCTGCCACATGTTTCCAGCAGTCGATGAGCATATCGAATCCCTTTTGATTCTCCAGTCTGCCCACAGCTATCGCCTTCTTCCGACCGTAGTCTGCCACGCTGCGTTTCGGTTGTTCAATGAAGTTGGGTATCAGCCGCACGTTCCTGCCGTCTCCGAAAGCGTGCATGTCGCCACTCGTGAGGCAGATAACGGCGTCGGCGCTACGCTTTGTGAGCCAGAACAACTGTTGGTACGGATTGAACGGACGCGCAAGATGCGACTCGTACACACGCTTTGCCTTCGTGCGACAGAACGGAAGAAGCAGTGCGCCGAGCGTTGTGGTGAAGAAGATGATATCGGGGTCGAGCTGCTTCACCGCCTTGTTGAGTCGGCTTGCAGCACGTGCGAGCGTCGCCACCCTACTTGCGAGTGTCGCAATGCGTCTGTGGCTTTTCGTGGCGAACGGCACGTCGAGTCTCACGAACCCTATGCTCTTGTCGAGACTATACAGTACGGGGCGCTCGTCCTTGTACACAGACACTATCGTCACATCGTGTCCGTACTTTGTCGAAAGCTCGTTAGCCTTCAGCGAGACAATGCGTTCTACGCCGCCGTTCTCGGCAAAATCCTCAACAATATATACTATCTTCATAATCTTATCGGCTTAATGTTTTGAATAAACGGCACGTCATTCGCAGACCGATTGTGTCTACGAGCAGCGCCTTCAGCGAGTCTTTCCACGTAGCGTAACCCGAAAGGGCTATGCGCTGAGGCTTCAGAAGTATGGTCTCTGTGCGGCGGAAGGTGTAGAGTTGCGCTGTAAGCATGTTCATATACAGGCGGTGCCAGCGTCGTTGACGGGTGTCTATGCCCAGTTCGTCAACCAGAGTGAGCTGTGCTTCGAGCAGCGAAGTCAGTCCGTTAGTCTTGTCCTTCGCCGCTATGCCCTCCGCATTATAATGGTAGATGTAGCGTCCGTGGTTGACGGTAGCTATGCACGGGTGCTGCTTTATCAGTTCGATGTGCGTCAGCATATCCTCAAACTTCTTTCCTATCGGAAACCTCACGTTGTCGAACAGCTCGCGCTTGAATATCTTGTTGCACACCCAGCAATGCTCCGTACCCATGTAGGCGAGCCAGTCGAGCGCATCGTCAAAGACATGTTCGCCAGGCTGGAACAGCGTCTCGTCGGGCAGCCCAGGCTTCTGCAGCATCGTGAATTCGATGATGTCGTATTCGGCATGTTTGGCGAGCGCATCGAGCAGCGGCGCATACGTATCAGCCGCCACCTCGTCGTCGCTGTCCACGAACGTTACGTATCTGCCCACGGCATGTTGCAGTCCGAAGTTGCGAGCATCGGAGAGTCCGCCGTTAGGTTTGTGGAAGCACCTGATGCAAGCGTGCTTAGCGGCATACTCGTCCGCTATCAGCCCGCTCTCGTCGGTCGATCCGTCGTCGACGAGCAGCAGTTCGCAGTCGCTGATGCGCTGCGCAAGCACGCTGTCTACGCATCGGCGCAGCGAGTCTGCCACATTATATATAGGTATTATTATGCTTAGAGTCATAGATTACGTTTTTTTCTATCGCGTATTGAGATAAGGTTATCTTATTCCGGTTTTCAGTTTGACGATATTCTTAAGCGTGTGCCAGCGGAACGAAAGTTTCTGCCAAAGCGAGTATTTGCTTCCTTTGCCGTTGCACGAAGCAGCCGTGTCGTGTCGGCGGAACAGCAGCAGTCGGTCGTCGATGAAGTGCAGCCTGCCGCAGAACGCTACCACGTTGCCGATCCAGATGTCGTGCATCGGGATGTCGGTAGGGAAGGGCAGCGCCTTGCTCAGCACCTCACGCTTGAACGCCATGCAACAGCCCGTATAGCCATTGCGCCAGAGAAGATTAGAGAGACGTCCGCGCCTTACATGCATCAGTTGGAAAAGCGACTCGCTTGTTGTGTTCAGAAGGCTGTCTGTAACCCTCGCGTCGCTCACCACGCAGTCGCACATCTTCAGTTCCTCCACACATCTTCTCACCTTGCCCTCAAGCCATACGTCGTCCTGGTCGGCAAGAAAAATGTATTCGCCTTTGGCATTGCGCAGCGCCCACTCGAAGTTGAGCGTAGGCGAGTGGCGCCGCGGTCCGTCAACGATGCGTATTCGGCGGTCGTTGAGGCTGCGCACAATGTCGATAGTGCCGTCCGTAGACCCGTCGTCGCTCACCACCACTTCGTCTTCGGCTGAGAGTTGGTTGAGTATCGACGCCAACTGCTCGCCAATGTACCTTGCGCCGTTGTATGTAGCGATGCAAACAGAAATCATATCCACCTGGAGTTAGTTGATAACAGCTATCTTGCAGACCGTTCCCTTGCCGCCGTCTTCGGTGGCTGCCTCTACCATGTATATGCCGCTCGCCACGCGCTTGCCCTTAAGGTCGCATCCGTTCCAGCGGTACGAACCGCCAGTGCTTCTGCCTTGGTTGACAAGAGTGCCGCTGGTTGTGACAATCTTCACGTCGGCGTTATAGCTCAGACCCACCACGGTGATGTATCCCGTGTAGTCGGGCGTCACGGGGTTAGGGTATGCATACACGTTGTCCTTTGTCATCTTGTCGCTCGGCGTTGTTGCGTCGCTCTGATACGAGCACAGACCCTTCTCCGTTGCGAAATAAACCATGTTCGAGTTAGGGTCTGCCAGCACGTAGTAGACCGTGTTCGAAGGCAGCGGCGAGTTGTCGGTAGTAAAGTGCTCGATCTGCGTGTTGCAGTCGTCGCTGATGAGGAACACACCGCTCGAAGTGGCTATCCACTTGCGGTTGCCGCCGTCGACGGCGATGCAGCGTGTCTCTACGTTAGAGAGCAGATAGTCGGCGAGGTTCGTTCCGTCGTTGCGCGGCACTTTGTGCTGCGTAACCAGTCCGCCGCCGTTAGCCACGTCGTTCGTCGTCATATACAGCGGTCCCGCCGATGTCGACAGCCAAATATTTTTGTTCTTGTCCTCCGTTATATGAAACAGATAGTATGGCTTCAGCGTAGTGTAGTCCTCGTTTGTGAATGTTGGTCCGCCTGCGTCGTACAGCTTGTTGTTCTTGTAGTCGTAGGCAAAGAGTTTCGTCTCCTCCCAGTAGCTGTTCACGAACCACATGTAGCCGTATGTCGGACTCAGGAACAGCTCCTTCACATCCCAAGCGTTGTCCTTCGTCAATCCGATGTTGTTCATCACGCTCCACTCGCCGTCCTTGCCGAGCATTTTCAGCGGATTTGTGATCTGACTGTTCAGCACCCACAGATTGCCCGTAGGGTCGTATTTCACGCCGGTTGCCATGACATAGTTCTTGCTCTTGTCGGCTGTAGCCGACTCAAGCGGGCTGTTGTTACTATTGTAGCACTTCACGAACTTGCCGTCCTGAAACTCGTACAGACCGCTCTTGGCGCCCACCATCACGTGTCCTTCTTTCAGCGGGTCGAAGTCCATGCATAGATAGTCGACGTTTCCATGTCCGAGTTGTGCTTCTGTAGGTTGCTCGAAGTGGCTCCATGTAGTGCCGTCCCAAACATGCACCTCGCCAGGCTGTTTGCCATCCGTCTCCTGACTCCACATTCCGCCCACAGCGTATATCTTTCCGTTGTGAGCGTAGAGGCGGTAGAAGTTGTTCGACACCGGACCTTCGGGCTGCACGCCCTCCGTCATGTATGTGCGTTTGCCGTCGGCGTCAAGAGCGTAGTAAGTCAGCTTGCCGTCGGCGGTCTTTGTCCACCAGAGTTTGGTCTGTGTGTCCTGCACGTTGGTGCGGTCTTCGCGCAGCGTGGTGAATCCGTCCTCGCGCACCCAGTTGCTCTTGTCGAGCAGATTGTCGGTGAGCTTGCAGCGCAGGCGTCCGCGTTCCTTCGACTCGGCGTAGAGGTATCCGTTCTTCACGTACGTATAGCTCACGTTGGTGCCCAGATCGTAAGTGTCCATGATGGCTCCGTCGCGCGTGTTCAGCTTCACCACGCCGAACGCCGTGGAGAGGTAAGCGTACGGTCCGTCGAAGTCGATATGGTTGATAGTCTTGTCGAGTGTCGTCGTCTTCAGGTAGAAGTCGGGCGCATTGATGACGTCGCCGTTGGCAGACAGCAGGTCGATGTTCGAGTTTGTGTACACCACGACCAGTCGTTTCGAAGCCTTAGCCCAAGCTATGTGGCTTACTCCCACGTCCGACATCACGCCAGCCTTGTCGTAGGTCTGCACGAGTCCGTCGGTTGTGTCGTAAGAGAACACCGAGTTTGAAGCCAGCACGAAGCAGACCGTGCCTGCCGGCTCTATCTCCGTGATGTTGCTGTAACTCTGATAGACAGTCCATCTGTCCTTTGCGCTGTCTGCCCACGCCGTGAGCGTAGCCATGAGGAATATTGCGAGCGAAATTATTGCTTTCATGTGTTTATTGTTTATAATAAATAACGTATGTGCGCGTTATTTATTGTGTATTTCGTCTGAAATCGCTAACTTTGCAATGAAGAAGCGTGTCTTCTTCGCACCAAGTGCGTTTCCGTCGTTTGCGGAAAGACTCTTATAAGCATTATCTACAATAACTAAAACAAACAAATATGAACAAGAGAAAACTATTCACAGCCGTGCTCGCACTCGCTTCCGTATGTGCAGGCACTGCCAAGACCTACGAGCCGGTCGACTACGTCAGCACGCTTGTCGGATCGGAGTCGAAGCACTCGCTTTCTACGGGTAATACCTATCCTGCCGTTGCCATGCCGTGGGGTATGAACTTCTGGACACCGCAGACCGGAAAGATGGGCGACGGCTGGACATACACCTATTCTGCCGACAAGCTGCGCGGTTTCAAGCAGACCCACCAGCCGAGTCCGTGGATTAACGACTACGGTCAGTTTGCCGTTATGCCTGAGGTAGGCGCGCCCGTGTTCGACGAGGAGAAGCGTGCGTCGTGGTTCTCGCACAAGGCTGAGGTAGCCACACCTTACTACTATCGTGCCTACCTTGCCGACTACGATATCGTTACCGAGATTGCGCCCACGGAGCGTGCTGCCATCATGCGCGTTACGTATCCCGAAGCTGAGCAGGCGAGCTTCGTCGTTGACGCTTACGACGATGGCTCGTACGTTAAGGTGCTGCCCGAGCAGAACATGGTTGTGGGCTATACGACAAAGAACAACGGCGGCGTGCCCGAGAACTTCAAGAACTACTTCGTGATGAAGTTCGACCGCCCGTTCGCATATACATCCGTAGTTGTGAACGGAGAGATAAAGAGTGGCGAACTGGTGAGCCAGTGCAACCACGCCGGTGCCATCGTAGGCTTCAAGACAAAGCGCGGCGAGCAGCTCAACGTGCGCATCGCCTCGTCGTTCATCTCTGATGAGCAGGCTGTAGAGAACCTCAAGGAGCTTGGCAACGACGATTTCGACGCTGTGAAGGCTCGCGGACGCAAAACATGGAACGACGTGCTGGGCAAGATAGAGGTGAAGTCGCAGGACATCGACCACCTCCGCACGTTCTATTCGTGCCTCTACCGCTCGGTGCTCTTCCCGCGCTCGTTCTACGAGAAGAACGCGCAGGGCGAAATCGTACACTATTCGCCGTACAACGGCGAGGTGCTGCCCGGCTATATGTTCACCGACACCGGCTTCTGGGACACATTCCGCTGCCTCTTCCCGTTGCTCAACGTGATGTATCCGTCGATGAACGAGAAAATGCAGGCTGGCTTGGTGAACGCATACAAGGAGAGCGGCTTCCTGCCCGAGTGGGCTTCGCCGGGTCATCGCGACTGCATGGTGGGCAACAATTCGGCGTCTATCGTGGCTGATGCTTACCTCTGCGGACTGAAGAACTACGACGCCGAGAAGCTCTGGGAGGCTGTAGTGCATGGCACAAAGGCTGTTCACCCGACGGTTTCGTCTACCGGACGTCTCGGCTACGAATACTACAACAAGCTGGGCTACGTGCCTTACGACGTGAAGATAAACGAGAACGTGGCTCGCACACTCGAGTACGCTTACGACGACTGGTGCATTTATCAGTTCGGCAAGCAGTTGGGCAAGTCGAAGAAAGAGCTTGAACCGTTCCGCAAGCGCGCGTTCAACTACCGCAATGTGTTCGACAAGGAGACCAACCTCATGCGTGGTCGTCTGAAGAACGGCGAGTTCCAGAAGCCGTTCTCTCCACTGAAGTGGGGCGACGCCTTCACCGAGGGCAACGCTTGGCACTACACTTGGTCGGTGTTCCACGACCCACAGGGACTCATCAACCTCATGGGTGGCAAGCAGGTGTTCAACCAGATGCTCGACTCGGTGTTCAACGTTCCGCCATTGTTCGACGACAGCTACTACGGTGCTGTTATCCACGAGATTCGCGAGATGCAGATTATGAATATGGGCAACTACGCTCACGGCAACCAGCCCGTACAGCACATGATTTACCTCTACGGCTACTCGGGCGAGCCTTGGAAGACGCAGTACTGGATTCGTCAGACTATGGACCGCATGTACAACGCCAACCCCGACGGCTACTGCGGCGACGAGGACAACGGACAGACTTCTGCATGGTATGTGTTCTCGGCAATGGGCTTCTACCCGGTATGCCCAGGCTCGGGCGAGTATGTGCTCGGCGCACCGCGCTTCGACGAGATGACGCTCCACCTCGAGAACGGCAAGAACGTGAGCATCAAGGCACGCAACAACGAGGACGAGAACTGCTACGTGAAGGCGCTGCAGCTCAACGGCGCTCCGTACTCGAAGAACTACGTTACGCGCACCGACCTTATGAACGGCGCTCAGTTCGTTTACGACATGGCGTCGGAGCCTAACAAGCAGCGCGGCACAGCTGAGAGCGACGCTCCGTACTCGTTCTCGAAGACACAGAAAAAGTAATTTTTTCGCTTCAATTTACGGCGGTCTGTAGAATGTATGGTTGCTGAAAAAATCTACCATATCTTCCAGCATCGCCGTAACCTTCATATTATAAACCATTTAAAGGCTGGTAGATTTCCTCAAAAACGGGAAATCTACCAGCCTTTCTTCCATATATCTTCCAGCCGTTTTCCTGCTTTTTCGTAATTTTCAACTTTCAACTCTCAACTCTCAATTCTCTTTTTGTGCTTGCTTGTTTCGCCATTTTTTAGTAATTTTGCAGTCCGTTTGCCGCAATTCCTGGCAGACAGCACCCGAAAAGATTAAAGGATAACATTGTAAAGTATATATGACAAGCAGTAAAAACACTCACGCCTCGTCCGTTTGGACTGAGGTAGAATACTCGGCTCGCTGCACGAACCCGTACATCAGCACGCCGATCTACGTACCCGAAGAAACATCTTATTTCATCTGCCGCGCTGACGGCACACGCCAGCAGTGCCGCCTCTCGTTTGTGGTGTTCCGCGCCGACGGAGCCGACGCCGACGACTGGGAAGACGACCCGATGGTGGGCCGTCTCGACATCTGTGTGCTCGGCGAGGGCGACGAGGAGGTGGAGCCGGTAGAGGCTGTGTATCTCGGCATCTCGCCAGACAGATTCCTCTCTGTAGTGCGCGAGGACGACCAGGAGATTGTGTTCGACTTCACATGGCGCCAGGGCACCATCGAGATCGACCGTGCGCAGCAGACCGATGAGGGCTTCGTCGTGCGCAAGGACGACTTCGGCGACGACGGCATCAGCTGCCGACTCACTCCGCGCGAGGGCAACCCGTTCACGCTGCGCCTGCAGATACCGTATGTGGGTTTCTCTCTGCTCGACGCCGACGACAACAAGCTCTCGGGCGACATCGAGATAGCGCACAGCGACATCCATAACTACTCGTATGCTTTCGTGGGCGACCAGGCTAACGACCGCTTCCAGATAGCGCTCGACGAGGGAAAGCTCAACTATATGTGCGTGCTCAACGAGGACAACCGGCTCTCGGTGCGCGATATGCGCAACCGCATGGAGCTTGTTAAGGAGATAGACCTGCAGGGGCCGCTCAGCGACCTGCTCATGGGTGCTCACTCGCTGCTCGTGAAGAACAAGATGGCGCGCTGGCGCATCGCTCTCACCGGCGACGAGGTGGAGGGTGCCGACGCCGTTGAGCTTACGGGAGTGGCTCTCGCGCGCTTCGCCTTCGAGCAGTTCAGCGCTGAGGAGAACGTAGACGAGGATATGCTTGCGCAGCGACTCATGCACATGGAGCAGCACCTCGGTTTCCAGTGGTACTGGCTCGGCGATGCCGACTGGAGTCACGAGAATCTCGACGGACTCATCGACATGGAAGGTCTCGACGCCGACCCAGAGAAGATGATGCGTCAGGCACTGCTCTTCAACCGCTACGAGGCTTTCATGCAGCGCCTCTGCGCCTTCTCCTATATCTCGCAGAAGCCTATCCAGGGCGACCAGCTCCAGGCGCGCAACAACAAGCGCAAGATTGCACGCTGCGTGCGCCACATACTGGCTCACCGCGCCGGCGAAGCTAACATCTGGGAGCTCGACGACGAGGCTCGCCGCGAGATCATCCACTTCCACAGCACGTTCCACCGCGAGTTTGCCGCTGCGTTGGAGGCTTAAAAGCGTAGAGCTACAGTAGTAAGCTGATTACCGCATACAGGTAACATCATTACCGCATACAGGAAACACAATTACCGCATACATGTAATTGAAGTTCCAGTATGCGGTAATTGTGTTTTTGTCGGGTCTCAACCCGATTCTGTGTGGTTTTATTAGCAAGTTCCCCAAGAAAAGTGTGGCGTTGGTGTGAAAGTTCGCCTAGAAAAGTGTGGTGTTGGTGTGAAAGTTCCCCAAGAAAAGTGTAATGAATGCTAAAAAATATACGAAAAAGCGGCTGCTGGAAACGTTTCGTTTCCGGCAGCCGCTTTTACTCTTTTATTTTTAAACCCCGAGCGTTTTACTTTTTTACTTTTAAAACCTACTGCACAACGTACTTCTTTCCGTTTACGATGTATATGCCCTTGTTGAGTCCGTCGAGGGCGCGGTCTGCATCGTTGGTAGTGCGCACGAGTGTGCCGCTGATGGTGTAGATGCGTACCGGGCGCGGAGTGGTGGGTGCGTTGACGGTGATGATCGACGTTGGGTTCTGGTAGTTGTCGTAGCTGAACGGCACGTTCTGCATGTCGCCCCAGATGTAACGCTCCAGGCCAGGATAGTCGACGAACGGGTTGCGGTTCTTCTGCACGCCGTAGGCAGCCGTGTTGCGTTTAATCTCCTTCTCGCTCACGGGGTCCTGCTCTGCCCACTTCAGCAGCAGGTTGAGCGCCCACTCCTTGTAAGCAGGATAGGAGTTGCCGGCGAGCATCGGGCTCGACCAACCGCTTATCTTGCTCTCGTAGCATGTAGCCATGTAGAGATAGATGCGTGCGAAGTCGCCCTTGTAGATGTCGTTCGGCTCGAATACGGTGCCCGTGTAGCCGGGAGTTGTCGACTTGCCGAGTTTGCTGAAACCCTTGTTTGATTTGTATGTCTCGCCCTTGGTCTCGCCGAACGGATAATTGCCGCGCATACCATTTACCTTTCCGTCTGCAGGCACAACATGAACGATGTCGCTGACCATTGGCGATTTCTTGTTAAACCAACTTTTCGGGAAAGAATGCTCGCGGTTATATATATCGCCTTCTTTCTTGTAGTTGCCGCCATTATCGTTGAAGTTATAGTTGGTCGTGCAAGAATACATATCCCAGACCTTGCCGTCGTCGCGACGGTCGGTCTTCTGATAAGCCGAAATAAGTCCGTTATATGAAACAACGTCTGGGTTGCCGATAATCTTTGATAATGCTGTTTTGAGAGCCTTTCCCTTCTTGCCGTCGGCAGCGCTGTAGTAGGTGCCGCTGTTGTTGGGGCCTTGCGCAAAGGCGCCGACGAACGAGAAGAGGGCTATTGCGAATAATGATTTGCGTAAAGAAATATTCATCTTTCTGTATTTATACGTCTTCATGGGGTGCAGATGTCTCATCTACACCTACATAGCAAGAAAAAACGGTTGGTACACTTGAGACAAGTGCACCCCCTGATGATTAGTTGTGTACCAATGTGCCGATTTCCTCGCCCTGCATCACCTTCTTCAGGTTGCCTACGATGTCCATGTTGAACACGTAGATAGGCAGGTTGTTCTCCTTGCACATTGTTGTAGCTGTGAGGTCCATCACCTTCAGACCGCGTGTGTAGATTTCGTCGTAAGTGATGTCGGCGAACTTCGTAGCGGTCGGGTCCTTCTCGGGATCGGCTGTGTAGATGCCGTCGACGCGTGTGCCCTTGAGCATCACGTCAGCCTCAATCTCGATGCCGCGGAGCGACGAGCCGGTGTCGGTAGTGAAGTAGGGTGAGCCAGTGCCGGCAGAGAAGATGCAGACATATCCTGCCTCCATTGCCTCGATAGCCTTCCACTTAGAGTAGAACTCGCCGATAGGCTCCATGCGTATCGCTGTGAGCACCTTTGTCTTCACGCCCAGTGCGCCGAGTGCCGAGCTGAGTGCGAGTGAGTTGATGACGGTAGCGCACATGCCCATCTGGTCGCCCTTCACGCGGTCGAAGCCTTTCGATGCGCCGCTGAGTCCGCGGAAGATGTTGCCGCCACCGATGACGATGCCAATCTGCACGCCCATTTCGTGTACTTCCTTGATCTGCTCTGCGTATTCGCCCAGACGAACGGGGTCGATACCGAAGCTCTGCTTGCCCATGAGGCTCTCGCCACTGAGCTTGAGGAGAATTCTCTTGAATTTTGCCATGTTGTATGTTTCGTTTGTTTTATTTGTTATTGTTGGGGTGTTCTCTCTGCTTGGTTGGTGCACCTTAGGGGGTGCAGCTGTCTCAGCTGCACCAACAGAGCTGTTGGTGCTATTCTTTGGTTGGTTGGTGCACTTCTTGGTTGGTTGGTGCACTTGAGACAAGTGCACCCCCTTATGTGCACCCCCTTGTGTGCACCCCCTTGTGATGCAAATGTACTGCTTTTTCGTGATGTAGCCAAACCATTATAGGATAAACCTCACTTCCTTCATCCAATACGTGCGTTCGTGTCCGTCGGTGTCTATGATATGAAGGCGTCCGTTGGGCGCCACGCGGCTGATGCGTGCCTCGAAGCGCTCGCCCATGGCGCAGTCTTCGTAGGCGTGCATGCCCTCGCGACGAAACAGAGCGGCGTTGTATTCGGTGCAGATGCCGTCACGGTCGCCCTCCACAGCGCGCCGGTAGTAGAGTTCGAAGCTGCGGAGCACGGCGTCGAGCATTTCCTCGAGCGGCGTCTCCCTACCTATTATATTATATAGCGACACGGGATTGGGCGCATTGCTGCGAAACTCGCGCTGGTTCACGTTCAGTCCGATGCCGTACACGCAGCGGTCTATGCGTTTTCCCTTCACGGTGGTCTCGATGAGCGTTCCGCTTATCTTGCGGTCGCGCCAGTAGATGTCGTTGGGCCATTTCAGCGAGATATGGTCGGTGTAGCGGTCGAGCGCAGCCTTCAGCGCCAGCGCCCCAGCCATCGACAGCACGTATTGGTCGGCTATGGCTATGTTTTGCGGACAGGTGAGTATGGAGAACAGCAGGTTCTTGCCGCACTCGCTCTCCCACGAGTTGCCGGCTTGTCCGCGTCCCGCCGTCTGATATTCCGCCACCGCCACAACTATCTCGCCGTTTGGCGGGGCAGGGTGGGCGAGAAGCACGTCGTTCGTAGACGCCGTCTCCGTGAGTTTCAGTATTTTCATTAGAAGAATTTTAAATTCAAAATGCCATGCACGGGTTAAACGCATCGACGATGTGCTCCACCTGCGCCGTCTCTTTCGTTCCGCCGATGACCGAAACGACGTCGAAGCGCAGTTCGTCGAGCACGTTCAGCATCTTCACGTACGTGTTAGCCGCCATGCCGATGTTGCGAATCTTCCTTCGGTCTACAGCCTCCTCGGGCTTTGTAATGACATCCGTAGCTCGCGTCTTCACCTCTACGAACACGATAGTGCGCAAGTCGGGCGACCGCGCGATGATATCAATGTCGCGGTGTCCGTCGCGCCAGTCACGCTCGATTATCTCGTAGCCCTTCTCGCGCAGATAGTCGGCAGCCAGGTCCTCGCCCCATTTTCCCGTGTTGTTATGCTTTGCCATGCTGTTTCGTTTTGCAGGCAAAGTTACAGCTATTTGGAGAGACGACAAAGCAAGTAGGCTTTTTTTGTTTACAAACTATTGCTTGCGTTGGTTGTGGCGGTATGGTTTGAAGATGTTAAAGAATATGCAGATGTGGAATGGTGTTTGCTTACAGCATTGTGTCTTTGGTTGAAAATAACTTACAAATCAAAACGAAATGTTTGTTAATTTTAGCAAGAAAAATAACACAAAAGTGGAATTCTTTGACATATTTATATTAACATAAAGCTCTAAAGCAGCCAAAGGTGAATAAGAGAGGTTGGAACGTAAACAGTTGGGAATGAGTAGATTTGCACAAAGTT
>OCPT01000483.1_pt1 | contig 30213 bp, 25 predicted proteins | sample 1538741 | NCBI WGS metagenome assembly OCPT01 (sample SAMN04571723, study PRJEB22368) | human gut metagenome | biome: human gut; material: stool | host: Homo sapiens | place: Luxembourg | collected 2012-12-06 | reverse complement strand
TAGTAATATAACGATTAAATGGCTAATCTATTTTGTTGTCTGTCAATTAAATGCTGATATCTGTCCAAAACTTCTACAGCAATGTTCTCCCAAGAGCGCACCAGAGTCTCCGCGGCTACCGTATAGTTCATCTGCACCCAACTGCTCGCCGTCTATCGCCGCCTTAGCCAAATCAATCGTCAGCGAATTGCCGAAAGGAGTTTTGCGGATAATACTGTAATACTTTTTACCGCTGCAAAGGTATTTAAAGGATGTTGCCATCGTGTTACAAAGAAATGAAAGAAGAGTGAAAGCATTGCCTTTTTACAAAAAGATTTAAAAAATGGGACTGAATAAGACAAGGTAATGATATTTTGATTATATTTGCAGTATTATTGCAAAACTAACAGATTTACGATATGAAAAAACTACTCTTATCCATCGCCTTTCTGCTCCCTGGTATGGGAATGATGGCGCAGACTCAGGTAACGACTGCCGAAGGTATCCTCGAAGGAAAAGACCTCTCAGGCATCACAGTATTCAAGGGTATTCCGTTCGCTGCCCCTCCGGTAGGAAATCTCCGCTGGAAGGCTCCGCAGCCTGTACAGAAATGGCAGGGCGTTCGCGAGGCCAAGGAGTTCGGACCGAACCCGATGCAGGAACCTCTCTTCGGCGATATGAACTTCGGAACGAAGACCAACAGCGAGGATTGCCTCTACCTTAATATATGGACACCGGCAAAGACCATGAAGGAGCATCTGCCGGTACTCATTTATTTCAACGGCGGAGGACTGATGGCGGGTAGCGGAAGCGAACCTCGATATGCGGGCGATGCGATGGCACGCAAGGGCATCATCTCCATCACAGCCAACTATCGTGAGGGCATCTTCGGATTCTTCGCCCACCCACAACTCTCTAAGGAAACATCCTACAAGGGTTCCGGCAACTATGGATTCATGGACCAGGTGGCTGCCATCCAGTGGGTAAAGGATAACATCGAGGCTTTCGGCGGCGACCCTAACCGCATCACCATCGTAGGCGAATCGGCAGGTTCCATGTCGGTCAGCGCCCTGATGGCTTCCCCTCTCTGTCAGGGACTCTTTGCGCAGGCAATGGGTTCCAGTGGTTCGGTGATGGGATTCAAGAAGGTGGCTACGCTGAAGGAGGCCGAGGAGAAAGGCGTGCAGCTTGCCCAGAAAATAGCCGAGAAGATAGGTAAGAAAAACGGCAAGAAGGTGGGAAAGAAGGTTGGAATGAAGAACCTCAACGAACTTCGTGCCCTTCCTGCCGAGGAACTGATGAAGCTGGCGGAAGTAAGAGCGGTTCCTGTCTATAATATCGACGGATATTTTATGAAAGAACAGCCTGTAGAGGTATTTGCCAAGGGCGAGCAGACCAAGGTGCCTCTGCTTATCGGCGGCAACAACCAGGAGATGACTCCATTGGCGGTATTGATGGGCAAGCAGCCAACCGTTGAGAATCTGAAAGCTGGCGCCAAGGCTACTTTCGGAGAAGAGAACATCGATGAACTCTTCCGCCTCTACGGCATCAACAGCGATAAAAATGTATTGGAGCAGCCGGGCGTGAATCTAGCTTCGGATATCTTCCTCGATTATTCAACATGGAAGTGGGGCAACATGCACAAGCTGACCGGCGGACAGCCTGTTTACCGCTACCGCTATTGCCATCCTCGTCCTGCTATGGCCATCAAGGGTAAGGTGGCTGCATTGGCTGGCGGCGTGGTAGATGCCAAGGAAGATGCGGCTCCTGCACCACAAGACAAGGGAGCCGTTCATTCTGCCGACATCGAGTATGCAATGGGTACATTGCCAACCAACCGCGTGTTCAACTGGCAGCCGGAGGATTATATGATCAGCGACATCTTCAACCAGTATTACGTCAATTTCGTAAAGACCGGCAATCCGAATGGTCTGGGTCTGCCTGAGTGGCCATCCACCAACGGCAAGGCAGTAGCCCCTGTGCTTCAGATAGACGTGAATACCGTCGTAAAAACTGATGCCCAGATGGAGAAGCGCTATGATTTCATAGACAAACTGTTTTGGAAGAAGAAATAATTCTCTCATTACATTGAATCAATCGGAATACAGATTTCATTGAATAAACCAGAAATAGAGATGTTTCAGAAATTCATTATCAACAGAGACGGAGTACTGAAGTTCGGGCGTGTCTATCTTCACCGTGACATGCTGTCACCCGGCGAGCAATGCACCTACGGGGGCGGTTTGTGGAAGATAGATGAAGGCAGAGGCGCCATCGTGCTCTACGGCAGAAGTTTCGACTTCGGTCCTCCCGATTTCGACTTTGTGAAACAGATAGACTGGACGGGCTTGGGCGGCACCCCTCGCCCGCTCTTCTATCTGCCTCATTGGCCTAGCGAAGAAGAGATTGTGCCAGTCATCATCAATTAAGAAAATAGTATAATATTCTATAATTTTCTGTGTAAAACTTGCGGATAACAGAATAAAACACTATTTTTGCGAAGAGAAATCCTTCTCGGGGAAAGTGCTCCCTAAGAGAAGAGGTTCATTCCGTAAATAAGTAACAATTAAAAAGCAGTATAGTATGAAAAAGAAATTAGTTTTGACAGCAGCCGTCATCGCTGCATTATCAGTTGTCTCCTGCAATGGCAAGAAGACAAATAGCCAGGGGGCTAACCAGGATAGCCTCAGTTATGCTGAAAATGATTCGCTCAATTCCAACGATGTCATTCTCGATTCCATCGCCGGCACCTACGAGGGAACTCTCCCTGCTGCCGACTGTCCGGGCATCAAGACCGTTTTGACGCTCAACGCCGACAGCACCTACCAGTACTCAGCCGAATATCTGGAGCGCAAGGATGGTCACGACGAAGCGAGCGGTATCTTCAAGGTATTGGCTAACAACGTGGTAGAAATCACCCGTCCATCGAGCGGCGAGACATCTTACTACAAGGTAAAGGATGCCAACAGCCTCATCATGACCGATTCGCTGGGCAATGAGCCTGAAGGCGCCATGGCTAAGCACTATGTGCTGACTAAGAAAAGGTAAAAGAGCCTTTAAAAGGTAAAAGGGTAAAAAGAGCCCCCTAGCTTAACATTCCGCTAGGCTCTTTTTACCTTTTTACTTTTTTACCTTTTTACCTTTAAAACGCCTTTTTTGCCGGTTCTCACAGCGCTATTATTACAAACCTGTTACATTCCTGCCTTTCAAGTTAAAATCAATTAAGTTTTCCACCGGAACCTTCGCTATTCCAGATATTTTTCCTAATTTTGCGCCCACGTTTCTAACAGATGAAATGATTTTAAGATTCAATGGTATATACTAAATAGATTAAGGATAAAGAAAAATGGAACATGTTTTTACTGAATCGATGTTTTTGGTGGGATTCGTGATTTTCATCGCCGCCATACTCGTATTAGACATGCTGGTCATCGACCGAAAGGCACATGTGGTGTCTATCAAGGAAGCCGGTTCATGGACGGCTGTATGGATTATTCTCGCGCTCGCCTTCGCCGTATTCATCTATTTTCATGGAGACATGGTGCACGGCATCGAGAACTTCGACGACCTGAAGCTGATAGCCTCGCGCTATGCTTCGCATCTCAAACTGGACCCGAACGACTATGAGGGGAGTCTGCAGCAATACCGACACTATATGACCATCTCCTACATTTCGGGTTATCTGATAGAGAAAACGCTCTCGGTAGATAATCTCTTCGTGATGATGATGATTTTCACCTCGTTCGGAGTAGACAAGAAAGATTACCAGCACGTACTGAACTGGGGTATTCTGGGAGCCATCGTACTGCGCTTCGTTTTCATCTTCGCGGGTGCTGCGCTCATCAGCCGGTTCGCCTGGATATTACTCGTATTCGGAGGATTCCTGGTTTACAGCGGTGCCAAGATGTTCCTCAACAGGAACAAGAAGGAGGAAATCAATGCCCTGGAGCATCCGGTAGTGAAGTTCATGCAGAAGCGCCTGCATCTGGGTCCGCTGGTGATGACGGTGGTATTCATCGAGTTCTGCGATCTGATTTTCGCTTTCGACAGCATCCCAGCCGTATTCTCGGTATCGCTCGACCCGTTCGTGGTGTTCTTCTCGAATATCTTCGCCATCCTGGGCTTGCGTGCCCTCTTCTTCCTGCTAGCAGCGATAGCAGATAAGTTCCGCTATCTGAAGGTGGGTGTGAGTGTGCTGCTGGTGTTCATCGGTGTGAAGATGCTCATCCACGATTTCTTCGAGATTGATGCTGTCAGTTCGCTGGTATTCATCATCCTCGTACTGCTCGTCAGCATCGGGGCTTCGGTGGTGATTCCGCAGAAACAGGAAGCGTTGGAAAATACGAAATAAGCAAACCATTCGTAAAGGAGATTATCATCAGGTAATCTCCTTCCAAGAAAACATAAAAAGGGCGATTGCTATTCCCCACACAAGGGATAAGCAATCGCCCTTATCTTTTATGAATTCAGTTCAGAAAGAAGAGCAAATGAATTGGCTTTCCCTTCGGCCGCCGAACTTTGTTTCTTCACTCTTCTCTCTTCACTCAATTTACTTCCAAGGATTCTCTGTTGGGTAAGGCAGGCTAGCTGGCTGGTTGTAAGCGATATCCTTGATGCCGAGATACTTGAATACCTCGAACAAGGTCTTACCTACGTGAGAGAATGCTACGGCTCCGTGGTGTGGATAACCCTTCTGAATCAGTACGTGACGATAGAAGCGGCCCATCTCGTTGATGGCGAAGATACCGATACCACCGAATGAACGGGTAGGAACATCGAGAACCTCACCCTCTGCGATGTAGCTGCGGAGGTTGCCCTCTGAATCGCACTGCAGACGGTAGAATGTGATGTCAGAAGCTGCGATATCACCCTCCAAAGTACCACGGGTGAAGTCTGGTTTACCACCATTCTCCAACAAACGGTTCTGGATGAGCTGATACTTAATCTTACGGCTAGAGCACATCTTGCACTGTGGAGTGTTACCGCAGTGGAAGCCCATGAAGGTATCTGTCAACTTATAATCATACTTGCCCTTGATGTCCTCATCATAGATATACTGAGGAACTGAGTTATTGATATCGAGCAATGTAACGGTATCGTCAGAAGCACACATACCGATGTACTCAGAGAGTGCACCATAGATATCTACCTCGCAAGCTACAGGAATGCCACGGCTAACGAGACGGCTGTTTACATAGCAAGGCTCGAAACCGAACTGGCTTGGGAATGCAGGCCAGCACTTGTCAGCAAATGCTACATACTGGCGAGAACCCTTGTGAGCCTCTGCCCAGTCGAGCAATGTCAACTCAAACTGTGCCATTCTGCGGCTGAGGTCAGGATAGTAGCAGCCTTCGCCCATCTCCTTGGCCATATCAGCGCAAACCTCGTCTATACGTGGGTCGTTCTCGTGCTCCTTGTAAGCTACGAGAAGGTCGAGCTCTGAGTTCTCCTCAATCTCAACACCGAGTTCGTACAAGCCCTTGATTGGAGCGTTGCAAGCGAAGAAGTCCTGTGGACGTGGACCGAAGGTGATAATCTTCAAGCCCTTCAAACCGATGATAACGCGAGCTACTGGTACGAAGTCCTTAATCATCTTAGCTACGTCCTCTGCTGTACCTACAGGATACTCAGGGATGTAACCCTTCAGGTGGCGCATGCCGAGGTTGTAAGAGCAGTTGAGCATACCGCAGTAAGCGTCGCCACGACCATTGATCATGTCGCCGTCACCCTCTGCAGCTGCAACAAACATACAAGGACCATCGAAGTTCTTTGCAATCAAAGTCTCAGGAGTCTCAGGACCGAAGTTACCGAGGAATACAACCAAAGCGTTGCAGCCCTGCTCTTTCACTTCGCCCAAAGCCTTGAGCATATCTTTCTCGTTCTCAACTGTAGTCTGGCAGTTGAAGATTTCACCCTTGTACTCTTTTACGATGTTCTCACGGCGCTGAGTAGAAAGCGCGATTGGAAAACAGTCACGGCTAACGGCAATAATACCGAGCTTTACTTGTGGAATGTTGTTGCTTACCATAATTTTAGTTTATTACTTAAGTTTTTGTATAAATTGCTTATATTTATTGATTCTTTTCTAAATTTGTTTGGCCGACAATTATTCATTGTTCCGAGCACAAAGGTACAAATATATTTTGTATCACCAAGCGTTTTAAGGAATTTTTAATTCAAAAAAATGGCGCAAAACCGAAATTCTGCGCCAAATGTAACATATGATAAAGTTCTTGATACATTTCATACATGTCTCTATTATCATCTGATACCCCTTTTCTGCCTTAACATCTTCTTTAATATCTTCGCAGCGGGCGGTACTGGATGGTATAAATCTGATTGAAGTACTCCTTCCAGGCGTTCGGCTCCTTGTCATCATCACGCACGATGCGGATGCCGTAGAATCGGGTACCCGTCTCCTTGTATTCCCGGAATCTCGACAACAGCTGCTGTGGCGGATCTGGAATCAGGAAGTCGGTAATCCAAAGCACATCGGCATTCACGTAATGGAGTCCGTCGTTGTCGAGAAGGTCGAACATCTGGGTCATCATCTTCTTTGCCGATGTTCCGCCTCCGATAAATGGAAGGTGGGTTGTGGTAGGCTGCCGCCGGATGCCTCGCCCGGTATGCGCCTGTCCATCTCCGTCGGACGGAGCTGCATCTGCTTCGGCTGATTCCATCATAGTGATTCCTATTCTCTTCAGGCGCTCTGCCTTGCGCTTCGCCATCAGGTCGATGGCACGGGTACTGACGGAGAAATCTATCAGGAAGCAGTCTCGCTCCAAATCTTCTGCCGTCTCTTCCAGCAGAGAGATGAGTGTAGAGGATATCCTTTCGGGCGTGCCATACATACTGGCTGAGGTGTCCAGACAGACAATCATCGGACCCTTGCGGGAGGCATGGGTAAAGCCGAGTTTGCGGGATGGTTTCGACATTTCGCTCTTATAACGGAAGGTCTGGAGTCTTCGCGTGCGATACTTATAGATAAAGAGGCCCTCCATATCTTCATCGCTGTACTGTGCCAGTTCGAGGGGGAGAAGGGAGTTGAGATCATCGCCCACGGTAATGCCCTCGATATCACTACCCGCTGAATGCTCCATCTTCATCTCTACGCCCGATGCGATGGTGAGCCGGTCTTTGCCGTTGGCATCGGCTACTCGTCCCATCTTCGCCACAATTTCCTTGATTTCGGGGTATTTATCCTGAATCTTCACCTGGTTCAAGCGGCGTTCAAACTCCGTTTCCGTCCATCCGTTCGTCATCAGTTCCCAGGCTTGTACGGCTCGCTGCTCCGAAACGCCCTTCGTCTTCATGTTGCGGGTTATCTGGTCCATCATGCGCACAAGTCCTGTTTCGAAGTTGTTCTGACGGAGCGAGATAAAGTCCTTCAGCTTGTTCAATACCTGATGGTCGATGCAGACCTTCCAGTCTCTTACCAGCCTTTCCCAGTTTTCGGGTTTCGAAGCCCCGTCTCCAGTCATCAGTTTAAGGAAGAAAGGCTTATCGAACCCATCTTCAGCATGTTCCTGTACCAGCTGGTCGAGCAAGGGGAGCCACACCTGTTCATCCATCCGCTTGAAGGGAGCCCAATCGAGCACATCATCTGCCCGATGACTCTCGGTCCAGGCACGCTGGCGTTGGAACCGCATGTGGTGGACGCATTCCACGATGAATTTTCCCACACTATCATAGAACACCTTGCTCTTAATCTTGCTGTTCACCACCTGTCGCACGAATTTCTGCACCTCTTCGCCAGTTTCTTCTATGGTTACTTTCAGGGTAAAGAGATGAATGAGATAATCCTTCAGCGGGTCTTCCTTCAAATTCCAAGGCATGGCGGTGCCTGTCGGATCAGGAGTCTTCACCTGTCCCGACTTGCAGAAGTCATCCAGCATCTTCAAGTAATACTGTGCCTCCGCCAAGTCCTTGTTATTCTGGTATTTCATAGGAGTAAATCCTTATTTTTTCTCCATCAGATATTCTGCGAAGATTCTTGCAGCACTCTCTACTTTGGCTGCACAAGGACGAGACTTGTAATATTCTGCCGTTCTTGCCGAAGCCACATAGCTGGACTGCGCTTTCTCGTGGCCCTTCAAGCCGAGGATTTCGGCACAGATGATACTGCCGTTCTGCTCCTTCGATTTGGCGAGCAAATCCTGCACCACCTTATAGCATGCCGACTTGCCCTCGCGGTCATCCCCCTCGGTCTGTCCGCAATCCAAGCCAACGAGCACCACGATGCCCGAAACAGCACCACACATCATTCTCATTCTGCCTACTCCACCACCGAAGCCGGCACCAATGCGCTTCGCCATCTCATCATCAAGACCATATAAATCGGCAAAGGCAGCCACTACCGACTGGCAGCAGCCATAGCCCTGCATAAAGTTATCCACCGCCTGGTGAACACGCGCCTCCAACTCAGGAGTCAATATTTTCTGTTCATTCATCATGTTTAGATTCTTCTATATATAATAATGTAATAGGAGGCGATTAAACCTCATAAAGTTTCATCGTATCCTGACGGGTAAATGCCAATTCCTTATAGAAATCACGGAGATAAGCCGATATTTCCGCCTTATCATCAGCAGATGCGAAGAGATTCTCGCCCAACTGTCTTTCCAGCGAGCTCAAGCCATCCGAAAGGTTTTCTATCTCTCCCTCGTAATCCCTTCCATCCTCCGGATTCCTGCGTACACGATGATACTTAATATCCTCAGCAAGCGCATTCTTCATCTCCACGAGTTTATCTGCAAAAGGAGAAAAGAGAGCACGGATCACGATGTTTCGAATAGCATCCCGCTCTTCCGGTTCCTGCCACAGACAATGGTAGATAGGAAGCAAATCGCAGATATCCACCTCTTCCCTATCCTGCATAAAGGCTGAAGTGCGAAGCAGGCGGACGATATTCTTCCATCTTCGGTCACTCACATAGATGTTTCTGCGCTCGGCAGCCTCATCCACATTCACGGCTCTCAGAGATTTACGGATAGCGGAAATTGCATCGAGCACCTCGATTTTCACGCCAATCTTACAGATTTTCTCCGCCCATTCAGCATACTCCTCAGCAGTAATCTTCAAATCAGAAAAATCTGCGGAATCAGATTTCCCCATAGAACCAGAAGAATCTGTGGAATCTGTGAAATCTGTGGGACCTAAGAAATCCGTGGGAGCCTCCAGCAGCATCGCCCGGAAATTCTTCTCCAGTTTAATCGGTCGGCTTTCTATTCTGATAACGAATCGGTCCCAGAGCGCCTCCAGTCCTTCTCCCTTAGCCGGCAACTCATTGCTTGCAGCCACGAGAAGCTTCAGAGGAAGATGCATTTCCCGATTGCCGTTTCTGAAGATTTTCTCGTTAATCACTGTAAGGAGCGTGTTCTGGATAGCAGGTCCCGCCTTCCAGATTTCATCCAGGAAAACCACATCGGCAGTAGGCAGATAACCCTCCACCGCACGCTCGTAAGTATCCGAAGTTTTCAGTTTCTGAATGCTCACCGGACCGAAGATTTCATCGGGTGTAGAGAATCGCGACATCAGATACTCAAAGCTCTGAGCCTCCCTGAATGCCGTCTTCAACTGTCTGGCCACCATACTCTTTGCCACACCCGGAGGTCCCAGCAGGATGATACTCTCACCTGCCAGAGCTGCCAGAAGCGAGAGCGATATCTCCGTCTCCTTCTCATAAATGCCCCGGTTCATCTCACCGAGTAATTGTTTGAATCTTTCAAGCATATTCTTACTTTTCTATTCAGAATCGTATAAAGACGAAAAGAAGTTAAGAGATAAAATTCATTATCCCTTAACTTCCTCATATTCTTTTATATAAATAAGGTATGGCTTACTTTACGTTGCCCACCTTAATCAAGTACTCAGCAATCTGAACAGCGTTCAGGGCAGCACCCTTACGAATCTGGTCGCCAGTCAACCACAATGTGTTACCATTGTCATCAGCCAGATCCTTGCGGATACGACCTACATATACATCGTCCTTGCCGGCGCTCTCCAATGGCATTGGATAAACGTAGTTCTGGGCATCATCCTTTACAGTTACGCCTGGAGCAGCCTCCAAAGCCTTGCGGATGTCCTCTACTGCCAATGGCTTCTCTGTCTCGAACCAAACACTCTCTGAGTGAGAACGGAGTGAAGAAACGCGAACGCAGGTAGCACTGGTGCGAACATCAGAGTGCATAATCTTGCGGGTCTCGTTATACATCTTCATCTCCTCCTTGGTGTAATCGTTAGGAGTCATCTTGTCTATCTGTGGAATGACATTGTATGCCAACTGATGAGGGAACTTATTGATATGCTCAGTCTTACCGGTCTCGATGATATCCTTATACTGCTGCTCAAGTTCAGCCATGGCAGCAGCACCAGCACCCGAGGCACTCTGATAAGAAGAGATATGAATCTTCTTGATATGGCTCAAGTTATCGATAGGCTTCAACACTACAACCATCATGATGGTGGTACAGTTAGGGTTGGCGATGATGTTGCGAGGGCGGTTCAGGGCATCCTCAGCATTTACCTCAGGCACAACCAGAGGCACGTCGTCGCACATACGGAATGCGCTAGAGTTATCAATCATCACGGCACCATACTTGGTGATAGTCTCGGCAAACTCCTCAGAAGTGCCGCCACCAGCAGATGTGAAAGCAATATCGACATCTTTAAAGTCATCGTTATGCTGCAAAAGTTTGACCTCATAGTCCTTTCCCTTGAAGTTGTATTTTCGTCCGGCAGAACGCTCAGAACCAAACAACACCAAATCATCCATAGGGAAATTTCTCTCAGCAAGGATACGCAGGAATTCCTGTCCTACTGCGCCACTTGCACCAACAATTGCTACTTTCATAATCGAATCTTTTAATTTATAAAGTTGTTATAAGTGTAAACTGTGGAAGAGAAAGCCAGCCTCCTTATCATCTTCATGATTCCTCATTTTCTGATAGCTTCATGATTCCTCATCTTCTGAAAGCCGGAAACAGCTTATTTTCTCAAATCCGCTGCAAAGTTAAGACTTTTTCTACAATATCAAGCATAAATTCCCAAAAATTATTGCTTTTTGCTGCAAATTTATCATGTTTGCTTACTTTTCTGCAAGAATATGCAGAAAAATGGAGAAGAATAGTTGCTTATCGTATTTATCAATCAATACGACAGCCCTCATTTCTGTCTTCTGATAAGCTTTCCCCAACACTGCCTTAAAGCGACTACCTAAAGTCTCGGCCAACTCCTCACGTCCATAGATACGTTCTACTCTTGTATTCCTATAGGATATTTCATATTGCTGCCGTTTTAAAATCTTTCGGCAAAGTTACAAAAAATAATGATACAAGCAAAGGAATAGTACGAAAAAATGGTGAGATAGTAGAATCTATTACATTTTTATGAGAGACTTTTTCCAGACCACACATACATTTTATTAGGATACACAAATGGGGAAACTAAATATTTTTAATGTTTTTCGAAGATTTTAACTAAAACGTTTGGCGATTACACATTTTTTATCTACCTTTGCAGCGATTCTTAAATACTCTTGTAAAAGAGAGTTGAAGTTCGCGCCGATTGTAAAGGATAAGATTATCTGTCGTAACGATGACGATTGGTTTGGGGACTAAAGGATCAAGACATAAGGGAAAGGCGTTTACTTACGCTTTGTTTTGGCTCTTCGAAACTTCGCAACTTTCAAAGTCAAGTCAAAAACGAAAGCAACAGTAGATGTCCAAGTGGGTAGATTGTACACCTTAACATCCTATTTTTTTTGATAGGATGCAGGGATTGTTATATACTATCGGCGTGGGCTTCTGCGTTGCTCGTTCAGACTTGATGGGCAGTGCGAAGGCCTCGAAGAGCGGGATGAGTGACGAGTACAGACTCCCGCGCTTTTTTTATGTCCTACTTTCATATGTTATATCACAAGCTTTGGAGAGTCGGCTTGTATATATAATAATGTATATGAGCACTAGAAAATTAAATGCTTTGCTATTACTTTTAGGTCTCTCATTGCCTGCTATGGCTCAATCTGTAGACTACTCTGTTGTCGCCGTCGGCGAAGAAAGCGGACTTGATTTCAAGAAAATCACTTCAGACAACGATTGCTTGTGCATGCCGGAAGTTAAAAGAAGAGGCAAGAAAATAACATGGTGGTCTGGCAGAGTTATCTCCATGTCACCTACTGAAGAAAAATTAGCTTTCTTATCCTATAAGACCAACAATTCAAACATCTATCTGAAAAATCTGACAGGTGCTGGAACTACGCAGCAGCGCACCAATCGCCAGCAAGTAATAGATTTTTCTTATTCGCCTGACGGACAGAAAATCTGTTTCACCGAAAAGAATGGTTCTTCCAATCGCATTTTCATCACAGACGCAAACAAAGGATATGGTTGCCGACAGGTAACAGCAAACGAGTTCGACTTTTCTCCATCTTACAATGCCGACATGAGTCAAATCTTATTTTGCCGTAAAGAAAACTCTGGCAGCTTTGGCATTTGGAATTATCAATTCAACGACAACTCTTTCTCCAACTTTACGTCTGGATTCAATGCCATACCAGTTCCTAACACCACAGACATTCTCTGTGTAAGATCTTCAGGCATTGGAAACAATGAGATATGGAGAATCAATACAGAAACAGGAGTTGAAGAATGCATCGTATCAGAAGGGAACCGCAGCTTCACCTCTCCTACTATTTCGCCTGACGGAAAATGGATTTTGATGGTAGGCAGCAGTATGAAAGTTGTTGATGTAGCGGGACAGAATAACCCAAATAAGGTATACCCTAATACAGACATCTTCGTTTGCCATATAGACGGAAGTAATCTAACCCAGATTACCTACCATGCTGCAGATGATTTGAGCCCTGTATGGAGTAAAGACGGCAAATACATCTATTTCGTATCACAACGTGGCAGCAGCACTCAAACAGCCAATGTTTGGAGGATTCCATTTATGATAAAGAACTAAAGTAATTGTTTCATTTTTAAATAACAAACATCATGAAAATTAAATTTTTAGCATTAGTAGCAGCGATGATGATCAGTACCACATCGTTTGCACAGTTTTCACAGAGCAAAAGCTCTTCTAACAGCAGTAACGAAATCTCCAAGGGTTGGAACAGCCTGTATGTGCAGTACAACAGTATTGGCACCAGCTACAGTCTTTCATCATTCAATGACAGGAATGAAGATTATGGAGATGAATATCAGAAAGCGATAGATAATAGCGGCTTGAGCGAGAAACTTAACGCCTTCTCAATCGGTTACAACCGTGCCATCAATTTGACTCCATCTACACCTCTCTATCTGGAGATTGGTGCAGCCCTCCAGTACGCATTCTATTCTGATGACTACTCTGAAGACTATGACTACTCTAATTACTATTATAAATTTACAGGAAGTATGCTTACAGCCAAAGTTCCTGTAAGCCTGCTCTACCACGTTGCTATTCCAAACTCAGACTTTGCAATAGAGCCTTTTGCTGGTATTGATTTCAAATATAACATCATTGGTACAGCAAAGGCTAAGAGCGAAGAGACCTACAATAACAAAACCTACAAAGATGAAGAGAAAATAGACAACATCTTCGACAAGAAAGACTGTGACGGTCATCAGGCTAACAGATTCCAGGCAGGTTGGCACGTAGGTGCAAACTTTGTTTACAAGAAGGCTTTTATCGGTATCTCATACGGTCAGGACTTCTCTAAGTTCCATGATGACATCGACTTGAAGTTCAATACATTGTCAGCAACATTAGGTTGCAGATTCTAATTTATATTTTACTCGTAGCATTCTCCAAACTTATTTGAGGAGGATGCTACGAACTTTTACGCCCTATGAGAAGATATACACTCCTTCTATTGTTTTCCTTTATGACTTTAGGGATAATGAATGCACAGAACCTAAAGGATAGCACTTACGAAAAAAGCCAGTCATTGAACGATGTCAACATCACCGCCAAGAAAATTTCTTCTTTCTTGAAAAGACAAGATGCGACTACCAAACTCGATATTACTTTCATCAATACCCTGCCTAAGATATTAGGCAATACAGACCCTATACATTACCTGCAGACCATGCCCGGCATCTCTACCAACAACGAATATGATGCAGGCATACATATCATGGGATGCAGCACAGGACACAACCTGGTGGGTATCAACGGTATACCAGTTTACAATGCTGGACACCTTCTTGGACTGTTCTCAACATTCAATCCTTCTCATTTCCAATCCCTCACAGTTGCCACATCGCCAACCAGCGCAGATTTCACAGAGAGAATCGGTGGTATGGTTTCTTTAAACTCCATTGATACAATTAGCCATAAGATACATGGCAATATAGCAGTAGGTCCAATGTCATCGCAAGGCACATTACAATTGCCATTATCCACAAACAGCATCCTTATCCTGTCTGCCCGTATGGCATACCTCAACTTATTATATAGCAAATGGCTTACATTCGACGGAGACAAATTCAAATATGACTTTAACGACGTGAATCTAACCTATCTTTGGCAACCTAACACAAAAGACAAGGTTTCTATCGACTTTTATACAGGAGGCGACCATGTGAACCTCAATATGCCTTACTATCCAGCTGAACTGAAACTCGGTTGGAACAACATCCTGTTATCTGCCCAATACGAACGGACGTACAATGCCAACGCTAAGACCAGACAGCAGATATACATCACCTCATATAGCAATGACACTAAGTTTGTACGTGGAAATGAACAGCTTCTTTTGCCAAGCAAGATAACAACAATAGGAGTTGCCAACCATAGCCAACTGCATCATTGGGGACTTGGCTATGAACTGAGATATCATGACATAGCCCCCCAATCACCTGCCGTTAGCAATTACTATACCAGCAGGAGCACCAATACGACAGAAAATGCAGCAGAACTATCTGCATACGCAGACTACAAGATAGGAAATGAAAGTCTTTATGCCATCATTGGTGGCAGAGAATGTATATACTGGACATCAGGACAGAAAGCTGACTTTCATTTTTCACCCAACGTTTCTTTCCACTTTCAGGGAGTTTCTTCCAAAGTAGTGATGAACCTATATAGACGCTGGCAAAATCTACACCAAACAGGAATATCACAGATAGGATTGCCTTTTGAGTTTTGGGTAAGCTCAGATGATTTTATCAAACCAGAATACGCAGACGGTATAAACATCCTGGGAGAAAAAGCCATCGGCAAAAGTGGTTATACCATCAATCTGGAACTGTTTTACAAAAAGCTGTATAATCAAGTGGAATATACCGGCGACCTGCTAGATTTCAGCAAGGCAACTTATGACTTAAAAAATTATGTAAGACAAGGCAAAGGTTGCAATTATGGTTTTGGAATCATGATTAACAAGCGATTTGGAAGCATAAATGGGTGGATAGGCTATACTTACACTCATGCATCCCGTACAATAGAAGGATCAACAGGAAAAGAGACATTCCCGGCATCCAACGAACGTCCGCATGAGTTAAATATGGTCTTATCCTACAAGACCAGTAAGCACTTAGTACTCAGCAGCACATTCGTATATGCATCAGGCACACCATTCACAGCCTCAAAGTCATTTTATGCCATAGACGGCAACATTATATCCCAATACAACGGATACAATAAGAATCGACTTCCTGCATATTCCCGTCTAGACCTATCAGCAGATTATACATTCTGCAAAAAGAATCATTCGGAGTATGGAGTAAACTTTTCTTTATACAACGCCCTCAACCATAGAAATCCAATCTACTACAGGTTGCATTTCCATGAAGTTGACAAAGAAAAGACTTACAGTTACAAAACGCTGAGCTTTGCGGTCAAAGTACTTCCATCCATCAATTTCTATTGCAAATTTTAAACAGACAAAGTTATGAAAAAAATATTTGAAGTTCTAATTATAACACTTCTTTTTATGGTTAGCTGCACATCAGATACAATCCCAGACTACCAGCCTCAAATCGTAGTAGAAGGTTGGATAGAAAACGGACATGCCCCTGTAGTCCGCCTTTATTGTACAGTACCCGTAAACAGCAACGAGAACAAACAGGAGGACCTATATAATAATACCATCGATGATGCCAACGTAGCCATAACTTGCGATGACCAAACATACATATTGCATCATGAGATAAATAACAGCTATGAGTCTTCAAGTATTTATACCAGCAACGAACTTACAGGCATTGCAGGAAGAAGTTACAAACTCACCATTGAGACCAAGGACGGGAAAAAACTAGAAGCAACAACATCTATTCCTTATCCACCCGAGATTTTAGAGAAAGGTATCAGTCAAGATCTCGGCAAGGGAAAATATAATCTCTATGCCAAGATAGAAGACGATTTGGCTCAACACAGATTCTATAAGGTATTTGTCAATTTAGATAAGACACATCAAGAAGAGTTTCACAGCTCTTTCTTGGGAGAAAGCGACAATGAACTTTTCGACAAGCCAAATCCTAAATTACCGATATATGGCTTTTCCAGAAACAAAAAGGAGAACAGCCACGTTTCCTTTCTGGCAAACGAGCAGGTTTCCGTTAAATTATGCAGAGTGGACAGCTTTGCTTACAACTATTGGAGCGAATATGCAAAGATGTTAGAACTATCAAGAAACCCAATATTCACCTACCAACATAACCTCCCCACAAACATAAAAGGAGGAATTGGTTACTGGTTGGGATATGGAGCTTCACGATTTTCAATCACCATTCCTTAGTTCATTTGATAGCGATTCTTTCAAACATACGTTTGTCTTTTTCGAAATGCAAAATTGCAAAAATATCACCATGATTGTAGGATAAGGGCAGAAAAACTGACACCATATACATGATTCCCAGACCAATACCTGCCAAAACGACCAGGCTGCCTAAGGAAACCAAAGTATATTTTAATCCTTTCTTCATTACATTTTATTTTTTAGTTGTTTTCAGGGGGACAAAGATAATGAATTTATCCGAAACAGCATAGAAAGTTGGGGGATAAATGTATGAAATGCCATTCTATATGTACCAAATGACAAAGAGGAGGCGTCATAAGTCTAAATTACAGTTGGTGCATAACAGTTGACCTACACATGCACATCACCTGTTGTGCAAGCGCATATCAGCTGATATGCAAGCGCACAACAGCTGTTGTGCGACCGGAGATACTAACTAACTCAAAAACATATACTATCTTTTCTAACAACTTATACTATGTTTTCCAACAACATATCAGCAACATTCCAACAAACAAAAAAGGGTGAATCATTTACTTATGACACACCCTCTTTGCTAAATCAGCCACACAACTGATCTTATCTTATAATATTATACTCAAACTCATAATCCCCATTCTTCAGCCATTCGGGAACATCTTCCCCATTTTCCATAAGGCCTTCTATATGAAACTCAAGTTCTTTAGGATTATTCATAAGAAAAAAGAGAAAAACTTTGGTACTTTCAAATATAAATCGTAATTTTGCAACATATTAGAGTAACCAAAATTAAGGAGGATTATTATATGACTAAAATAATGTCAAACTCAAAAGAACGACTAAACGATAAAGCCCAACGCTTTTTCGAGGATAGCTGTACCGTTCAAGAACCAACAGTAGCCTATCGTCACGATTATGCAACTGAGACTCAAAACGAATCCGAAGAATATCCTTTTACGGCATCATGCAATAATGACGAGTTGGCGAATCATGTCTTAGCTCATGAAGAAGAATATGCAAAAACAGGCAACGCCATTGACTTTCTAGAAATGATGGCCGATTTCAAAAACGAATTCGAATGGTAAAGATACGTGTATTACCACCAACCCAAGAAGACATACGCTATTGTATCGAATATGCTAGGGATGAGTTTGGAAGGAAATGCGTTTTGAGATGGAAAAAGGAACTTGAAGCCATATACACTCGTCTCATTATGTTCCCTTTGTCATATTCTCCTGAGCCTATTCTGAAAGATTTTCATCGAGATTATCGTAGCGCACTGCTTATGGACAACTTCAAGCTCATTTATCGCTACGACAAAGAGCGTGACGAAATCGTCATTGTTGACATTTGGTACACCAAACGTTCTCAACAAGCATTATTGAGACAATTCAAAAGGAAACTATAAAAACTTAGCGAGCAAAGGATTATAGCCTTTTGCTCGCTAAGTTTTTATCTTTTACCACTTCATCAAATGACAAAACGGATGCTTGACATTACTCATCAAGCATCCGTTTTGCAAACTAACAATGTCAGTTCATTATGATTAGGATTCTAAATATTCCATAAAATTTCGTTCATTTACTTGATTGTAACAAGAAAAAAACTATCTTTGTAGCGTTGATTCCCGGTAGCCTCTGATTCATCAAGCTATCGGGTCTTGTTTTATACTACTACCTTATAATATTATACACAAACTCATAATCTCCATTCTTCAGCCATTCAGGAACATCTTCTCCATTTTCCATAAGGCCTTCAACATGAAACTCCAGACTTTCCTTTGCCTCCTTTTGCAAAGCTTTAAAGGTTGGCGCTGTAAGAACTACCGCTCCTGGTACATTACTACCAAGAGAGCCACCATAATTTCTGTCGCACCACGCAACGTCAACAATAATTTTTTCCATCATGTAATACTTTAGTTTTTGCAAACCTCCCCACAAGATATCATCGCTTAACCCGCTCCGTACCAACTCCGTACCCTCTCCGTACCAACTCTTAGTTTCTGCAAGGTTTGCAGCAAGTTTTGCAAAGAATTGACATTAATAGTGTCTAGAGACAATGTTTCGACTACCATACTTCTATTCCAATAGGTTCTTTACCTGTACGTTCAAGATAGCTATTCCTTACCAAGGTTTCTAGCTTTTCAACCATTTTACGCTTGGTTTCCTTAGAAGCATTCCAACGGCGCAACGCTTCTTCTCTTGTTATCTTTGTTGTATTCATTCTTTATTCCTCCTTTTTTTAGTTCAAATTACAATTGCAAAAATACCTCCCGTCAATATTTATAACCAAAATTCATATACCTACAAGTTTTGAATCTAGCGATAAAAATAAGGAGATTGAGAGGCTGGAAATCCTTGTTTTCTGCTCTATATTAAAAATAAGACCTATAGTTGTACGACTATAAAGTTACAGTTGTACGACTATACATGCTATGGTTGTACAACTGTAGAGTTATGGTTGTACAACTATAGGGGTTATAGTCGTACAACTATAGATTTTCCTCAACGGCATCTTCTTGTCAAGAAATCACAAATACCTGATTATCAATAAGTTTCTATTTTTCTTCATATTTGTGATATTCTCAAAGAAACAATAAGCGTCTGAAAATACGAGAATCTCAGGCAAGCTAATGTAAAGAAAACTTATTCTTTATAACGCCGCATCACTACATCTTCGGGATATTCTTACTGATTACTTACTTCATTTTCCACCCATCAATGGTTCCCGTCTTCGATGAGAAGTTGCAGCCTATCTGATAAATCTTTCTGCCATCTGCTGCATATTCCCTGGCATAGCCCATATCCTCTATCTGCTTCAGGGCTTCTTCAGCCGAACCATCACGCTTGAATTCGAAGATGTAGATATAGTTCGGAGTCTCTACCACACAATCTACCCTACCTTCGCTTTGCTGCTTTTCGATGAACACCGTGAAACAGCTGATCATTCTCAATACGAGATAGAAGGTGTATTGGAAGTAACGTTCCTTCTCTCGCTCATCGTCCTTGCGACGCTGGTTATAAGGAATGCTGGCAAAGAAGGAAGTCATCAGATTCTCCAACTGATGGCAATCTCCCACGTCCATAGCACTCACCACTTGTAAAACAAAAGCATCTGTCGATTCTTTTGGCTGCAAATAGCTAGTAGCCACCAAAGTAAGGAATCCATTTTTCACCTCATCATTCGGAAAATCCAAAAGATAGGAATCCATATTCATGTTCCAATCCTTTATCGTAAGATAGCCACTCTGATAAATCATAGGCAATGGCGCTTCTACATCTGCTCGATAATCCACGAAACTACTTGTTGGATAATACTTGCCTGTCAATTCATTCAAATTCTCCTTAAAATGGGAAAGCAAGCGAACCAAATAAGTTGGTGTACCAGTACGAAACCAAAAGTCACTTAGTCTCTTCTTGCTCAAAGAATTCAAGATACTAAACGGATTATAGATATCGAGCATGTCTGAGCTAAAATGATAACCGTCGAACTTACGTTTCAACTTGTATTTCATCCCCTCCTCTGTAGTCTTATATCTCACAGCCATCACTTTAATCTGTTCCTCGAATGTGGAATACAGCTCTTCTTCCGTAATACCGCAAAGTGCCTCGTAATGCTCATCCATACTGATGTCATCAGGTTGGTTAAAACCACTGAACACACTCACCTGAGAGAACTTGGTAACGCCAGTCAACAAAACGAACTGCAAATCGGCATCGGCTGCCTTGAAAACTGAATAAAAACCTTTCAAAACTTCTCTATTCCATTCCTCCAACTTTCTCTTCTGACCATTGATTGTAATATTCAAATCTTGGTCCAAGACATCTAGCAAAGGCTTGTCGTATTCATCAATCAAGACAACAGCACGAAGACCAGTTTTCTCATGGGCAGCTTTGAGGACAGATACAAATCGGCTTCCCAATCCTTCAGCAAACTCATCCCTCCCATATATTTTTTCCTGTCGTTCAACAAAACCTAACAGGGTTTTATCCAACATTCCTGCATCAGTAAAATTAATGCCATTGAAGTCTAAATGAAACACAGGATATTGCTTCCATTCCTTCTCCAGCTTGTCGATGGCAAGCCCCTTGAACAACTCCTTTTTTCCCTCAAAATAGTATTTCAAGGTAGATACGAGCAACGACTTTCCGAATCGTCTAGGACGACACAGAAAGTATATTTTACCATTAGTCACTAAGTCATAGACCAATGCCGTCTTATCAAGATAAACATAATCACCTTCTATGATTTGTTCGAAGTCTTGTATTCCTATAGGATATTTCATATTGCTGCCTTTTTAATTTCTTTCGGCAAAGTTACAAAAAATAATGATACAAGCAAAAGAATAGCCCGAAAAAAATAACGAGATTGCAAAATACCATATTTGTGGGATTGTTGACAAGGAAAAAAAATAATACCTTTGCCTTTTGAAAATAATAGTTTAAAATCATGGTAGAAACAATGAATAATATTGGAAATAGACAGCCGGATAGCAATGCTGGCTGCAGTAAGCAAAAAGGTGTGAAGAATAAGCAAACCCGGCAGCTGGTACTATGGATTGGCGCTTTGATAGTAGGCGCCGTCTTGGGGATATTCGGCATCAGCTGGCTGGATGGTCTGATGAACTTCATAGCCACGGTCTATACCCGCTTATTCCAGCTTCTGGCAGTACCAACCATAGCCTTGGCAGTTATCACAACCCTGGCATCCTTGGGCAACCAGGCAGATACCGGTAAGATATTCCGCCACGCCATCACCTACACCCTGCTCACGACGATAGCAGCTGCAGCAGTGGGACTGGTGCTCTACAACATCGTTTCTCCAGGCAATTTACCTACTGCCTTGGTACAGAGCGGTATGGCGGATGTTCCCCAAAAGCTGGGAGAAACCAGCTATTATGACCATATTCTTGGGGTAATACCCAACAATATCATCAAGCCGTTTGCCGAAGGAAATGTACTCTCCATCCTGATTTTGGCGGCAGCAGCAGGTATTGCTTTAACCAAAATGCCATCAAGCGATAAGAAAGAAGTCGTGATGAAGGGATTGTTTGGATTACAGGATCTGCTTTTCATGCTGATTCATGGATTAATCTGGGCTCTGCCTCTGGGTATCGTTGCCTTTGCAGCACAACTCTCAGCCCAGTTCTCTGCGGGTATCGTGATGGCTTCTCTAGGAAAGTACGTAGCTGTTATCCTGGGAGGTAATGTCATTCAATTCTTCATCATCCTTCCGCTCTTCCTCTTGGCAAGAGGCTTGAATCCTGTGCGCACTTTGGGTAAGATGATGCCGGCAGTATTAATGGCTCTGTTTACAAAGAGTTCTGCTGCTACGTTGCCGGTGACGATGCAGACAGCAGAAGACAGACTGGGAGTTTCCAATCAGGTTTCCCGCTTCGTATTGCCTATCTGTACTACCATCAACATGAATGGTTGCGCTGCGTTTATCCTCGTAACCTCCTTATTCCTGATGCAGAATGGAGGAATGCCTTTACCTTGGACTACGATGATTCTCTGGCTCTTCATTTCAGTTATCTCAGCAGTGGGTAATGCAGGAGTACCGATGGGATGTTATTTCCTTACCCTATCTCTGATGTCCGGTATCAATGCTCCTATCGGCATCATGGGCATCATCCTGCCAATCTATACCATCATCGACATGATTGAAACGGCAGAGAATGTATGGTCAGATTCCTGTGTCTGTGCCATGGTGGATAAGGACTTGAAGAAAGAGTCCACTTGAAAAAAAAGACGATGTTAAGCACATTGAGGTAAAGTAATCACTCATAACGTGCTAAGCAGCTTTCTGGATGACATTTCATTGCAACCTAGAAAATAATTAAAACGGAGGGCTAGTCCTGGTAATGGGACCAGCCCATTTTTTGTAGCTTTGGGGTCATTACTGCAAGAAATCATCGTTGCTTACCTTTACACCAAGTGGTCCATAGTCGCCAAGAGCTTTGTGAGCAAGTCGACTCAACCCTCGGTCTAAGGTGTAGATTGTTCGGTTGGATGCATCAGAGACGTAGTTTCCATGGAAGACGTGATTGAAACTATGAACAACTTGGAAATCGTAGTAAAAGAAGAAGAAGAACTGTTTTTTTATCTTTTTTAATCCTATTTTCCCCATGCATTCAGCTAAAATTCATACCTTTGCATTATCTTTTCAAAAAACAACAAAATGTAATCAATATGAAACAGAAAGATGTTATAACAGGATGGCTTGTAGCATTCATTATCAGCTGTATGATGCTGACGGGATGCACCGAAAAAAACAGGAAGCTAGAGAAGAAAAACGTGAAAGTTGAGACTATCTCCGTGGGGAATACAAACCTGGGGGGAACGAAAGACTATGTGGGAACCATCGAGGAAAAGATGGGATCTACACTCAGTTTCGAGATAGCCGGAAACATCACTTCCATACGGGTGGAAGAAGGAGATAGAGTGAGCAAGGGACAGCTGCTCGCCACCATCAACCCTACCACCGTGAAGGAGGCTCACCGGGCAACACTCACCACCCTGAAACAGGCGCAGGATGCCTACAGAAGATTCCTGCCCCTGCACCAGTCGGGAACCATCTCGGATATGAAATGGGTGGAGATAGAAAGCAAACTGGAACAGGCAAAGGCGGCTGAAAGCATCGCCCGCCAGCAACTCTCCCACTCTACCCTCACAGCTCCTTTTGCAGGCGTCATCGCTGCCAAGAACGTGGACTTGGGAACCTACGTGCTCCCCGGACAGCCTGTGCTGAAACTCGCCAATGTGGCACAAGTCAACGCCAAGGTATCCGTACCCGAAGCTGAAATATCTCATCTGCACGTGGGCGACAAGGTGAAACTGACAGTAGCCGCTCTTTCGGGTGCCATTTTTTTGGGAACGATTTCAGAAAAAGGCATCGATGCCAACCCCATCTCGCATACCTACGATGTCAAGGTGGGCATCACCAATCCGCAGGGCCGTCTGCTCCCAGGCATGGTATGCAACGCCCAGGTGCAGGGTAGCGCTGCTACCCCATCCCACATCACCGTTCCGCCACAAAGCGTAGAACTGGATGTAGATAACTCCCGATTCGTATGGACCGTAGTAAACGGAAAGGCACATCAGCAACCCGTAACAACCGGCGATTTCGAAGGCGATGGCATCGTCATCCTTTCGGGACTGAAGGCTGGCGACCAGGTTATCATCAATGGCCAGCAGAAGGTTTCTGAAGGAATGAAGGTGGACACAACAAAAAGAGATAACCGATAAAAAGTGGAGAAAAAAGATATGAATCAAGAAACAAGGCAAGAGACAAACAAACCGGAGGATTCCAAAAAGCCGGAAAAGGACACCGCCCTTCGCGACCACATCAAGGCACGCATCACCAGGAAGCCCAACCGCATCATTAAGCGCTCGTTCATCGAGTCGGCGATGTGCAACCACAACATCGTGATGCTTCTGATGGGCATGCTCGTATTTCTAGGCATACTCGGCATCTGTATCATGCCCAAGCAGGAGATGCCGCAATTCACCATCAGGCAGGGTGCCTGCGTAGCCGTATATCCGGGCGCTACATCCAGAGAGGTGGAAGAACGGGTGGCTAAACCGCTGGAGAACTTCATCTTCGGATACAAGGAGGTGAACAAGAAAAAGACCTATACCCAGAGTAAGGACGGCATGCTGATCGTGTTCCTGGAACTCAACGACGACGTGGAGGACCGGGATGCCTTCTGGAGCAAGTTCAAGCATGGCCTACAGGCCTTCAAGAGCTCCCTTCCTACGGGTGTTCTTGCCTTGCAGGCTGTGGATGACATCGCCGATACCTCTGCCCTGCTCATCACGATGGAAAGCAAGCAGAAAACCTATAGGGAACTGAATACATACATAGACCAGCTGAAGGACAAATTGCGCCGCATTGATGCCATCTCGAACCTGCGAACCTACGGACTGGAAAACGAACAGATAAGCATCTGCCTGGACCAGAACAAACTGGCCAAATACGGTATCGGCCCCTATAAGATTCTGAACAACCTTGCCCTGCAGGGCTTCACCACCGTGAGCGGAAACCTGGAGATGGGCAACCTCAACCTGCCCATCCACATCACCGACTCATACAACAACGAGCGGGATGTGGCAGAACAAATCGTATATTCCGACCCCAAGGGCAACATCGTGCGCCTGAAGGACATCGCACAGATTAAAAGAGAATATCCGAAACTGAATAAATACATCAAGAGCAACGGCAACAAATGCGTGCTCCTATCCATTGAAATGCGACCGGGAAACGACATCGTGAAGATGGGAAGAGACGTACATAAGACGATGGATGATTTTGAACAGTCCCTGCCCGACGATGTACACATCAATACCATTACCGACCAGAGCAAGGTGGTAAGCGAATCGGTGCTAAACTTCCTGCGCGAGCTGCTCATATCGGTCATATCCGTCATCATCGTGGTCATCCTGCTGATGCCGCGCCGCGTGGCAGAGGTATCAGCCCTCAGCATCCCTATCACCATCTTCTCGTCGGTGGGTATTTTCTATCTTTTAGGTATGGAACTGAACACAGTTACATTGGCTGCCCTCATCGTAACTCTGGGTATGGTGGTAGATGATTCCGTGGTTATCATCGACAACTACATGGAGAAGCTGGGCCATGGCATGTCGCGCTGGCATGCAGCCATCGCCGCTCCTAGAGAGTTCTTCATGTCGGTACTTTCAGCCACGCTTAGCATCTCGCTCACCTTCTTCCCATTCCTCTTTACCATGCATGGCGAAATGGGCGATTTCGTAAAATCATTCCCCTGGGCCATGTTCATCATCCTGAGCATCTCGCTCATGGTTTCGCTGCTGCTCACACCTTATTTACAGTATATGGTGATTCACCAGGGCATCAGCAGCCAGCACAAGCCCAACGCCCGCAAAAAGCCGCTCGACCATCTGCAGATGGGGTACACCTGGTTGCTGAAACGCTGTTTCGCCTTTCCACGCACCACCCTCGTTGTGGGCATCGCACTGGTGAGCATCGGAGCCATCATCTTCGTACATCTTCCGCAACGAATGATGCCTATCGCCGAGAGAAACCAGTTCGCCGTAGAGTTCTATCTGCCTAGCGGAACCACCGCTGCAAGAACCGCACAGGTGGCAGATTCTATGGCTCACATTCTGCAGCGCGACCCGCAGGTAACAGCCGTAACCACGTTTATTGGTCAGGGGTCACCCCGTTTCCACACTACCTATGCGCCGCAGATTGGCGGTGAGAACTTTGCACAGTTTATCGTGAATACGGTAGATAACGATGCCACAGAAGAGGTACTCGACCGATATGCCGACCGATACTCCAACTATTTTCCCGACTGCTACATCCGCTTCAAGCAGATGGATTACAACAACGCCACCTACCCTATCGAAGTAAGAGTGAGCGGCGACAGCATGGGCGACCTGAAGGCTGCCGCCAGGAAGATAGAAGCCTGCATGCACAAGATAGAAGGCATCAACCTGATTCGTACCAACTACGAAGAGCCCCTGCCTGGCATCATGGTAACTCCAGATGCTACCGAGGCCAACCGGCTGGGTGTGAACAAGACCATACTCTCTGCCGACCTTGCCATTCATTTTGGCGATGGCATCCCGATGGCCACCCTTTGGGAAGGCGACTATCCGGTGAAGATGGTTCTGAAATCGGAAAACGACAGCGACCTTGCCAATGAATACATCCCCGTGATGGGAGGAACATCGAGCGTTCCACTCCGCCAGCTGGCTAAGATTTCGCCCGACTGGCACGACGGCAGCATCATACGCAGAAACGGCGTGCGTACCATCTCTATCATAGGTGAACCTTTAAGGGGATTCAATGCCAACCGATTGGCCAACGAACTGAAGCAGGAAGTATCCAAACTCCCGCTAGATTCCAGTCTTGATTGGGAGATTGGCGGTATGGCAGAAAAGGATGCCGAAACCCTTCCTCAGGTTACATCGGGCGTGATGATAGCAGCCTTGATCATCTTCTTCATCCTGCTCTTCCATTTCAAGCGCATCAGTCTGGCACTGGTGAATCTCTCGTCCATGTCGCTCTGCATCTTCGGTGCAGCGATAGGCCTTCTGGTTACGGGTTTCGACGTGAGTCTTACCTGCATATTAGGCATTGTGAGCCTGATGGGTATCCTGGTAAGAAACGGCATCATCATGCTCGACTATGCCGAGGAACTGCGCCGCGACAAGGGGTTATCGGTAAAGGAAGCCGCCTTTCAGGCTGGCGAGCGCCGCATGCGCCCTATCTTCCTTACATCGGCAGCCGCCTCGGTAGGCGTACTGCCTATGATGGTAGAGAACAATACGCTGTGGTCACCAATGGGAGCCGTTATCTTCTTCGGTACGCTTATCTCGATGGTACTCATCGCCACCATCCTGCCTGTGCTCTATTGGCTCGTGTTCGACAAGCACGGCAAGTATAGTTTGAGGAAGCAGTAACCACCCCTGTGTATTAAACACTTCGTTCTCATCGGTTGTGATGCCAATAGGCAGCGGTGCACCCGTTTTCGGGTTCACAAATTGCAAAAATATCACCATGATTGTAGGATAAGGGCAGAAAAACTTTGTGCTTTCAAGATTTATTCGTACTTTTGCAGTCAAAAACAGAAAGGGAGGGATGAATGCTGATGCAGAAATCCCTCTTTAAGTATAACAAAAAAGGAGAAAACCTATGTTCCATATCGCTCAATACTTCCCTATCACAGACCCTACGTTGATATTCTTCGTAGTGCTCCTCATCATCCTCTTTGCCCCTATCATCATGGGTAAACTCCGTATCCCGCACATCATCGGAATGGTGCTGGCAGGTGTGCTCATAGGCAAATACGGACTGAATATCCTGGAGCGCGACTCTTCGTTTGAGCTCTTCGGAAAGGTGGGCCTCTATTACATCATGTTCCTCGCTGCCCTGGAGATGGATATGGAAGGCATGAAAAAGAACAAGTCGCGACTGCTTATCTATGGCCTGCTCACCTGTTTTATACCATTCTTCCTCACATACGGAATGAGCATCTGGCTGCTCCACTACTCTGCCAAGGCTTCCTTCCTGCTGAGCTGCATCATGGCATCCAATACGCTGATTGCCTATCCTATCGTTTCGAGATACGGACTGCAACAGAAACCGAGCGTTACGCTGAGTGTGGGGTCGAGCATGATTTCGCTGCTCATAGCCCTGATTATGCTTGCCGGACTGGTAGCATCGTTCAGCAAGCATGACGGCGTACTGTTTTGGGTATTCTTCACCCTCAAGTTTGCTGTCTATTGTGGCGTGATGATCATGCTGATTCCCCGACTTGCAAGATGGTTCTTGCGAAGATACAGCGATGCGGTGATGCAGTTTATCTTCGTACTTTCGATGCTCTTTATGAGTGCGGCACTTTCGCAGATAGTGGGCATCGAGGGCGTTTTCGGTGCTTTCTTCGCCGGTCTGATATTAAACAGATATATTCCGCATGTTTCGCCACTGATGAACCGCCTCGAGTTTATCGGCAATGCCCTCTTCATTCCTTATTTTCTGATAGGTGTGGGCATGCTGATCAATATCAATCTGCTGTTTCAGGGCAGTCATATTCTATGGGTCGTGTTCTGCATCGCCTTCTTCGGAACCCTGGGCAAAGCCATCGCAGCCTATATCGCCTGTCTGGGTTTCCGATTGCCACTTTCTTCGGGCCACATGATGTTTGGACTCACTTCGGCTCATGCTGCCGGAAGTATCGCCATGGTGATGGTGGGTATGCATCTGCTCGTAGCACCGGGCACTTATCTCGTAAACGATGATATGCTCAATGGTGTGGTTATGATGATTCTGATTACCTGCATCATCTCATCCATCCTTACCGACCGGTCTTCGCAGAAGATTATCCTGAGAGACAAGGAACTGCCTGATGCGGAAGACGACAAGAAGGTGAGCGATGAGAAGATTCTGATTCCGGTGAAATATCCTGAATATGCCGACAACCTGATGAGTCTGGCGTTTCTGGTGAGAAACCAGAAACTGAACAGGGGACTCATCTGCCTGAATGTGGTATATGAAGACAAGGACATGCGATACAACCAGGAACAGGGAAGACGGATTCTGGAACATTGCAGTCAGCTGGCTGCAGCCACCGATGTGATGACGCAGACCCAGGTTCGTATTGCCGCCAACATCGCCAACGGCATCAAGCATGCCTTCAACGAGTTCCAATGTTCTGAGATTATCATCGGAATGCACATGCATCCTGAGGTTTCGCCGAAGTTCTGGGGAGAATTCCACCAGAGTCTCTTCAACGGATTGAGCCGACAGATCATCATGGCACGCATTAGACAGCCGTTGAATACATTGAGAAGAATACAGGTAGCCGTACCTTCGAGAGCAGAGTTTGAGCCGGGTTTCTACCGCTGGCTGGAACGACTAGCCCGACTTGCCGGCAACCTCGACTGCCGCATCCAGTTTCATGGCAGAGAAGAGAGTCTGGCGCTCATCAATGAATATATCAAGAACCGGCATCCGGAAGTGCGTGCCGATTATACCCAGATGATTCACTGGAACGAGTTGCCACAGCTGGCTTCGCAGATATCTCCAGACCACCTGTTCGTGGTAGTAACCGCCCGTAAGGGAACCGTATCTTACAAGACAGCACTGGAGCGTCTGCCGGAGGAAATAACGAAATATTTCTCAGGTACCAACCTGATGATTATCTTCCCCGACCAGCATGGTGATTCCTACGGCGACCAGCTTACCTTCGCTGAGCCTCAGCATCAGGAAGAGATCAGTGCTTACGAATCATTCCTGCAATGGTTTAAGAAGAAATGCAACTTTAAAAAAATGTAAAGGCAACTTCATTTCTTAAAATATGTTTAAGAAAAGCGAAAAAACACCCTTCACACCCTTCACCTGTAATAAATTGATTTACAGAATGTTAAATAAAAAGGTGAAGGGTGAAGGTTTGAAAACTCTATTTATATATGTACGCGTGGGTAAAGAAAAAAGAGGGTAATTCAAAAAAAGACCCTAGGGTCAAAAATCGAAAAAGCCCTAAAAAAGAATATAATATAAAGATTTAAAATATACCCTTCACCCTTCACCTCGTCACCCCAACACGGTTTCCATATCTTCTTTATCGGAGATATTTTCTTATCCTTCGGAGATATTTTGCTATCTATCGGAGATAATTTCTTATCTATCGGAGTTATCTTTTTATCCTTCGGAGATATTTTCAGAATGATTTCATGGTATTTTCTGTACTTTATTTCCCGAATCCACGCAAATCGCACAAATCGCATAGGTAGGAAACGGAAATGTTGTATCTTTGCAACGTCAATCAGAAGTAACAACGAAATGCAGGATTGCTGAAAAAAACAACATAAAAATTTGGAAGTTAGAATTATTCAGCGTAATTTTGCAGATGAAATAAAACAAGAAACAATATGCAAACAAGCAAATACCTATTAGCAACAGATTCAAGACCACCGGAGATGCCGACGGGTTGAAATAACACATACATTTTATAGAAAGTAATACAGAATTGAGTACTGAAA
>OCPT01000472.1_pt1 | contig 30863 bp, 25 predicted proteins | sample 1538741 | NCBI WGS metagenome assembly OCPT01 (sample SAMN04571723, study PRJEB22368) | human gut metagenome | biome: human gut; material: stool | host: Homo sapiens | place: Luxembourg | collected 2012-12-06 | reverse complement strand
GCCGAACCGTTACGGTTCGGCACTTCCTTTTTTATGCGCGGTTAATTGCCTTTGCTTTCAATCAGCTTGCAGTCTACCTTAAAGGTCTTGATCTGGTTGCCCTCAATGCGGGCAATGGTCAGCTTGATGGTGTCGCCGGGCTTGCTATCGGAAAGCACCTGCGTCATCACATCGGTGGAGGTCATGGTCTTGCCATTGACGGCTACGATCATATCGTACTGCTTTACCTGTTTGCCGGCTAGGTCAGAGTCGCTGCTTACTTGGCTGATGACCATGGTGCCCTTGGCGTTCTTAAAGCCCTTTTCTGTCAGGGCGGAGAGGATGGCGTCAGCGTTGTTGTAGCTGATAATGGTGTTGTAGGTGACGCCGATCTTGGCGCGACCGGCTACATAGCCGTTTTTAATCAGGCTGTTGGCGGTATCCACAGCGGTGGAGCTGGGCACTGCAAAGCCCATACCCTCGTATTCGGTGGAGGCGATCTTAGAGGAGTTGATGCCGATCACCTGACCCTGCATGTTAAACAGCGCGCCGCCGGAGTTGCCCGGATTGATGGCTGCGTCCGTTTGGATACACTCGTTGTCGTAGCCGATGGAGCTTTCCACCGGGCGATCCAAAGCGGAAATATAGCCGCTGGTGACGCTGTTTTTGAATTCCAGACCGCCGGGACAGCCGATGGCCACCACTTGCTCGCCGACGGTCAGGCCTTTGCTGTCGGCAAAGGTGGCTGCTTGCAGCCCGGTGGCTTCAATGGAAAGCACGCCGATGTCCGTTTGGCTGTCGGCACCCACCATTGTGGCGGTGTATTCTTTGCCGTTATTCAGTGTCACCTTAAAGCTGCTGCCGTCGGCGATCACATGGGCACAGGTCATAATATAGGTCTTGCCGTTCGCTTCCTTCATAATCACGCCGGAGCCCTCGCCGCTGGCTTGTTGGTTGTCACTGCTGTCGGAGCTGCTATTGGAGCCGTAGCCGTAGAAGTTGCTGTAGGAATTCTGCTTGGAATAGACGGTAATACCCACGCAGGAGTCCATGGCTTTTTTGGCTACGCCGGCAACAGTCAGGTTACCGCTATTGTCCTTGGTTGCCACGCTGCCGCCGCTAACGGTCTGGGTGTCAGATCCGCTGTCCTGAGAGGTGGAGGTGCCGTCTGTTTTTTCTTCCTTATCCCCGGAGAGTACGCCGGTGGCTGCCAGTACAATGCCGGTAACGGCGATCACCACACACACCACCAGCACGCTCACCACGATGGTAATGGTCTTTTTGTTCTTCTTTTTTTCCGGCTTGCCCGGCTCCGGCGGCTCTGTGGGGGTGCCGTAAGTCTGGCCGGTGGACTGTGCCTGGGCGGTATGGTCAGCGGCACCTGCCTGCTGGCCGTTATAGGCTGCGCCGGGCTGGTTGCCGCTGTGGTAGGCGTAGTGATAGGTGGTGCCGTTGTCGCCGGTGGGCGGCGTTTGGGACTGCTCCGGTTGGGGTGGTGTGTAATAGGTGCCCGGTTGTTGATATGGCGTATAGCCGGTGTTCGGTTGGCTGTCCCCCTGCGGGGGCTGACTGCCGTTTATCGGGTTCTGTTCATAGTCGCTCATGCTTCTTTTGCTCCTTTTTTATTGACGGGGGTGAATGCCTTGGGTAGGGTGAATACGAATTCCGCGGTGTTTTCGTCTTCACTCTTGGCATAAATTCTGCCGGAGTGCATTTCCACCATCATTTTTACGATATATAATCCCAGTCCGGCGCCCTTGGCGTCCAGGCTGCGGGATTTGTCAACTTTATAGAAGCGCTCAAACACGCGGGACAGCTCCTCGGCCTTAATGCCGGCGCCGCTGTTCTTAATGCTTACACGAATTTGGCTGCCCAAATCCTCCAGCGTGACTTTGATAAAGCCGTCCTCGTTGGTAAACTTCACTGCGTTGTCAAACAGGTTGTAGATCACCTGGTAGATCATATCCGGGTCCGCCACAATGTACTGGGGCTGCAGGTCCTCCAGCCCGATGATCTCAATATTCTTCTTCTCAATCTTTTGTTCAAAGGTCAAAAGAATACGAATGATTTGGTCAGAGATGTCATAGTTATTGGGCTTCATTTGGAATTCGCCGGACTCGATCTTGCTCATATTCAGCATGGCCACCACTAAGCGGCTCAGTCGGCGCACCTCGGTGCTTACCAGTCCCAGGTAATAGTTTTGTTTCTCTTTAGGGATGGTGCCGTCCAAAATGCCGTCGATAAACCCGGCAATGGAGGTCATAGGCGTTTTTAATTCGTGGGACACATTGGCCACAAAGCTGGCGCGGGAACTTTCTGTTTTATCCAGTGCGTCCGCCATATCGTTAAAGGCAATGCCCAGATCTGCCAGCTCATCGCAGCCTCGCACCTTGACTCGGTAAGAGAAGTCGCCGATGGCAAATTGCTTGGCGGCAGCGCTCATTTGCTGCAAAGGGGTCACCATCTTTTTGGTCAGGTGCCAAATGCAGATGAAGGCCAGCATCAAACAGGCCAGCGCGCTGAGCAGGAAAATGCGGATTACCGCCAGTGCCAGGGACTGCACGCCGGTTTGGGTCTGCGCAAAGGTGTAGCCGATCACATCGCCGTCGCTAACGATGGTGGTGCCTACAATATAATTGGTTTGACCGCGTACGGTAATACGCCCGGTTACGGTGCCGGTCTCGTACACCCGTTGCAGCAGTGCGGAACTGATGGAATAGCTGTCGTGCAGGGCGCAGGTGGTAAACTCCCCAAAATACGGGGTGGAATAGGCCCGCTCCTTACACAGAATAATATTACCCTCCACATCACAGACGAATACATCTGCGTCGATAGAGTTGGAAATAATATACAGCGATTCGCACATCAGCTCTTTTTCCACGCTGTAGCGACTGTTAATGTCCTGCATGATCAACGAGGAACTGATGGTACCGGATACGCTTTGCACATTCTCTTTCAGCAGATTGGTGCGTTCATTTTGAGAATAGGCGTTGACCATCAGGGTCAGGGCGGTGCCCAGCACGGTCAAAGTGACCAAAAAGATAGCGGCAAACAGCAGGAAGTATTTGGCAAAGATATTGCTTTTGACCGGCTTTTTACCGACGAGTACATCCTTAAATGCCATTACTTATTCCTTGGTCTCAAACTTGTAGCCGACGCCCCAAACGGTTTTCAGCTCCCATTTGTCACTGACGCCCTCTAACTTTTCACGCAGGCGCTTCACATGCACATCCACCGTGCGGGAGTCACCGTAAAACTCAAAGCCCCATACCTCGTCCAGCAGCTGGTCGCGGGTAAAGACGCGGTTGGGGTTGGAAGCAAAGTGGTAGATCAGTTCCAGCTCTTTAGGCGGCGTGTCAATCTGCACGCCGTTGACTTTCAATTCATAGTTGGCAATGTTGATCTCCAGCTTGTCATAGGTGACCACTTTCTTGCTTTCCTCGGCGTTGTCATTTTTGCCTTGGGTGCGGCGCAGCACGGCTTTCACCCGGGCCACTACCTCTTTGGCGTCAAAGGGCTTAACCACATAGTCATCGGCGCCCAACTCCAGACCCAGCACCTTGTCAAAGGTCTCGCCCTTGGCGGTGAGCATGATGATGGGGGCAGAAGAGGTCTTGCGGATCTCTCGGCACACCTGCCAGCCGTCCATCTTGGGCAGCATAATGTCCAGCAGTACCAAATCCGGTGCCTTCTGCTGGAAGGCGGTCACGGCGGCTTGGCCGTCGTTGGCGGTAAACACCGTGTAGCCCTCATTCTCTAAGTATAGTTTCAGTAATTCACAGATGTTTAATTCATCATCCACTACCAGAATTTTGCTCATTGTTTTCGCTCCTTTTCTTTGATACTGCTATCATAGCAGGTTTTTTTGTTCATAATTTTAGAATTCGGTAAACAAAAAATGAAATTTTTTAATAATTTGCGAACGAATTTTTACCATTCTTTGCCCCGGCGCAGAGCGCTCTCCACATGATCGATAAACTGGCGGGCGCAACGGGGAGAACGACCGCCTCGGCGCACGGCCCACTGCTCGGCGGCAGCGTCCAGCCGCTGGGCGTCCACTTGCAGGCCACGATCGGCGGCAATCTTTTCCACAATGTCCAGATAATCCTTTTTGTCCGGATTAATAAAGGTAATGGTCAGCCCAAACCGATCGGACAGAGACAGTTGTTCCTGGCGGGTGTCATTTTTGTTTACATCGTCCTCCCGGTCGGAGAAGTTCTCTTTGATTAGGTGGCGCCGGTTGGAGGTGGCATAGATCAGCGTATTGGGCTGGCAGGCAGACAGGCCGCCCTCCAGCGCCGCTTTCAGCTCTGTAAAAGCGTTGTCCTGGCTGTCAAAGCTTAGGTCGTCAATATAGATGATAAATTTCATCGGGCTGTCCGCCAGGTACTCCCGAATCAGGGACAACTCCTCCACCGCGCTTTTGGGGATCTCGATCATGCGCAGGCCCTGTTCTTTGTATGCATTCAGGATGGCGTGAATGGTGGAGCTTTTGCCGGTGCCCCGGTCACCGTACAGCAGCACGTTGTTGGCGGGCAGTCCGCAAACAAAGCTCTCTGTATTGTCCACCACCTGGCTCCGCTGCAATTCATAGTTCTTCAGATCGGACAGCTGGATCGGGTCGGTGGCGGAGATGGGGGAGAGGGCGTGATCCCGCCACTCAAAGGCGGCGTAGTTGGCAAACAGACCGTAGCCGTTTCTTTTATGGAATGCGGCCAGTACCTCCGTTTGCTCCGCCCAGTTTTGGCTCAGGGGCGGCAGCGCTTCGCCGTTCTCCCATCGGGGCAGGGTGCCCAGCACTTCCCGCAGGTCCTTATTTTCTACTGCATGCAGAATATCTTCCGGGGTCAGGTCGGCAATAGCCTCCAGCTTGGCAAGGTCACTTTTTACACCATCCAGGATCGCAGGGTGCAGACGGTCTGCCGCATCGCCGGCGGCGGCTTTGCTGAATACATTGTCGTCGGTGAGGATCAACTTGGAAATATACCGGCGCAGCGTGTCTCGAGGTGCCAGTGTGCTAAAAAAGGCACTTTGCGCCTCCAGCACAGCCTCGCCGTCTTCTATGCTGCGCAGCAGGTGCAGTAAACTGTGCATCACCGGGTCTGTCTTGAATTGATAGATGCATAGGGACTCCATATTGTATCGTAATTGGGTTGCTTTGTTCATTTTTTACGCTCCATTATATATATTCTCTTATTTATATCCTTATCATATAGCATTTGTTCACAATTTACAACCCCCGCAGGGCAAATTCGTGCAGGGTGAACAAAGAACGGCAGAAAATCAGATCTATAATTGTAAGATGTCAGACAACGCCTTGACTTTTGCATACAACTTGTGTTATGATGTGAGCAGAGGTGAGGAATATGCCAAGATCGGCAATGCTGCCGGAGAGTACGGCACAGCAGATTTTGAATATGATCGAGACTCAGCACCGTTTTACGGTGGGAGATAAGCTGCCTAATGAGAATGACCTGGCGGCGGAATTGGGCGTTAGTCGTTCCACCTTGCGGGAGGCCATTCGAATTTTGACCACCAGCGGTGTGCTGGAGATTCGGCGAGGCAAGGGCACCTTTGTCAGTGCCAATACGGTGATCGACTCGGCGGATCTGAGCGATATTGCTTCCGGCTTGGATGATCTGTTTGAGATGCGGCTGATGTTTGAACCGGATTGCGCTTTTTTGGCTGCACAGCGGGCAACGCAGGAAGAAATTGACGCTATTTGCTACTACGGCGAGCAGGTGGAAAAGAAGATCTTAAGCGGCGAGGACCGCACGGCAGAGGAGCAAAAGTTCCATGAGAGCATTGCCAATGCCACGCACAATGCGTTTGTGAAGCAGTTTATGCCGGTGATTTTCAATGCCATCAAAAAAGGCGTGATCGTCATGACCCGGGACAAGGATGTAAGCGCTGATAATCTAAACGACGATCGGCTGATTATGGACTTTATTAAGAAGCGCAATGCCGAGGGCGCCCGCACTGCCATGCGGCTGCACATTCTCCACGCCATGGAGCATTTGTAAAAAAATTAAATTGCCTATTGACAACAGACATCATACAGGATATAATGTGAATTGTTAAGAAACCACAGCGACATCATACAACACTGTGACTTCAATTAGACTTATTTTTAGGAGGAAACTACAATGGCAGAAGCAAGACTTTTCCATCAAGAAGATTGTAATCTGGATTACCTGAAGGGCAAGACCGTTGCCGTGATCGGCTTTGGTTCTCAGGGCCACGCCCATGCGCTGAACTTGAAAGAGAGCGGTGTGGACGTAGTTGTTGGTTTGTACGAGGGCTCCAAGTCCTGGAAGCATGCAGAGAGCGTTGGCCTGAAGGTTATGACCACCGCTGAGGCTGCAAAGGCCGCTGACATTATCATGATTCTGACCCCGGATGAGAAGCAGGCTTCCATCTATAAGAAGGACATTGAACCGAACCTGACCGCCGGCAAGGCTTTGGCTTTCGCCCACGGCTTTAACATTCACTTTAAGCAGATCGTGCCTCCCAGCGATGTAGATGTGTTCATGATCGCTCCCAAGGCTCCGGGTCACACCGTTCGCTCCGAGTACAAAGAGGGCAAGGGTACGCCCTGTCTGGTAGCTGTATATCAGGACGCTACCGGTCATTGTGAGGATATCGCTTTGGCTTACGGCGCCGGTATCGGCGGTGCTCGTGCCGGTATTCTGGAGACCACCTTTAAGTGCGAGACCGAGACGGATCTGTTTGGTGAGCAGGCTGTGCTGTGCGGCGGCGTAACCGCTCTGATGAAGGCCGGTTTTGAGACCTTGGTTGAGGCCGGTTATGACCCGAGAAATGCTTACTTTGAGTGCATTCATGAGATGAAGCTGATTGTTGACCTGATTTACAACGGCGGCTTTGCCAAGATGCGTTACTCCATCTCCAACACCGCTGAATTCGGCGATTACGAGACCGGTAAGCGACTGATCACCGATGAGACCAAGAAGGAAATGAAGAAGGTTCTGGAAGAAATTCAGGACGGCACCTTCGCTTCCAAGTTCATCACCGAGAGCAACAACGGTTGGGCACACTTTAAGGCCAAGAGAGAGATGGAAGCCAACCATCAGCTGGAGAAAGTCGGCGCCGAGATCCGCAAGCTGTATTCCTGGAACGGCGAGGACAAGTACGCAGAGAAATAATCCCTGTTTGCTTCATAAATATCAAACGAACAGCCATCACCTTTGCGGTGATGGCTGTTTTTTTGCGTGTGTTCGTTATGCTTATCGTCCAACCGGCACTTGGGCCAAATCATCCCGGTTGCAGTGGAGGTGGATCTTGTTTGCGCCGCTTGATCACAGATACTGCCCCGCAATCTGCGCAGTGTAGAGTTTTGAAAAGCGAATAAAGCTCGCAGTCAACGGCTATTGATGGCTTTTACAAACATTCTGGATAAAAGCGCCCATTTCGTCCAGCAGATCCTCGGCTTGGGGAAAAACGCCCATGGCGTTTAAGAAGCCGTGACCCATGCCGTTATACATGACCAGGCGAGTGGGCACGCCGGCGTCGTGCAGCTTGTGGGCCCAAGCCACCGTGTCGTTGCGCAGGTAGTCCAGCGCACCTACGGAGAGAAAAGTGGGCGGGTTTCCTGCCGGGTCGGAGGTGTAGGGATTGCACAGATCGTCCGGCTTCGGAATACCTAAAAAGGACTTGCCGGAGCGAGAGAGCAGCTCCATTTGCCGCACCAGTCCCATAGCCAGCTTTTGCTGTCCCGGCGCCGGGTGGTAGTCTGTTTCTTTTGGGTGATAGTAGCGGTCCGTGGTGCCAAACAGGTTTAGGGTGGGGTAGAGCAGCAGCTGCCCCCGCACCCGGTGGGTGCCTTTGTAGCGGGTGGCGCAGCCTTGGGCCAGGTTACCGCCGGCGCTGTCACCTACCACAAAAACGGCTCTTGGGTCAATGTGCAGCTCCCGGGCACCGTCGCCGCCCAGCCATTCCAGTACACGGCAGCAGTCATCGTACAGCGTGGGATATGGGTGTTCCGGCAGCAGTCGGTAATTCACCGCTACCACAGGTATACAGAACTTTTCTACAAACAGCTTCCACCCCTCGTCGTAGGGGCGCAGGGTACCGCCTACAAAGGCACCGCCGTGGATAAAATACAGGCAGGGGCTGCCCGGCGCACATTGGACACTGTTGTACATGCGAATGGGAATGGGATAACCGTCCGCCGCCGGTACGGTGCTGTCCCGCACTTCAACCTTTGCCTGTACGCATTTGGCGTAGGAAACACGGTCACACCCGGCACGGAATCCGGCCAAGATCTTCGGCGTTACCGGGATTTTGACCCGGTCTAGAATGAAATTTGGCACCAGCCCCGTGGAACGCGCCATTTTGCCCATGGGTCCGCCCAGCAGCCGCGGGTCAATCCCATTTGGCGAACCGGCGTCCGGTGCATATTTGGTGATGTAGGGCAGATCGCCGTCCATCTCCACCGCCGCCGTGGCCTTTAGTTGTTGCAAAAATTCCTCTGTGTACCACTTGTGATCCCATTGCTTTTTCGGTTTCATTCCCGTACCCTCCGTCCATCGATCGCGCCTCTAAACCCGACCGCTTTCTGTTCTCATCATACCAAAACCCTTGCCAAATTGCAAATACCGCTGTTCTCGACTTTTGGCAGCGTTGCTACAAATTGACAGGATTGGCATGATGGAGTATAATGCGGATAGACATTTTAGGGGGAATGGGTATGGAAACAAAGGAAAAGGCTGTGCAGGCGCAGACCGGTGCGGCGAAGGGGAAAAAGAGCAGAAAGAAGGTATGGGCTGTGGTGATCGGCGTTTTGCTGGCGGTGATTGTGGTGGCTATTGCGTTTATTGAACTGAGCACTTTGCCCCGCAAGGACACGGCGGACGATGTGATTTACATTGGCGGTATGGTCTCCTCAGACACCGTGGAGTACGCCGACGGCAGCGGAAAGGGGCTGCTGCGCAACCCGGTGGTGAAGATTATGCAGATGGTGTGGCGCTACTGCGATGGGGGCGACAAAGCCAAGCACGCGGCCCAGAATCCGCCTACGGTGACGGAAGTGAACGACCTGGCCTATATAGAGGACGGCAATCTGTATCACACATTAGATGTGCTGTACCCGGCGGATACACAGCCCGGTGCTAAGCTGCCGGTGATCATTGACATTCACGGCGGCGGCTGGATGTATGCGGAAAAGGGACTGAACCACCACTACTGTGCCGCTCTGGCGAATCGGGGGTATGTGGTTTTTAATATTAACTACCGACTGGTGCCGGATGTGACGGTGAACCAGCAGTTGCAGGATGTGGCCCGGGCGCTGCGCTGGATTCGTGACCACGGCAGCCAATATCCTTGCGATATGCAAAATATTATGCTTACCGGCGACTCTGCCGGCGGGCAGCTGGCGGCATACAGCGCGGTGCTGATGCAAAGTGCCCAGCTGCGCAAAACCTTTGACACAGTGAATCCGCAAATGGAGCTGACGGCGCTGCTGCTTACCTCGCCGGTGGCCTTTATGCAGGACGGTGGGCTGTTCAGCCTGTACACCAAGCCCATGTGGGGCACGGATTACAAAGACAAAGCCACTTATCCGTACATGGATTTTGACCAAATTATTGACTACGCCCAGGCGCTGCCGCCTACGTATTTGATCACCAGCAGCGGCGACACCCTGGCTAACAAACAGACCCATCGGTTGTACGAAGTGCTGCAAGCCCATGGGGTGCAGGCAGAGATCAAAGACTACGCCAAGGCGGAGTATAACCAGTCGCTGCCCCATGTGTTCAGCGTGTTACAGCCCTTTGAACCGGCAGGCACGGCAGCCATTGATAAAGCGCTTGCTTTTTATCAACAGGCCATGACCGCCAAAGCGGCGCAATAACAGGATAAAAACTGCACCTGTGTATCACTGGGTACACAGGTGTTTTTGCTTTTATGCAGCACGCGGCGCTTTCCTTTGCGCGACAAAAGCGGCAAATTGCTTTTTATGCAACAAAAGAGCCACAAAGGGTCGGTTGCCTTTTGGTTGTCGGTTCGGTATAATGAGAATATCAAAACAAAGGAGGGGGAACCTTATGCGAACGATATTTCAAAATTGTACGCTGCTGGACGGTACGGAGCAGATGTCGCCTCGCCCCGGCACGGATGTGGCAATAGAAAATGACAAAATTGTACAGATCGGCAAGATCACACCCAATAAGGGGGACCGGGTGGTGGATCTGACCGGCAAGTATTTGATGCCCGGTCTGATCAATCTACATGTGCACTTGCCTGCGGGGGGTAAGCCCCGGAACAAGCCCATGAACACCAATCGACTAACCAAAATCGCCTTGTCCTCCGGTTTGTCCCGGGCGCTGGTGCTGCGCATGTGCCACGCCTATGTCATGCAGGGTCTGCTGTCCGGCGTGACCACGGTGCGCGCGGTGGGCGGTCTGGATGATTTGGACACCCGGCTGCGGGATCGGATCCATGCCGGCAAGCTGGACGGTCCGCGAATCTTAGCAGCCAACTATGCCATCGGTGTGCCCCACGGCCATATGGTAGGCTCCGTGACCCACCCGGCTGAGACAGTGGAGGACGCAGTGCGCATGGTGGATCAGCTTCACGGCCAAAATGTGGATCTGATTAAGTTGATGATCACCGGCGGCGTGATGGACGCCAAGGTGAAAGGCGAGCCGGGTCGGCTGATGATGCAGGCGGATATGATCAAGGCTTGCTGCGATCGCGCCCACAGCTATGGTCTGAAGGTGGCTGCCCATGTGCAAAGCCCGGAGGGGGTACGCACAGCGGTGCTCAATGGTGTGGACTCCATTGAGCATGGCTCTACTTTGTCAGAGACGGAGCTGGCTGCCTTCCATAAAAGCGGTGCGGTGTTGGTGTGCACCCTGTCTCCGGCGCTGCCCATGGCCAAGTTCCAAAGAGAGACTCTGGGCATTACCGAGGCGGTGCAGTACAATTCCAATTTGGTGTATAACAATATGGTGCTTGGCGCAAAGGCTGCGTTGGCAGACGGCGTGCCTGTGGGCCTGGGGACGGACACCGGCTGCCCGTACACCACCCATTACAATATGTGGCGTGAGCTGCATTATTTCCAAAAGGAAGTAGGCGTTACACCGGAGTTTGCGCTCTATACCGCCACATTAAACAACGCTCGTATTCTGGGGCTTGGGGATGTGACCGGCAGCGTAGAGGTGGGCAAGTGCGCCGACTTGCTCATCGCAAACAGCGACCCGCTGGCAGACTTCCGTGCCCTGGAGCAGCCATATATGGTGGTGGCTCGCGGCAAGGTTTACGACCATCCGCAAATCAAAAAATACCCTGCCTGCGATGCGGAACTGGACAAGTATTATGATTGATTGAAACACCTAATATGTGCAAAGCGCTTTGCAAATGAGAAATCACCACCTTTTTGGGTGGCGATTTTTTATTTGCTGTAAATGATTCGTTTCTTTCCATGAACATTTTATATCAGCCATTTGTCTTTTCATATTCTGCCATATTCTGCATGAACGACAGGGGATAAAGAAAAAACAGAGAGAGACATAGCAAGCAACTTAAGAAGAGCATTCTTCATTCTGTTGTTTTGCGGTGGTTGATTTGGAATTTGTGATTATCGGTCTGCCGGCCGATAGGGCGGGCAGGTGTAGATCCGGCGGGTGCGGCTCTTTTTGCCATAGGCGATGGCTGCCTTGGGGCAATAGCTGATGCAGGCCATACAGTGGGTGCAGTGGCCGTTCCACCGAGGCTTGCCGCCTTGCAGTTCAATGTTGTTCATGGGGCATAGGGTGGCACACTTGCCGCAGCCGATGCAGCTGTCGTCCACCGTAAACGCCCGGTCATGGACGCAGGTGGCGTAAAAAATCGGGTTGACGATATAGGTCATAAACTTGCCAAACACCGTGGGTTTCGGTTCCGTTACCGAACAGCCGTTTTTTATGGCAGCAGCGGTCTGCTCCAGCGCAGGCACCGCAGCGGCAAGAATGTGGTTCACTTCTTCCGCCGAGTTTGGGGTGGAAAACAGGGCAATGTAATTTTCCGGCATAACGATCTCTGCCGTACCCATATATTCCAGCCCCAGTCGGGTGCAGAACTTCCGGTTTGTCTCCGGGGCGTTGTGTATTTCACCGCCGCAGGTCATCACAAAGTATGCCTGCCTGCTGCCGGAAAAATGGCTTCGGGTCAGAAAATCCGCAAAAATATGGGGGATCTGCCAGGCATAGGTGGGGCAAACAAATACCCATGGCGTTACGGAATGGAACCGGGGTGTGGTGCCGCCTTGAATAAAGGGGGTGCAGTCCCGAACCGTGTCGTTTAGCCGGTGCCCCAGCAGTTCCGCCGCATAGCGGCTGTTGCCGGTGCCGGTGTAGTACAAGATCATAAAAAGCTCCTTTAAAAAATCAAAATCAGCAAATTCTGGGCAAACCTTCGCCGTACAGCACGCTGACCCGGCGCTTGCCGCCAATGGGAGTAAGTGCCACCACGCCCTCTCCGTTCGTTACGGTGCCGATGACGGCGGCCTCTGCACCGTAGCGACTGGCGCGCAGCAGCTCCAGCGCTCGATCCGCCTGGTGGGCAGGTACGGCAGCCAGCAGCTTGCCCTCGTTGCCCATGTGCAGCAGCTCCAGTCCTAAGATATGGGCAAAGGCACGCACATCCTCGTGCACTGGGATAGCCGTTTCGTCGATCTCTATGCCGCAGTTTGCTGCCTCTGCCAGCTCGCACAGTACGGTGCCCAGGCCGCCCCGGGTAATGTCCCGCAAGGTGTGCACTTCAACGCCCCCTTGCAGCAGGGCGTCAACCATATTGCCCAGGGGGGCGCAGTCGGATCGAACGGTATTGTCCATGCCCATGCGGGCAGAGAGAATGGCTGCATGGTGGTCGCCCATGGCGCCGCTGACCAGCAGAGCGTCTCCCGGTTGTAACGCAGTGGCGGCAATGTGTGTGTCGGTGGGCAAAAAGCCCACGCCGGCCGTGTTGATATAAATATTGCCGCTGCCCTCTACCACCTTGGTGTCGCCGGCAACGATTGTCACACCGGCTTCATCGGCGGTGGCTGCCATAGACCGGGCAATGCGGCTCAGATCCTCCGTGGTGCATCCGGTCTCCAAAATGAAACCGGCGGTCAGGTACTTAGGTGTGGCGCCACGCATCAGCAGGTCATTGACGGTGCCGCACACTGCCAGACGACCAATGTCACCGCCGGGGAAAAACAAGGGCTGCACCACAAAGCTGTCTGTGGTAACAGCCAGGTGCCCGCTGCCGGGCACCACGGCGCTGTCGTCCATTTGGCGCAGAATGGGATTGTCAAAAGCCTTGGCAAACACGGTGCGAATCAGTTCTCCGGTGGCCGCGCCGCCGCTGCCGTGGGCAAGGGTAATTTCCATAACGGCTCCTTTTATTCTATGGGATACATCTTCTCTAAATGCGCCAGCACATTTTGAATAAATTGCAGTTGTGCCGGGTCGGTGATCGGCCGCCCGGAGGCAAAGTAGGTGACACCCGGGGTGCTCGCGTGGGTGGCAGGCAGGTCACCGGTTCTGCGGATCAGCTGGCGCACGGTGCCGGCGTTGCCGTCTACAAAGTGCATTTGGGGCGGCAGCAAGGTGCGCAGTTCCTGCTTAAACAGATTAAAATGGGTGCATCCCAGCACAAAGGCGGCGTAATCTTCCAAGTTGAATTCGGCCAGTTGCTCGCTTAAATAAGCGTGTACCTGGGCTCCGGAGTAAATGCCCTTTTCTGCAAAGCGCACCAGTCCGGGCAAAGGCAGCAGATCCACCAAGTGGTGGCCGTCATAGTGCTCTACCAAGCATTTCAGCTTGTTGCCTCGAATGGTGATGGGCGTGGCTGCTACCAGCACCCGGTGGGTATCGTCTTGATTCAGCGCCAGCTTGACCGCCGGCTCCATGCCGATGATGGGCAGGGGATAGCGATCCCGCAGGGTGGCTGCCGCCACGCTGGTGGCAGTGTTGCACGCCAGCACAATGGCGTCTGCTCCCTGCTCCAAGAGAAAGCGCACCGCTTCATCTGTGTAAGTTAAAATTTGTTCTCTGGTTTTTTCGCCATAAGGCACATGATCCTCATCGGCATAGTATAAAAAATGGGCCTCCGGCAGCATACGCTTTGCCTGGTAGAGAACGGACAGGCCGCCGATACCGGAGTCAAAAATAGCAATGTTCATAATAGGTTACATCCTGTGATTAAGATATGCGTTGTGGCAGCTGCCCTCACCGGACACCATACAGGCGCCCCGTGGGGTGCCGGGGGTACAGGCCGTGCCAAACAGGGGGCAGGCCGTTGGGGGGATTGCACCGGTGATCACTTGCGCGCACCGACAGCCGCTTTGGGCCGCCGCGTCTGTGGTCAGTTGGCTACTGCCGGCGTCTAAATGTTGGTACTGGGGGCGCAGCACCAGTCCGGAGCCGGGCAAAATGCCCAGTCCCCGCCAGGCGGCGTCCGTAGGCTCAAAGTATCGGTCCACCAGCGCTCGGGCCGCAGGGTTGCCCTCCGGTCGAACGGCGGCAGGGTAGAGGTTTTTGCATACACCTTGCCCGGCTAAGCGAACCAGCGCGTACAGGCTGCATAGTAACTCCTCCCCGGTAAAGCCGCTGATCACAAAGGGCAGACCTTGCGCCGCAGCCAGTTGATGCCAGGGGCCTTCGCCGGTGATTACCGCCACATGGCCGGGAGCCAGGAAACCGTCAATCTTCGTTTCGCCTTTGCATAGGGCACGCACTGCCGGGGGCATGGCCTTTAGCGCCGTCAGCAGCTGCACATTGGAAATCTGTTCTTTCATGATGGTGTCTGCCAGCACCGCATACACCGGGGCGGTGGTCTCAAATCCCACGGCGGCAAACACAAACCGGGTGCCCGGTTCCGCCTTGGCAAGAGACAGCACTTCCAGCGGAGAATAGACCATTTGCACCCGCCCGCCGACAGCCAGGCACTGCTCCAACGCCCGGGTACTGCCTGGCACCCGCAGCAGATCGCCAAAGGTGCACACACACATACCCGGTTCCATTGCCAAGTCGCACAGCCGGTCAATATAGGCTGATACGCTGACGCACACCGGGCAGCCCGGACCGCTGATCAGGTGAATACGGGACGATAAAATGGCGGGTATGCCGTTCTCGCTGATGGCGGCAGTGTGGGTGCCGCAAATTTCCATAAAAGTCAGGGGCGGACCGTGGTAGTCGGCCAGCGCCCGGCGAATGTTCGGCAGGTTCATAGCAGGGTCTCCAGTTCTGCCAACAGGTTGTTCATCTCCTGGGCCTGGCTTTCGCTGAGCACCTGGATGACCAGCCCGGCGTGCACCAGCACCCAGTCGCCCACTTGGGCTTTGACAACGCCCAGGTTGGCAGGCACCCGGTTGCCGCTGTATGCTACCGTGGCGGTGGTGCCGTTGATGGATAAAATTTTGCCGGGAGCGGCAACGCACATAGTCATTCCTCCAGTGCCGATATATATGCCTGTCCCAGTGCCAATGCTCCGTCACCGGGGGGCACCTTGCAGGCGGTATAAACGGTGTAGCCGTTGCGCCGCAGCAGATCTGCCGTGCAGCGGGTCAAAATTTGGTTGGTAAAGCAGCCGCCGGAGAGCACCACAGTGCTGTGTCGGTAGGCTTGGGCTTGGTTCAGGATCCACCGGGCCAGCCAGTGGTGCAGCCCCAGTGCCAGGGCGGGCACATCTGCTCTTTGGTACTGCATTTCCTCCAGCAGCTCCCGCGGGGTGCAGGCCGGGTCAAAGGGATAAGCGCCGCTTGCCCGGCGAGCCGCTTGCTCTACCGCGGCGGCGCATTGCCCCTCATAGGTGTTGGTATCGCACAGCCCCAGGGCAGCAGCCGCAGCGTCAAACAGGCGCCCTGCGCTGCTGTTTTGCAGCAGGGGTACGCCGGCGCCTTTCGCCCGGTTCACCAGCGGTTGGGTGCCTAGATAGCAGCTAAGGCACAGTCGGGCGTCCGTTGCCACGCTGTCTCCGGGGGGACAGGTAAAGGGCGGCAGATGCCCCAGGTGGGTAAAGCGCCCACCGTCAAAGTCAAATACCTCACTGCCCCAAATTTGGCCGTCGGTGCCGTAGCCGGTGCCGTCCAGGGCAAAGCACAGAGCCGGTTCGGTCAGTTGGTGCTCCGCCAATACGGCGGCAGCGTGGGCAATATGGTGCTGCACCTGCATATCCGGCGTATAAAACCGGCGGGCGGTATAGCCCGGGTGCAGGTCTGCTACCACTTTTTCTGCCGTAAAGCCGTGAAGGGCGGCGAAGCGCTCTATATTTTCTTGATAGGCAGCCAGGCAGTCCGGGTGCTCCAGGTCGCCAAAGGGTTGGGACAGAAACACATAGCGCCCGGCGTGGTAGCCGAAGGTGGCTTTTAGATCACCGCCCAGGCACAGGGTGGTCTGTTTGGCGGCAAAGGGCAGTTCAACGGCCAAAGGCACATAGCCCCGCGCCCGGCGCATAAAGGCAGGATTGCCCTCTGTCACTTGCAGTACAGAGTCGTCAATAGGGGTCAGGATTGGACGATCGTGACCCAGCACTGGCACGCCGAACTGCTGCACGGCTGTATCGTCTGTGCACATAGGCGCGCCGCTGATGTTGGCACTGGTGGCCACCAGGGGCGAGATCGCCTCCAGCAGCAGAATTTGCAGCGGATTGCAGGGCAGGAACGCCCCCACCCGGTCACTGCCGCAGGTGATCTCTGTCGGCAGCGGTCGCTTGCTATGCAGCAGCACAATGGGTCGGGCAGCAGACAGCAGCAGTTTCTCCTCCGCCTGGCTCACCCGGCAATACTGCCGCACTTCTTCCATATTGCGAAACAGCACCGCAAAGGGCTTTTGCCCCCGGTGTTTGATTTGTCGTATTTTTGCCACGGCTGGCGGATTTGCAGCGCTGGCGCACAGGTGATAGCCGCCAATGCCTTTGACGGCTACCACTTCTCCCTGCCGCAGCAGTTGGGCAGCTGTCTCTATGTCCATGGTTAGCTGCGGTCCACAGTGGGGGCAGGCTATGGTTTGGGCGTGGCAGCGCCGGTTTGCGGGGGTGGTGTACTCCGTCCGGCAGTCCGGGCAAAGGGGAAAGCGCCCCATCACCGTGCGTTCCCGGTCATAAGGCAGGGCCTCCATAACCGTGTACCGCGGTCCGCAGTGAATACAGGTGATGAATGGGTGCCGATAGCGCCGGTTCTTCGGATCCAGCAACTCCCGCCCGCAGTCCGGACAGGTGGCCAGGTCCGGGGGCAGAAAAGGCAGACCCCGGGAACCACGACTGTGGGTGATGGTAAAGCCCTGAAATGGCTGGAACGGCAGTTCATTCACTTCATATTGGTAGATGGAAAAGGCGCAGCACAGCCGCTTTTCGAAGGCAGTGAGCGCCGCGCCCTCTCCGGTGGCGGTGAGGGTCACCCGGCCGCCGGTGTTGCACACCGTGCCGGTGATTCCCAGTTCCGTAGCCAGTCGCAGGGCGGTGGGGCGAAAGCCCATACCCTGCACAATGCCGCTAAAGATATATTCTTTCGTGATCATACGGGTTTGGTATAGGTTTCCGTGCCGGCAGCGCCGTCGTCCGGGGCAAAGGACAGGGCGTGAAATTTGAGGCACGCATCAATACATGCGCCGCACTGCACGCAGGCGCTGCGGTCAATGACCCAGGTGCGGCTTTCTTTCCGGTCCACGGTGATAGCCTCCTGGGGGCACTTGCGGGCACACAGGCCGCAGAGAATGCACTTCTCCATATCATTGACGATCTTGCCGCCTTGGGGTGCCGCTTCTTCTTTCTGCTCCGGCTGGGGCTTTTGGTACACATCCACCAGCTTTTTCGGCCCCGGCGGGGTGTAGCCCGGCTGCATGGTTAGGCAGTGCTTGGGGCAGCCGGTGGTACAGTCTGCGCACTGCACGCAGCCCATACGGTCAATGCTCCAAGTACCGGCAGCCCGGTTCACGGTAATGGCGCCGGAGGGGCACTTGCGGCTGCACAGGCCGCAGAGAATGCAGGCGTCCATATCAATTTCCACATGGCCGCGGCTGCGTGCCGGGTATTCCCGGGGCACCTGCGGGTACTGCCGGGTGGCAGGCTTGGAAAACAGATTTTTCAGTGCCGTGCGTGTAAAATCCATAAATGCCATAGGAACCTCCTTACCGCTCCGTGCAGCTGATGCACGGGTCAATGGTTAGGATCTGCAACGGCACATCTGCCAGCTCGCTGCCGGGCAAAATGTGCAGGAGTGCATACAAATTGGTAAAGGTAGGGGTGCGCACACGAAAGCGCTCCAAAAACTTGGTGCCGTTGGCTTTCGTATAATAGAACGCCTCGCCCCGCGGCTGCTCCACGCGCACAATGGCCTCGCCCTTGGGCATCCCCTTGATGGGCACGGTCAGCTCAGAGTCGGGCACCTTGGCTGCCAGCTGGCGGATAATACCAATGGACTGGAACAGCTCGCCAATGCGAACCCGGCAGCGGGCGTAGCCGTCGCAGTCGGTGCTGGTGATGATGTCAAATTCCGCATCGCCGTAGGCTTCATACCCCAGCTTGCGGGTGTCGATCTCTATGCCGGAGGCACGGGCCATGGGCCCTACGGCGCCGTACAGCAGCGCCTGCTCCTTGGTGAGCACACCCACGCCCCGCAGGCGGCTTTGCACACTGTAATCGTTCAAAAAAACATGGGCAAGGCTGTGCAGTTCTTTTTCCATATCGTCAAAGATGGCAACAAAGTTTTTGAGCATGTCGCTGTCCATATCTTTCAGCACGCCGCCGATGGTGTTGACGCTAAAGATCACTCGCCCGCCGGTGGAGGCCTCAAACATATCCAGCACTTTTTCCCGCATACGCCAGCACTGCATAAACAGGGCGTCAAAGCCAAAGGCATCTGCCAAGAGACCCAGCCACAGCAGGTGGGAGTGGATTCGGCTCATCTCGCCCCAAATGGTGCGCAGATATTTGGCTCTGGGCGGCACTTCTGCGCCAAAGATCTGCTCCAGGGTCTCGCAATAGGCCATGCCGTGCTTAAAGGAGCAAATGCCGCAAATGCGCTCCACTACATATTGATAGTCATGGAAGTCCCGACGACCGGCCAGTTCTTCCAGTCCCCGATGGACAAAGCCGATGGAGGGAATGGCCTCAACCACCTTTTCGTCCTCCAGGACCAAATCCAGATGAATAGGCTCCGGCAGCACCGGGTGCTGAGGGCCAAAGGGCACGATGGTGCGATTAGCCATTCTCTGCACCTCCCTCCGTTTTTTTCACGATGGTTACGTTCTCACCCATAGGGGCCTTGCAGAAGGGCGTTTCTTTGTCTATTCGGTAAAATTTGCCATGGAAGTCCAGGTTAATACAGTCAATATCCACCCCGAACAGCTCGGCGATCTCGTTCTCAAACAGCGCCGCGGAGGGAAAAATATCCGAGATGGAGTTGATGATCTCACCCGACTCCACAAATACCCGAAAGTTGTCCATTTGGTAGTCCTTGGCAACGGAATAGATCAGCTCCGTGCCGTCTTCTCTTCCGGTGGCGCCGATCTGTACCAGCCGAAAGCCGGCGCGCAGGTGCTCCAGCATCATCCGGTACAGGGTCTTGATGTCCACATCTTCAATGGTGTAGCTTGGGTTCATTCTGCGGCCTCCTTTCGGTGTTCGCTTTTTTCTTGCAGCAGGGCCAGGGATTGCACCACGCCGTCAATAATACTCTCCGGCCGCGCGGCGCACCCGGGCACATAAATATCTACGGGGATCACTTTGTCCACCCTGCCTAGCACATTGTAGCAGTCCTTGAACACGCCGCCGTTGCAGGCGCACACCCCAATGGCGCACACCACCTTTGGCTCGTTCATCTGCTCGTAGATCTGGCGCACGACCGGCGCGTTTTGGTGGTTGACGGAGCCGGTGATCAGCAAAATATCCGCGTGCTTGGGGTTGCCGGTGTTGATGACCCCAAACCGCTCTACATCATAGAGGGGGGTCAAACAGGCCAGCACCTCAATGTCGCAGCCGTTGCAGGAGGTACCGTCGTAGTGCATAATCCACGGCGATTTGGTTACATTCGGCATACTTATACCCCCTTTAGCACTTGTAAAACAAAGATGTTGATGACCCCGATGATCATGGTCACCGCCCAAGTGGTTTTGAACATACGCTGCCACTTGAGGCGGGCGTTGGTGTTGTCAATGAGAATCTCCAAAAAGTAAGACAGCACCACGGCCACCGCTGCCAGCGCATAGCTCCAGGGCTTGCCGTTGATGAAAAACAGGGCGATAATGCCCATTAGAAATACGTTCTCATACCAGTGGCTCACCTCCACAATCAGGAGGGTTACGCCGTTAAATTCGGTGGTCAGCCCCTTGACCATCTCTTGATGGGCGTGGTGGCTGGTGGACAGGTCAAAGGGGTGCTTGCGCAGCTTGATGGTGAGAATGAACAGAAACCCGCAAAACACACCGGGCAGGTACACAATCGGCGGCAGGCCGCTTGACCGCACAATGTCGCTGACCTTAAAGCTGCCGGTGGCCAGATAAAAGCCAACGGCGGTGAGCAGCACCATAGGCTCATAGGCCATGGTTTGCAGCATCTCCCGATTGGCACCCATCGCCGCATAGGGGCTGTTACAGGTGGTGGCCGCCAGGATCAGACACAGGTTGGCGGTGGTCAGGGCAAAGAAGATCAGCAGCAGATCCCCGCCGCCGAAAAACAGCGCGCCGGTAAAAATAACGAAAATCAAGAAGCTTACATGGCAGACGATCTGAATGTGGTTCATATACTTGGTTTCTTTGCCCAGCAACTTGCCCACATCGTAGAAGGACTGGAGCAGCGGCGGACCTTGGCGCCCTTGCATACGGGCGGTGGCTTTGCGGTCCACACCTTGCAGCAGACCGCCTACGCCCGGTGCCAGCAGAATATACAGCGCCACACTGATGGCGGCAACAGCAGCATTGCTCATCGCACCGCACCTCCTAACGCAATGACGGTATAAATCAAGATGGCTGCCGTGGAGAGCACCACGCTGGGGCTCCACAGCTTGGTCTCACCGAACAGGTCAGTCAAGTACCAGTTGGTGATCCAGGAGTGCTTAGGCTCGCCCATGGCGTCATAGAAATAAGTCTGCTTGCCGGTATTCACGCCGGCAAGGTATGTGTCTTCAAAGGTAATGTGAGAGCGGCGCAGCAGAATCATCGTCACCATAGGCACCACAAAGATCAGCACCAGCATAATGATCATAATGAGAATATTGTCGCTGGACAGCACCGCCGAGGCGTGGCCGTACACACCGGCCAGGTACGGGGTAACCACGAATTTAGACACTGCCGGGAATGCAAAGCACAGCAGCACCATTAGTACCGAGTGAATGAGCAGAGAAGTCCACTGATCCCCGGAGGTTGTGTTTTTTTGACGGGTGTCCTTTCGGTTCCAGGAAAGCACGGTGGCCACCCATTTGGTCCAGTAAAACAGAGTGGTGGCGGAGCCGAAGCAGATAAACAGCACCAGGATAATGGAGCCGCTGTCCACAAAGGCTTTTAGCGCCGCCCACTTGGAGATCAGCATGCCAAAGGGCGCCAGAAACATACCGGCAATGCCGATGGAAAGGGTCAGCGCCAGGCGTGGGTGCCGGGCAATCAGTCCGTGCATGGACTCAATATCCCGGCTGCCGGTGGCGTTCTCAATGGCACCCACTGTTTGAAACAGCAGGGATTTGGATACTGCGTGGAAGATCAGCAACAGAACAGCGGCCCATACCGTCTCCTGTCGGCCCACACCGGCACAGGCGGCGATCAGTCCCAGGTTGGAGATGGTAGAGTAGGCCAGCACAGCCTTGCCGTCACTGACGGTAATGGCCAGCATGGAAGTGATTAGGAATGTAAAGCCCCCCACCAGGCTCACCATAGAGCCGGCATAAGTGCCGTACATCACCGGCGCCAGGCGGATTAGCAGGTACACACCGGCCTTTACCATCGTGGCGCTGTGCAACAGTGCAGAGGAGGGCGTGGGCGCCACCATGGCTCCCAGCAGCCAGCGGGAGAAAGGCAATTGTGCGCTCTTGGTCAGTGCGGCAAAGGCCAGCAAAATCACCGGAGCCACCACCAGCTTGCCGTCACACAGGATCAGGCTTTGCAGGTCTGTGATCCCAAAGCGCACCCCTGCCCAAAAGATGGCTGCTGCAAATCCAAGTCCGCCCAGCAGATTCATCCACAGGGCACGGAAGCTGTTTTGCACCGCCTCTTTGGTGCGGGTGTAGCCGATCAGCAGGAAGGACACAAGGCTGGTGATCTCCCAAAAAAAGTAGAGCCATAACAGACTGTTGGACAGCACCAGACCAAACATGGCACCTAAGAATACATACAGCATGGCAAAGAAAAAGCGGCGCCGATCAGTATATTCCTTATGATGGTTATGGTAATCGCGCATATAGCCGACTGCATATACTGTGATGAGTGTGCCTACAACGGCGATGATCAGCACCATAATCACGGTCAGTTGGTCTGCAAACAGGTTGTAGGGCTGTACGGCAGGCTTATAGCCTCCCAGTTCATACACAAAGGTCAGCACTGTTTGGGCAATGGACAGCACCGCCACATAGTAGCGCCGGTACTTGATGCTAAGGACGGTGATCAGCACCGCAAAGCCGGCCTCCAGCGCCAGCATGGTATGGTCAATGATCCCGCCGCTCTGTAAAAAGCGCAGCTGCAAATTCTCCCCCGAGAAGAAACACACGGCAAAGGCCACGGCGCTGATCATCAGCACGCCGGCGCTGCCATAGACGACAAGCCGGCGCATACGGTCGCTGCCGCACAGTGCCAGCAACAGGGCGCTGACAAAAGGCAGAAGTACCAGGATTGCCAGCAAAATCTGCATCTGTTCCATGGTGTTCGTCTTTCTCCTTGCATAAGTTATAATATTATAATTATAATATTAACACGAACGAAAGCACCGGTCAATAAGGAAAAAATATTGGGCGACGAATCGGCAATTTTGTCTGACTTTTGACGCCAAAAAACACCAAAGGTAAAATGCACAAGAAAAGGCAAAAAAAGAGTGACAATTTAGTTACAAATTTCTGTTGCCTTTTTGTGTCGGGTGCTATATAATCAACTTGATTATAAGAGAGGAGGTTGTCTGGTTATGGCAAACAAAGTGCGGGTGACGGCACTGTTTTTGGTTTTGGCAATTTTAATCGCAACCTTTGGCGCCGTGTCTGTGGTTCAGGCCAAGACGGTGGGGGATGTGGAGAAGCTGGAGATCATCGAAGAAGGCCAGCAGACGGACTGCACCCTGCGTTGGCACCGGGTCAAGGGCGCCGATGGGTATCAGATTTTTCAATCCGTAAGCGATAAAAAGGCCTTTGATAAAGTTAAGACGGTGGAGGGCAAAAAGAACACACGTGTGCAGCTGACGGATTTAACGCCGGCCACTGTGTACCGCTACAAGGTGCGGGCATATAAGATTTACAGAGACCAGGAATATACCGGTGATTTCAGCCCGGAGATGACGGCATACACTTTGCCCGGTGCACCTAAGGTGGAGGCGTCCTCCCTGTCGGAGGGGGCTATGAACCTGCGCTGGTCTACGGATACCGGAGCAGCGGGCTATCAGCTGCAGTATGCAAAGGATAAGGACTTCAGCGCGGATGGTGCGCAGACCATGGACTTTAAGGCCGGTCAAAACAGTGCAGTGCTGGAGAAGCTGACGGAGAAGGCCACCTACTATGTGCGCATGCGCGGCAGCATGGCTGTGGGCAGCAGCACCAAGTATGGTCCCTGGAGCGAGGTTAAGAGTATACAGATTGCGGAGACGGTGAAACTGCCTGCGAATATTGATAAGGACAAGCCGATGGTGGCCCTGACCTTTGATGACGGCCCGGCCTTTGACGGTTCCACCGGCCGCATTTTAGACGTGTTGGAGAAGTACGGTGCCCGCGCCACCTTCTTTATGGTGGGTACGCGAATCAATGACAACACCAAGAAGTACTTGAAGCGAGAGTTGGAGCTTGGCTGTGAGCTGGGCAACCACACTTACAATCACGATCACTACGGCAAGACGGTGACGGAGGCAGATGTGGTTAAGTGCTCAGATGCCGTATATAAGGCCTGCGGCAAGCGGCCCACGGCATTCCGCTGCCCCGGCGGCAATATGAGCAGCGTTATGCAGAACACTGCCAAAAAAGAGGGTATGATCATTGCCTACTGGTCGGTAGATACGGAGGACTGGAAATCCAGGAATCCGGCACAAATTATCAGTCGGGCAGAGCATGGTGCCTATGACGGCAGCATTATCCTGATGCACGATATTTACGGCTCCACCGCAGACGCGGTAGAGAAAATTGTACCGGCGCTGGTGAAAAAGGGCTATCAAATTGTGACGGTGTCTGAGATGATCCAGGCCAAAACCGGCAAGGCACCGCAAGCCGGTCAGCAATATATCGACTACAAGACCATTAACAACGATACCCACTGATGATACACTTTATAACAAAAGCGAAACAAACGGAAAAAGACCTGCGCACCCGCTTTGCAGACGATAAGTTTGCCGAGTGGGAGGCGCAGGTCATTGACGCTTTGGATGTGGATTTTTCTCTGGTGCGCCGCGAGGTGCACACAATGGAAGAATTTGAGCAGCAGCTGAAAGCGCCGTTTTTGGAGAACAAAGAAAAGATTTTTTACCGCGGCGAGCGGGTGGACGATCGTGCCCGACCGCTGATTCCCACCATTTTTCGCAACCGGCAGGCCCTGTTTGACAATGGGGATGCGGTGGCCAAGGTGACGGCGGATTTTGTGTATGACTTTTACAGCCGGGACGGCAGCTATATGCACCTGTATGAGAAGGTGATGGACCCGCATCCGCGGCAAAATCTGTATCGGCTGTTTGCTTTTTCCCAGCATTATCTGGATGTGTCGCCCTTTGTGGATTTTACCAAGAGTCTGTATGTTTCTCTGTCTTTTGCGCTGAAGAACCGGCAGGTCTATCCGGCGCCGTTGGCGCTTTATACGGTAAAAATTCGGGACGAAGGGGATTATACCGAGTCCTTAGCTACGGCGAATGCCTGGCTGGAGGATTACAAGGTGTATGTGTTCCGCCGTCGGGAGGATTACATTAAGAGCCTGATGCAAAGCGGCGCCGCCGGGCTGCGCCAAATGCTGCGGCAAATGGAGCGGGAGCGTCAGGATATGGTTTTAATGGGCAACGCGCCCAGCGCCAAGCTGATCGGTATTCCAACCAATGATCTGATGCGCTACCAGCAGGGTGTGTTTTTGCTGCTGACGGATTTTTCCCTAATGTTCAATGGCTATCCTACCAAGAATATTCGGGAGGATTTTGAAGTTACCAAGTGGATCCTGGACGCCGAGATCTGCCCGGCATTGCTGCAAATGATCGAGCGGGAGGCTCCCTGGTATAATTACGACTGCCTGCTGGATGTGAAAACCGGGTTTGAAAAGGCCGCCAAATTTGATTTGTAATAGAATTTGTAAATGTAAAAAGGACCGTACAGTGTACGGTCCTTTGGTTTTATATTGCGTGTATTTCCATCAGCCACTCGGCTTTTATCTTTTACTTATGCACCAGGATCTTGCGGTACAGGGTTTCCACATCCTCTACCGTCAGTTTGGTGGGGTTGTTGCCCAGTCGGTTGATGTCCACCTTTTTGGCAAAGGCGGCGCATTGATCCGGCGTGGCAGTAGGCGACTGTAATTCCATTCTCTCCAGAAGGGAACGGAAGATGGCGACGCCGTCCGCACCGTTTTGACCGCCCATCAGAATACCGATTCGGTCAAAGCTATCCAGCACATAGTCCCGCCCCCGGGGATCGTTCACCCGGTCATTGTGGGTGCGCATATAGTCCCAAATCTCTGCCAGCCCGGCGGCAACGGAATGACCGTGGCTGGTGTGGCAGTGCATGGTGATGTTGTAGCACATGGCGTGGGCCGCCGTGGTGGAGGTAAAATCAATGGCACGCCCGGCGTTGTAGGAGGCGCGGAGCATACCCGCATTGCCTGCCGGGGTGTTTGCCAAATAGCCGTCCAGGTGCTCAAAATACAGGCGAATGGCCTTTTGGGCATAGGTGCGGCTTTCCGGGGTGCTGCGCACACTCCAATAGCTTTCTATGGCGTGGCACAGGGCGTCCAGACAGGTGCACTTGCGTTGGTAGTCCGGTACCGTCTGCAAAAAGCAGGGATCCAGCAGCACATAGCCGGGCAGAAAGCCGGGGTGGCTGACAGAGTGCTTTTCGTCCTCGTTTACATAAAAGATAGAGTACCGAGTGGCCTCACTGCCGGTGCCGCTGGTGGTGGGAATGGCTAAAAAAGGAATATCATTGTCCCGCAGTTCGGCATCGTAGCCCACCACGCCCGGGTTGGTGATCAGCAGCTTGATCATTTTGGCGCTGTCCAGGGGCGAACCGCCGCCGGCACCGATGATAAAGTCGCAGCCTTCTTTGCGGTATAATTCGGCTGCTGCCTCCATATCCTCGTAGCGGGGATTGGGGCGCACCGTGTCCCATACTGTCAGGCGGCAGTGCGCTTGCAGGTAGGCAAAGGCGTCCGTCTTTTCAAAACTCTTGCCGCAGCAGAGAAAGGGGCGCCGCGCGCCGCAGTCCTTCAGCAGGGCAGGAATGTCTGTATAATTTTCAATGATCTTTTCTTCAGTCCGCATTGGCAAGCCACTCATATTCCGGCACATAGATTCTGGTTTTGTCCCACGGGTCGCCGTCTAAGTGCCGGATCAGCCATACATAATACATTTCGTACCCGGGAGCGGTGACCTGCTGGTGGGCGTTGCCGCCCCGAATGCACAGGCAGTCACCGTTTTGTGTTTTATAAGGGGTGTCGCCCTCAAACCCGGCGCCGAAGCCTTCCGGGTGATCAAACTGGTAGTAGTATACCTCCGGTTGGGGGTGGTGGTGGGGCGGATAAGAGGACCAGCGCCCCGGCTGATTGAACACCTCGCCCATCACCAAGTTGGACTGCGGGGCGTTGTCCAAATCAAACATAGTAGAGACGATCCGGTGCCCGGTGCCGTTCCACTGACCCTTGCCGAACTCCTGGTACAGGCAGTTGCCCGGGTGGTAGAATTCCGGCGCCCAGGTGCGATCATTGTCGGTCATTTGCACCAAAACCTGGCTGCCTTCTATGGCAGTAACCGTGGCTTTCGTGCCCCGGCAAAAGTGCACGGCGTAGGGCTTCTTTTCAAATGGATTTTTGCGTTTGCAGGTCTCGTTTATGCTGTTGCCTACGGCAAAGGTCACCTGGCCGGATAGCAGCAGCACGGCACACTCTTTTTCCGCTTCTTCCAGAGTCAGGGTGTCGCCGGGCGCCAGCTTTTGCACAAAGATGTCCATAAGCATATCGGCGTTGACCCCGTCCATTTGGCACAGGGTCTTGCGGCCGTTCTCGTCAAAATCCGTACGATAAAGCATAGGGTTCCTCCTTAATTTCCTTTATGTGTATTGCCCTGCTCCGGGGGAGCCGGGTGGTAGTTGGGTACATAGCGCATCAACACCGTGCGCACAGTCTCCGGCGTGATGTTCGCCAAATCCTCCAGCATGGCGGCAAAGCGATCTTTGTCAATCTCCACAGGCTGGGTGACAAAAATCTTTTTGTTGGCGGTGCGCTGGCGGTTTTGCATTTCTTCTTCCATGGCCAGCTCCTCATAGAGCTTTTCGCCCGGGCGCAGGCCGGTGATCTTAATGGGTATTTCTTCTTCTGTAAAGCCGGATAGGCGGATCAGGTTCTTGGCCAGATCCATAATTTTCACCGGCTCGCCCATATCCAGTACGAACACCTCACCGCCCAGAGCCAAACCGCCGGCTTGGCACACCAGTTGTGCCGCCTCCGGTATGGTCATAAAGTAGCGGGTAATGTCCTTATGGGTCACACACACCGGGCCGCCCTGGGCGATCTGATGCTGAAAGATGGGAATCACGGAGCCGTGAGACCCCAGCACATTGCCAAAGCGCACGGCGGCGTAGCGGGTATTTTGGCTTACGGTGTTCATATACTGTATGATGATCTCCGTCAGTCGTTTTGTGGCGCCCATCACATTGGTGGGGTTTACCGCCTTGTCAGTGGAGAGAATGACCATCTTGGGCACTTTGAATTTGTCTGCCGCAACGGCCACGTTGTAGGTGCCGAACACATTGTTCTTCACCGCCTCGCAGGGCGAGACTTCCATCAGCGGCACATGCTTGTGGGCGGCAGCGTGGAACACCACATCCGGGTGAAATTCGGCAAATACTTCGTCCAGCCGCTTGGTGTCCCGCACGGAACCGATGCGCACATACACATCTATCTCGCCGTTATATTTCTCGTTGAGCGCATTGAACAACTCAAAGGCGCAGTTCTCGTAAATGTCAAAGATCACGATCTTGTCCGGGTTGTACCGGGCTACTTGCATACAAATCTCGGACCCGATGGAGCCACCGCCGCCGGTGACCAAAATTGTTTTGCCGATCAGGTAGCGGCAGATTTTTTTGTCCAGGGTCACCTCCGGGCGGGACAGCAGGTCGGAGATCTCCACATTCCGGATCCGCTGGGCACCGTTGCCGTTCTCCCAAAACTCCTGCACGGAGGGAGAGATTTTTACATTGGCCTTGGTGCCCATAGCCAGGTTCACCAGATCTCGCCGCCGCGCCGGTGCTGCTGAGGGAATGCAAAAGATGATTTCGTCAATTTTATACTTTTCGGTTAGGCGGGGCAGGTCGTCGCAGATGCCCACGATTTTCACGCCGTTAATGCGCTTTTTGTACTTGGCAGGGTTATCATCCAGCGCGATCACCGGTCGTCCCTCCCGGTAGTGATCGTTGCGCAGCTCGTCAATGATAAAGTTGCCCATAAATCCAGCACCCACGATCATAATACGCTTTTGGCCGTTTCGTCGGCCCACCAGGTTGTGCACATATCGGCGCAGAATACGATAGCCGATTCGGGGGATCAGCGTGGCAACGAACATCAGAACAAAAAAGAGGATATAGGCATAATAAGGCAAGTAGCCCTTGGTGTGCAGCAGCTTGGCAAACAGAAATCGGTCACACAAGAACAGTTGTACGGCATTGACTAAGGCGCCTAAAAAGCTTTTCACGATCTCGTCCGATCCGGCAAAGTACCATACGCTGCGGTACAGACCAAAGGCGGAATTGATCCCCACCAACAGCACGCTGGTCAGCCCAAAGTGCAGGTAATTGAAGATCATGTATTTGTAGTCTGTGGCCATAATGTGGCCGCTCATGGTCAGGTAGCAGATGCTGCAATTTGCCATGGCAAAGAGTATAATATCCAGCACGCCCAGCATGGCACGACGCAGTAGCGCATTTAGGTTTTTGCCGTCCTTCGTATGTTTCATTTTTGGTCCAATCCCTCGTTTTCATCTTGCGGTGTATTCTCATTGTATACACATCTTAATTCTACAACAAGATTTGCCACAATGCAACCGCTATTCGTGGTTTTTTTGCCGGCGGGACTGTCTGTTAAAATACAAAAGGCTTCGGTTGCCGCTTATCCGGCGGATCGGGCGGCTTTTGGTAGCGTTTTTGACAAAAAGTGGTTGAATTGCAGCGCTGCCTGCGGTAAAATAAAAATCGGATATGGCTATTTTGCCGAATTTAAGGGGGATTCTTTTATGGAGAAATTAAAGGACTGCCAGTTGCAGCATGTCACGCCGGAAGAAGTGGGCGTAAAAAGCAGTGCGGTGGCTGCGTTTATCAACGAGATCAATGAGAAGCATTTGGGACTTCAAAGCTTTACATTTGTGCGCCACGATCAGGTGTTTGCCCAGTGCTTTTGGAAGCCCTATGGCCCGGATACACCCCATGTGCTTTACTCCATGAGTAAAAGTGTGACCTCCACGGCCGTAGGCTTTTGCGTGGCGGAGGGACTGCTTAGCCTGGACGACAAGGTGTACAAATTTTTTCCGGAATATAAGGTGCACGGCGCACAAAACAAAGCGCTGACCGTGCGCATGCTCCTGACCATGCGCTCCGACAAGCTGATTACCGTGTTTGAAGAGAAGGGGAACACCGACTGGATCAAAAGCTATTTTGCCGCGCCGTTTTTGGCGCCGCCGGATACCCGGTTCAATTACATCAGTGAGAACACCTTCATGCTCTCCGCCATTGTGTCCAAGGTCACCGGTATGTCCATGGTGGATTATCTTTATCCTCGTATGTTCCAACCCCTGGGTATTGAAAAGCCCTTTTGGGAAGCGGACGGCCGGGGCAACAACGTCGGCGGCTGGGGGCTGTATATGAAGAGCGAGGATCTGGCCAAATTCTTCCTGCCCTATCTGCATGGCGGCAAGTACAAGGACGGCACGCAGTTGGTGCCTGCCGATTGGGTGGCGCAGGCTACGGCCAAGCAGACCCCTTCGGTGTCTGACGGTTATATTGACAATATGTGCGGCTACGGTTTCCAGTTTTGGCGCAATCCGCTGCCCAACAGCTACCGCTGCGATGGCCTTTTCGGTCAGCGTTGTTTCTTCCTGCCGGAGTATGACGCTATGATGGTGCTCAACTGCGGCCAGTCCGAGGACTATAAAATTATGAAGGTGTTTTGGAAACACTTCCCGGAGGCTTTTGGCCCGGAGGCACTGCCTGCGGATCCGGAGGGTCAGGCGGCGCTGCAACAGGCGATGGACGCCTGCGCTGTGGAGGATCTGCCTGCCACGCCCCGAAATACTGAAATGGAGCAAAAAATTGGCGGTCGCCTGATGACCTGCAAAACCTCGGAATTTACCTCCGTGGTGTCCATTTCTGTGACGCAAATGCTGTATCGCAAGCCGGGCAAGATCAATGCTATGCGCTTTGAATTTACCCAGAAGGGCGCCCGTTTCTATTGGCGGGAGAAGGATTATGAAAACACGGTTGAAGTGGGTATGGACGGCAGCTACGGCGTGTCGGCCATGGTGCTGGGAGACCTGCATTACACTGCCTATTCCAAGGC
>OCPT01000464.1_pt1 | contig 31192 bp, 20 predicted proteins | sample 1538741 | NCBI WGS metagenome assembly OCPT01 (sample SAMN04571723, study PRJEB22368) | human gut metagenome | biome: human gut; material: stool | host: Homo sapiens | place: Luxembourg | collected 2012-12-06 | reverse complement strand
TTAAAGGATTTCTCTTTGCCGTACGACACAGAGAAATCCTAATGACCGATTTGGGATAAATGGATATTTTTTTATTCACCAGTCTAATTTTTAACTTAGAATGTAATTCTTATTATAGATGCCAAATGTTATGATGGCTGTAAGATGAACTTATCTGCCTGGCAGATGGCTGGTAGATAACCCCGTTTTTAGAGTTATCTGCCAGCCTTTATTGCGCTTGTATAGAGTGGGTTAGGGCAGGTGCTGGGAGATATGGTAGATTTTTCCACCAACAGCATTTATATATAGTCATACGATACGAAATTTATATATAGCCATACGATACGAAAAAACGGGGATGCACCCTATGCAGGTACATCCCCGTGTGTTTGGTTTATGCTTATGGCTTATGCCGTCGAAGCAGAGGCTGCGAAGCCATACGCCGCGGCAAAAGACAGCTGCTTACTTCTGAAGCAATGCCATAGTGTCCTTAGCGATCATCAGCTCCTCGTCGGTCGGGATAACGCAAACGGTTACCTTAGACTCCGGTTTAGAGATGATAGCCTCCTCGCCGCGTACCTTGTTAGCCTCTGCGTCCATTTCTACGCCGAGGAACTCAAGGCCCGAGCAAGCCTCAAGACGAGTGCCAATCTGGTTCTCGCCTACACCGGCTGTCCATACGATGATGTCAACGCCACCCATAGCGGCAGCGTAAGCGCCGATGTACTTCTTGATGCGGTAGTTGTACATCTTCAGAGCGAGCTGTGCGCGCTCGTTGCCCTCAGCAGCAGCGCTCTCTACCTCGCGCATGTCAGAAGAGATGCCGGTGATGCCGAGCACACCGCTCTCCTTGTTGAGGAAGTCGGCCATCTCCTGCGGCTTCTTGCCGAGCTTCTCCATGAGGAAAGTAACGGCAGACGGGTCGATGTCGCCAGAACGGCTGCCCATCATGACGCCAGCGAGCGGAGTGAGACCCATAGAGGTGTCGACGCACTTGCCGAACTTAACGGCTGAGACAGAAGCGCCGTTGCCGATGTGGCAGGTGATGATGCGCTGTGTCTTGATGTCGCGGCCAAGGAACTCGCACACGCGCTGCGATACGTAGCGGTGGCTGGTGCCGTGGAAGCCGTAACGGCGTACGTGATACTTCTCGTAGAGCTCGTAAGGCACGGCGTAGAGGTAAGCGTAGTCGGGCATGGTGCTGTGGAATGCGTTGTCGAACACGCATACCTGCGGCACCTCCGGCATCAGCTTGTCTACGGCGCGCAAGCCCTTCAGGTGGCCTGCGTTGTGTACAGGAGCGAGGTCGCAGAGGCTCTCGATGCCGTCCTCTACCGACTTGTCGACGATGACGCTCTTCTCGAAGAGGTCGCCACCCTGCACGATGCGGTGACCTACGGCGTCGATCTCGCTGAGCGACTTGATAGCGCCGAACTCAGGGTCGAGCAAGCACTGGAACACGAAGTTGACGCCTTCCTTGTGGTCGGGCATGTCGTGCATGATCTTCTTCTTCTCGCCGTTAGGCAGAGTGATTTTGATGAATGCCTCATCAAGACCGATACGCTCAACGCCGCCTGCTGCCAGCACTGAGTTGTCGTCCATATTGTACAGCTTGTACTTGATTGAAGAGCTGCCACAATTAAGAACCAATATCTTCATTACTTTGAGTTTTGATTTTTGAATTATTACTTAGCGTCCATTGCCTGGCAAGCTGTGATAGCCACCATGTAGTAGATGTCCTCTATAGAGCAACCGCGAGAAAGGTCGTTCACCGGACGAGCGATACCCTGGAGGATCGGACCGATAGCGAGGGCGTCGCCCAGGCGCTGAACGAGCTTGTAAGAGATGTTGCCCACCTCGAGGTTCGGCACAACGAGCACGTTAGCGTGGCCTGCGATGAGAGAGCCCGGAGCCTTCTTCTCGCCTACAGCCGGCACGAGAGCAGCGTCTGCCTGCAGCTCGCCGTCGAGCTTCAGCTCAGGAGCCAGCTCGTGAGCGAGGCGTGTAGCCTCAACAACCTTGTCTACCACCTCGTGCTTTGCAGAGCCCTTTGTAGAGAAGCTCAGCATAGCCACACGCGGGTCCTGGATGCCAGCCACCGAGCGTGCTGTCTGCGCTGTACAAACAGCGATCTGAGCCAGCTGCTCTGCTGTCGGAACCGGTGTAACGGCTACGTCGCCCATCACGATGATGCCGTCGTCGCCGTACTGGTGCTCGTGGGTGAGCATGAGCATTGCGCCGCTCACGCATGTCACGCCGGGAGCGCACTTGATAATCTGCAGTGCAGGGCGCAGAGTGTCGCCCGTTGTGCTCAGCGCACCAGAGATCTGGCCGTCGGCACCCTCGGTCTTGATGATCATGCAGCCGAGGTAGAGCGGGTTCTTCACGAGTTCGCGAGCCTGCTCGATGGTCATGCCCTTCTTCTTGCGAAGCTCGGCGAGGAGCTCTGCATACTCCTCAGCCTTCGGGTTGTTCAACGGGTCTACGATGGTAGCCTTGTCGATGTTGTGAAGGTCCCACTTTGCAGCGAGAGTCTTCAGCTCGTCGGGGTTGCCGATGAGGATAAGGTCAGCCAGGTCGTCAGCGAGGACGCGGTCGGCAGCCTTCAGAGTGCGCTCCTCTGTTGCTTCAGGGAGCACGATGCGTTGTTTGTTGCTCTTTGCGCGAGCTACAATGTGTTCAAGTAAGTTCATATATCTATGATTTAACTAAGTTCCGTATTCTTACAGTGTCTGCTTTACCTCAATCTCTGTGAAGGTCTCGAGCACGTCGCCCTGCTGTATGTCGTTGAAGTTGACGAGCGAGATACCGCACTCGAAGTTGGTAGCAACCTCCTTCACGTCGTCCTTGTAGCGCTTGAGGGCTGCGATGTCGGCTGTGTGAACCACGATACCGTCGCGGATGACACGAGCACGGTCGACACGGTGTACCTTGCCTTCTGTTACGTAGCAGCCGGCAACGGTGCCCACCTTCGAAATCTTGTAGACCTCGCGCACCTCTACCTGACCGGTGATAACCTCCTTCTTCACCTTATCGAGCATACCGATCATAGCCGACTTGACGTCGTCGATAGCGTCGTAGATGACAGAGTAGGTGTTGATTTCAACGCCTTCCTGCTCAGCCAGCTTGCGTGCTGCGGCAGACGGGCGCACCTGGAAGCCCACGATGATGGCGTCTGAAGCGTCGGCGAGTGTTACGTCGCTCTCCGAGATCTGACCTACTGCCTTGTAGATGACGTCCACCTTGATCTTCTCTGTAGACATCTTGATGAACGAGTCGGAGAGAGCCTCGATAGAACCGTCGGTGTCACCCTTAACGATGATGTTAAGCTCCTTGAACGAACCGAGAGCGATGCGGTGAGAGATATCAGAGAGGGTGAGACGCTTCTGTGTGCGCAGACCCTGCTCGCGCTGCAGCTGCAGACGCTTGTTGGCGATGTCGCGTGCCTCCTGCTCTGTCTCGAGCACGTGGAACGAGTCGCCGGCTGTCGGCGCGCCGTTCAAGCCGAGGATGATTGCAGGTTCAGCCGGACCTGCCGACTGTATGCGCTGGTTGCGCTCGTTGAACATAGCCTTGATGCGTCCCCATGATGTGCCGGCGATGATGTTGTCGCCCACGCGCAGCGTACCGTTGCTTACGAGCACCGTAGAAACGTAGCCGCGGCCCTTGTCGAGCGACGACTCGATGATAGAACCCGTAGCCTTGCGGTTAGGGTTGGCCTTCAGGTCGAGCATCTCTGCCTCGAGGAGCACCTTCTCCATGAGGTCGCTGATGCCGATGCCCTTCTTGGCGCTTATCTCCTGACACTGGTACTTGCCGCCCCATTCCTCTACGAGGAGGTTCATGCTTGCAAGTTCCTCACGTACGCGGTCGGGGTTAGCACCCGGCTTGTCGATCTTGTTGATTGCGAACACCATCGGCACGTTGGCAGCCTGAGCGTGTGCGATAGCCTCCTTGGTGGTAGGCATCACGGCGTCGTCGGCAGCGATGATGATGATGGCGATATCCGTCACCTGAGCACCACGGGCACGCATAGCGGTGAACGCCTCGTGACCCGGAGTGTCGAGGAACGTAATCTTACGTCCGTCCTCCAACTGCACGTTGTATGCACCGATGTGCTGTGTGATGCCGCCAGCCTCGCCAGCGATGACGTTTGTCTTGCGTATATAGTCGAGCAAAGAGGTCTTACCGTGGTCTACGTGACCCATCACGGTTACGATCGGAGCGCGCGGAACGAGGTCGTTCTCGTCGTCCTCCACCTCGGTGATTGCCTCCTGCACTTCTGCACTTACGTATTCTGTCTTGAAGTCGAACTCCTCAGCAACGAGGTTGATGGTCTCGGCGTCGAGGCGCTGGTTGATAGACACCATGATGCCCACGCTCATGAGCGTACTGATAACCTGGTTCACGCTTACGTTCATCATCGTAGCGAGTTCCGATACGGTAACGAACTCCGTCAGCTTCAGTGTCTTGCTCTCCTTCTTCTCCTCGCGCAGCTCCTCGTTCATCTTCTCCTGAGCAGCCTCGCGCTTCTCCTTACGATACTTGGCGCCCTTCTTGTTCTGGTTCTGCTTGTTAGTAAGGCGTGCGAGCGTCTCCTTTACCTGGCGTGCTACGTCCTCATCGTTCACCTCAGCCGGCTTCTGCTGTCCGCCGCGGTTGCGGTTCTTCTTCTTGTTCTTGTTGCTTGTGCCGGCATTGCCGCCGCCGTTGTTGCCGCCGCCGTTGGGCTGGTTAGACGCAGCGTTGATGTCTACGCGCACCTTGTTGATGCGTTCGCGCTTCTTCTTGTCGCCGCGCTGCTGCTGCGCCTTGTCCTCACGCTCCTTGCGCTTCTCCTCCTTCGACTTCTTCTTCGGACGAGTGCTCTGGTTGAGCGTAGAGAGGTCGATCTTGCCCAATACGTTCACCTTCGGCGCGTTGAGTATCTTCTTCTCGCTCTTTGTGGTGAAGATGCCTGTCTCTGTCTTCGGTGCTTCTGCCGGCTTCTCTGCGGCATCCACCTTCTTCGGGGCGCTTGCTGTGTTGTTTACAACAGTCTTTGCTGCTTCCTGTTTCTTTTCCTGCTTGTGCTCTTTGTTCTGACCCACAGTGTTCTGATTTTTGTTTTGATTGTCCACTTTAGCCTCTGTGCTTGCTTTCTGTGGTGCTTCGGAATTTGTTGCCGGCTTCTGACTTACGGCATTAGTCTTTGCCTGCGGCTCTTTATGAGTCTCAGGTGTTGCTGGCTTTTTCTGTGCCGGTTTCTTGTTCAGACTGTCCAGATCTATCTTGCCCAGCGGCTTGTACTGCTGCTGAGTAGACGATTTGAGGAGCGGCTCAGCCTGGGTCTCCTCGCTGCGTTTCTTCTCTTTCGGCTTCTTCTGCAAGAGTTTCTCGGCTTGAGAACGAACCTCCTTGTCCTGCTGGAAGGCTCCAGCGAGTGCGGCGTACTGTGCGTCGCTCAGCTTGAAGCTGGGCTCTGCCTTTACCTCTCCAAGGTCACTTCTTTTCTCAAGGAACTCCACTGCCGTCTGGAGCCCGATGTTCAACTCTCGTAATGCTTTGTTTAACCTGATGCTCATATTTTGCTGTTTTAAAAGTAAAAGAGTAAAGGAGTAAAAAAGTAAAACGTCTGCCTACCTCTGCTTCGGCCTCGTGCCCTTTTTCGGGGCGTTGCGTGGAGAAAGCTACCCGCTTTACGTCTTTCCTTTTCCTTATAAAATTTGTTTATAAATATGTTAGTGTGTAGATACTCGCTAAGGGAGCTTCAAAAACCATGCGGTTTTGAGACTCCCTTATATGTGTATCTTGATTACTCGAATTCGGCGCGCAACACCTTCAGCACGTTGTCGACAGTTTCCTCTTCGAGGTCTGCCTTCTCAACGAGCATGTCGCGCGGAGCGTTGAGCACTGCCTTGGCTGTGTCGAGACCGATGCCCTTGATGGCGTCGATAACCCACTGGTCGATCTCGTCGGCGAACTCGTCGAGGTAGATGTCCTCGTCGGCGTCCTCTTCAGACACTTCGCGGAATACGTCGATGGTGTACTCTGTGAGCAGCGATGCGAGCTTGATGTTCAGACCGCTGCGACCGATGGCGAGGCTCACTTCCTCTGGCTTCAGATATACCTCAGCCTTCTTGTTCTCCTCGTCAATCTTGATGCTCGACACCTTAGCCGGTGAGAGCGCACGCTGGATGAAGAGTTTTGTGTTGCCGGTGTAGCAGATGACGTCGATGTTCTCGTTGCAGAGCTCGCGTACGATGCCGTGAACGCGGCTACCCTTTACGCCGACGCATGCGCCTACCGGGTCGATGCGGTCGTCGAAGCTCTCTACTGCTATCTTGGCGCGCTCGCCTGGGATGCGTGCGATGCGGCGGATGGCGATGAGACCCTCTGCGATCTCGGGCACTTCTGCCTCAAGTAGGCGCTGGAGGAACATCGGGCTGGTGCGCGAGAGTATGATCTTCGGGTTGTTGTTCTCGTTGTCAACGCGCTCGATGACGGCGCGTATTGTCTCGCCCTTGCGGTATACGTCTGCCGGAATCTGCTCTGCCTTCGGGAGGATAAGCTCGTTGTTCTCGTCGTCTACCACAAGCACCTCGCGCTTCCATACCTGGTAAACCTCGGCTGCGATAACCTGGCCTACGCGGTCCTTGTATTTGTTGTAGAGCGAGTCGTGCTCGAGCTCAAGAATCTTCGAAGCGAGAGTCTGGCGCAAGTTGAGGATGGCGCGGCGGCCGAACTTGGCAAAGTCGACACGCTCCGACACGTCTTCGCCCACCTCGTAGTCGGGCTCTATCTTGCGTGCCTCCTTGAGCGACACCTGCTTGTTCTCGTCCTCTACCTCTCCGTCAGCCACTACCACACGGTTGCGGTATATCTCGAAGTCGCCTTTGTCAGGGTTTACGATAACGTCGAAGTTCTCGTCGCTTCCGAATATCTTTGCGAGAACGTTGCGGAAGCTCTCCTCCAAAACGCTTACCAAAGTAGTGCGGTCGATGTTCTTTGTCTCCTTAAACTCCTTGAAAGAGTCGAACATGCTCACCACGTCGTCTTTTTTAACTGCTGCCATAGCTTATTTGAAATTTATTAAGTATTTTGTATATTTCACTTTGTCCATCTGGAAGGTGTGGTCTATGTCTACGAGCTGCGGGCGCTTCTTGCCTTCCACCTTCTGCTTCTCCTGCACCGTCACAGTGAAGTCGTTGCCTTCTACGGCTTTGAGCACACCTTTGTACTTCTTTCCGTCGGCGTCGAGCACTTCCACGTCCTTGCCTACGAAGCAGTGGTACTGCTGAGCCACCTTGAAAGGCTGTCCCAGTCCGGCTGATCCTACTTCAAGTTCATAGTCCTCTTCGTCGCGGCTGAGGTGGTCTTCGATGAAACGGCTCAATTCTACGCAGTCTTCAATCCACACGCCGTCGGCATGGTCAATTTCTACTACGATACGGTCGTCGGGGCTTATCTCGATGTCAACAAGGAAATACTCCTTGCCGTCAAGCCACTCTTCTACGATACTTCTTACGGTGTCTTTGTTTATCATATATTGCATTTATAAATAAAAATGAGGAGCTCTCTCGGAGCCCCTCATTCCACTGAACGATGCAAAATTACTAATTTTTCGCAACGTTTGCAAATATTTACTGAGTTTTCTACCCTGTTTCGGGCGTTTTATCGTCTAAGCCACGGCTCTGGGTTGAGTCGGGTGCTGTTCTTGTGCAGCTGGAACTGCAGTATGCCTTCGCCGCCGACTGCTCCGAGCGCCTGGCCGGTCGACACCTTCTGGTCTTTATGCACGCCTACCGACGTGAGGTTGCAGTAGACCGAGATGTAGACGCCGTGGCGCACCATCACGAGCCACTGTCCGCCGATGCCGTACACCGCACTTACTATGCCGTCGTATACGGCGCGTGCCTGGCAGCCTGGCTGTCCCTTGATGTTGATGCCCTTGTTGTCGAGCGTCACGCCGTGCAGACCCTCGATGGTGTTCTGTCCGTAGTGCGACACGATGCGGTAGCCGCCCGATACAGGCATGGGCAGACGTCCGCGGTTTGCCTCGAAGCCGCCCGACATCATGCGGTCTACCGACGACACGGTGTAGGTCTGTTCCACTTCGCGCTTGGCGTTGGCAATTTCTTTCTTGGTGCGGCGCTCGTCTGCCTTTGCCTTGCGCTCTATAGCCTCGCGCTGCGCCTCTGCCTCGCGAGCCTGCTGCTCGGCGCGTGCCTTCTGCTGTGCTGTGGCTTCGCGAGCACGCTGCTTGGCGCGTTCCTCTGCCTCGCGAGCTTCGCGCAGTCGGCGTTCGTTCTCGGCGCGTGCTCTTTCTGCTTCGGCACGCTTGCGAGCCAACTCCTCCGCACGGCGCTTCTTTGCAGCGGCGGCTTCGGCAGCCTTGCGACGTGCCTCCTCCTCGGCACGCTTGCGCGCCTTCTCCACTTCTATAGCGACGAGTCGGTCGATTTGCGCATTGAGGGCGCTGGCGTCCTTACGCTGCTTCGCAATCACGCTCTGTATGGTCTTCTGCTGCTTCTGCAGCGAGTTGACCATAGTCTGCTGTTCGCTCTGCTTGCTCTCGAGCGCGCGGTGCTCCTGTCTGCCCTTGTTGAGCATCACGTTCTTCTGTCCGCGCACCTGCTGCAGCTGCTTATGCTTCTCGTTCACCTGCAGCTGCTTCGACTTCACCATCTCGCCCTGAGCCTTCTGCCACGACGAGTATTCGCGCACGAAGCGCAGACGGCGGTACATCTCGGTGAGACTCTTCGCCGAGAAGATGAACATCAGGCGGTCCTGCATGGTGTGCTGTCTTGAGATGTAGCGCATCGACTTCACGTACTTCGCCTTACGCTCCTTCAACTGCTGCTGCAGTGTGGCGAGCTGGGCGTTGAGCAGTCCGATGTTGCCGTCGAGGTGTGTTATGTCGCGCTGTATGCCGTCGATGTTCTGCTTGTGGCGGTCTATCTCGCTGTTGAGGATGAGCAGGTCGTTGAGGCGCTTCTTCACGTCGGCTTTGTTGGCGCGCAGAGCCGCCTCCTGTTTCTTTATCTCCTTTTGAATGCCCGAGCGCTTGCTCTGCAGTCCGCGAATCTCGGCTGTAGAATACTTTGCGTTGTTCTGCTTTGTGCCTCTCTTCTTCTTTGTAGCGGTTTTCTTGTGCTGCGTTGTTTTCTTTTTTGCAGCGGTGGCGTGTTTTCTTGCCGTCGTTGTCTTCTTGCGCTGAGTGGTTGTCTTCTTTGCGGCGGTTGTCTTGCGCTGCTGTTGCTCGGCGTTGATGCCGTTCGCCGTGCAGGGCAGGGCGAGAGCTATCAGGGCGGCGAGCATTATGTTTATTAACTTCTTCATTCTTGCGACGTGTTTATTGCATCAATTGCGCTGCGTTTTTTTTACTGCAGCGATGTTATCTTGCGGAGCAGTTCGTCTACCTCCACCTTGCGATACTTCGACGACACCTCGGTCTTGGCGTCCCAGTCGGCGCTGGTCTTCGGCGCAGACATCTGTAGCGTCACCTGCGCTGCATGGTTCTTGCCGCCGTAGTTGGTGTTGAAGCCGAACTGCTGCGTCATCGGGAACTTCTTTGCGCCTACGGTTTTGAAGTCGTCGTAGCTCCAGGCGAGCGACGATGTGCCGTGCGCAGCGCTGCGATACGAGATGTCGGCGTTCTTGATGAGCGCCGTGGCTGCGTCTACGCTCCACTTGAATGTCATGTTGCCGTTTGAGAGCGACACAGGCACACGCGAACCAGCGGCAGTTATGTCTGCTGCAAACTTCTTCAGGTCGGCGGCAGACAGGTGCTTGGCGCCGGGCGCCGTGAGCTGGTTCCAGAACAGCGACTGCAGGCTGTAGAACGAGATGCCGTTGTTGGCGAGGAAACTCACCTCCGAATACGAAGCCTTTATGTACTCCTTATGGTAGCGGTCGATGAGCAGCACATAGTCGGGCGTGAACTCGATGCGGGCGAGTTCGCTGCGCAGGATAGGCATGAGCAGCTGGATGCGTATGCACTCGTCTTTGCGCATGCTGAGCTTGGCGGGCACCGTAATCTCCTTGCTGCCCGTCCTCAGCGTGAAGTCGCCACTGGCGAGTATGTTCGCTGTGGTGGCGTTGTTGTCGGCAATGCGCTGCACGAATTGCAGCGACTGTTTCTCAGCCGACTTCTCGGTCTGTGCGTGTGGCAGCGAAGGCAGTTTTGTGCCGTCGGTGATGGTCTTCTTGCTCGCACACGAAGCCATGAGCAGCATAGCCATGGCTATCGGGGCGTATCTTAATATCTTCTTCATCTTATTATTGTTTTCAGTTTCGTTTTGTGGGTTTTCTGTTTTATTCGGGTGGTTGCATGCCGTGGCAGCGTCGTTGCACTACTTCAGCTTGCGTGTCTTTATCTTGCGTTCGAGCTGAGTCTTGTCGCCTCCGCTCTCAATCGCCTTCTGCCAGTATTCTACGGCTTTCTGCTTGTCGCCCGTCATCAGATAGATGTCGCCGGCGTGTTCCCAAAGCACGTTGCTCGGGTTCTTGTCGTTGGCGAGAGTGAGGTCGATGTACGCCTTCGCCTCGTCGTAGCGCTTCTGCAGGAACAGGATCCAGGCGTAGGTGTCGAGGAATGTGGCGTTCGTAGGTTCCTCCTTCAGCGTCTTCAGACTCATCTCTGCCGCGCTGTCGAGGCGTGTGTTCTGCATCGAGAGATAGTAGGCGTAGTTGTTGAGCACCTGCACGTTGTCAGCCTTCATCTTCAGCGCCTCCTCGTATGCGCCGAACGCCTCGTCGTACTTGCCGTTGCTGTAGCTGATGTCGCCGATGAGTCCGTACATGTCGGACGCCATAGTGCGCTGTGTCTCGTCGGCGTTGCTGAGGTCGACGGCGCTGAGTCCGCGTTTGAAAGCGTCGTAAGCCTCAGCGTCCTTGTCCTGCTGCACGTAGGCGAGTCCCATAAAGTAGTAGAACATAAGCTCCTCGGGCGTGTATTGTATGCCCTTGTCGCAGAGGTCGACCACCTCGTTCCACTTCTTCTCCTCCCACAAGTTCTGCGTCAGCGTGAGTCGTGCCGACAGGTTGTCGGGCTCGAAGGAGAGCGTGTGGGCGTATGCGGCGTTGATGCTGTCCTGCGGCATCTTCTTCAGACGCATGTACACAGCCTTGAGGTTAGACAGGTCGGCGTTGTGCGGCGCTGTGCGCATCACGCGGTCGAAGATGTCGAGCACGATGGTCGAGTCGCCGCCCTGCTCCTGCTCGTTCTCGCGAATGGCCTGCTGCAGCATAGACAGCTTCGTCTTTATGTCGGTCTGCTTGCTGAACAGTATGTTGTCGCGCAACTGTCGTGCCTTTGCGTCGTCGCCCGTGTTGCGGTAGTAGTCGTAGAGCGAGTTCAGTGCGAACTCGTTCTGCTTGTCGTCCTCGAGCGCACTCTCGAACCACTTGAACGCCTCGTTCTTGCGGTCGTGCTGCATGAGCCAGTTGCCGAGCATCACCTTGTACGACGGTTCGTTGGGATGGTCGTCGGTGAGCGCCTTCAGTATGCTGTAGGCGTTCTTCTTGTCGCCCTGCTGCTCGTAGATGCCCATGCGCATGAACGAGATGTCCTCGCTCGGTCCGTCTGCCTGCTCCATGCGGTCTACGGTGGAGAGCATCTTCGCATAGTCTTTCTTCGCATCGTAAAGGCGAACCAGAATCTCGAGCACGTCGCTGCGGTCGCGGTGGTGGGCATAGAGCTGTTCGTAGGCTTCGATGGCGCGGTCGTACTCGCGTTGGTGTATGTATGTCTCGGCTACGTTCTCCAGATAGTTGTCGTTGTCGGGCTGCAGCTCGGCAGCTCGGCGCATATACTCGATGGAAAGCGAGTCGTTGCCGCGTTTGGCGTATGCTATAGCCTGCGAGTAGTAGACCTCGGCGGCGTCAGGGCGCATCTTGCGGCACTGCTCGAGCAGGTCGAAGGCAGTGGAGTCGCTGTCTATCTGTCGGCACACGGCGTCGAGATAGAGTCGGTCGAAGAGTGGCGTCTCCTTCAGCAGCGAGTCGGCTGAGATGCTCATCGTGTCGCACTTCTGGTCTACTGCTGCTCCCGTGCGCGCTCCGCCTATTGCGAAGAGAGGGGCGATGGCTGCCAAAGCTATCGCAAAGAGTATGATTTTCTTCATTTTTCTTCTTCTTTAATTGTTTAGAAGTGAGTTGCCGATGGAGGGCTAACCGTAGGAGGCTTACTTCACTCCGGTATGTCCGTATCCGCCCTCGCCGCGCTCGGTTTCGTCGAGCTCCTCTACGAGGCAGAACTCGCCCTGCTCGTGGCGCGCGATTACCATCTGTGCGATGCGCTCGCCGGCTTCAATCACGAACGGCTCGGTAGAGAGGTTGATGAGCAGCACGCCCAGCTCGCCACGATAGTCGGCGTCTATGGTGCCGGGCGAGTTGAGCACGGTGATGCCGTGCTTCAGAGCCAGACCCGAACGTGGGCGTACCTGCGCCTCGTAGCCTTCGGGCAGCGCAATGTGCAGTCCGGTGGGGATGATGCGGCGCTCCATAGGCTGCAGGGTGATGGGCTCGGTGATGTTGGCACGCAGATCCATGCCTGCGCTCTGCGGTGTGGCGTACGCCGGAAGCTGCTGCGTTCCGCGGTTCACTATCTTTATCTTTACCATTATGTGTTTCTATTTTAGTTTATGACGTAATGTTTCAAACTGCAAAAGTACTTAATTATAACGAGATAACGCCGTTTTGGAGTATTAAAAAACTGGAAATGGCGACGCCGACTGCGCAATCTTCTTGTCTATTCGGAATAATAGTTTTAATTTTGTGCTATAAACGATAAAACAAAACCACTATGGCAATGAACTGGCAACAACTCATATCTAACAAGCGTCTCGGACAGGAGCTGCGCCACCCTGAGCGCCACGACGACCGCTCGGAGTTCAAGCGCGACTACGACCGCCTTATCTTCTCGGCGCCCTTCCGCCGCATGCAGAACAAGACACAGGTGTTCCCGCTGCCGGGCAGCATCTTCGTGCACAACCGACTGACTCACTCGCTCGAAGTGGCGAGCGTGGGCATGTCGCTTGGCAACGACGTGGCGCGTGCCTTGAAGCGTGTTCGTCCCGAACTCTCTGGTACGCTCTTCGAGGAGCTTGGCACCATCGTGAGCACGGCGTGTCTGGCGCACGACATGGGCAATCCGCCGTTCGGTCACTCCGGCGAGAAGGCTATACAGGCGTTCTTCCGCGAGGGTCGCGGACTGGCGCTGAAGCCTCGTGTGTCGGCGCAGATGTGGGAGGACCTCACGCACTTCGAGGGTAACGCCAACGCCTTCCGACTGCTCACGCACCGCTTCCACGGACGCCGCGACGGCGGCTTCGTGATGACCTACTCTACGTTGGCTTCCATCGTGAAGTATCCTTACTCGAGCGAGTGCGCCGGCAAGAAGGGCAAGTTCGGCTTCTTCTGCTTCGAGCAGGAGGCGTTCCAGCGCATCGCCGACGATCTCGGCATGCTGCGCCTCTCGGCTGAGGGTGAACCGCTGCGCTATGCACGCCATCCGCTGGTGTATCTTGTTGAGGCTGCCGACGACATCTGCTACGAGATAATGGACATCGAGGACGCTCACAAGCTGCGCATCCTCTCCTACGACGAGGCAAGCGGTCTGCTGTTGGGATTCTTCGGCGACGACGCGCGCCGCCATATCCTCAACCGCATCGACGAGGAGGGCATCACCGACAACAACGAGAAGATTGTGTATATGCGTGCTTGCGCCATCGGACTGCTCGAGAGCGAGTGTGCGAAGGCGTTCGTGCTGCACGAACAGGAGATACTCGAAGGCTCGCTGCATGGCTCGCTCATCGACCATGTGTCTCCGCTCGTGAGCGCCGCCTACCGCCATTGCATCGAGGTGAGCGTGCAGCGCATCTACAACTCTAAGCCGGTGCTCGACGTGGAGCTCTCGGGTTATAAGATTATGGAGACGCTGATGGATACGCTCATCGAGGCTGCCACCGAGCCCGGCAAGTTCCACTCGGAGCAGTTGCGCAAGCGCTTCAGCAGTCAGTACGACATCAACAGCGACGACTTCGAGACGCGTGTCATGGCTGTCATCGACTTCATCTCGGGCATGACCGACATCTTCGCGCTCGATATCTATCAGAAGATACAGGGCATCTCGCTGCCGATCGTATAGGGCGTGGCATCCCTGTCGTACCCACGCTGCCTTCTGCTGCGATGTTCTCCCACGGATTTCACAGATGCACACAGATTGTTAGGGTGCCTTCAAGGGGGTGCACTCTAAGGGGGTGCACTTGTCTCAAGTGCACCGACCGAGCAAACAGTGCCCTCTGTCTCTATTTTGTAGTTTTGACCACCCTCCACGCTGTTTTCTGCTGCGGTGTTCTCCCACGGATTTCACAGATGCACACAGATTGTTAGGGTGCGTAGAATCAACAACGGATTTATCGGATTAAACGGATTTTTTGGGTGTCTTCAAGGGGGTGCACTTGTCTCCGCTCGGCTTTGCCGCTTGCCAGAGCAAGAAGTGCACCAACCGGCAACAAATGAATGCCGTCTGCTTTGTTGGTGCAGCTGAGACAGCTGCACCCCCTGGAGGTTAGTGGCTGCGTGGGTACGGCAGGAATGCCGTACCCTCCTACATTAGCATCCGTTTAATCCGATAATTACGCCACCAACGAATCCGTTTAATCCGATAAATCCGTTGTTAAAATAACGCAAGCAGCGATGTTTTCCCACGGATTTCAGATGGTTCGGGTGCGTAGAATCAACAACGGATTTATCGGATTAAACGGATTTTGGGTGCCTTCAAGGGGGCACTTGTCTCCGCTCGGCTTTGCCGCTTGCCAGAGCAAGAAGTGCACCAACCGAGCAAGCAGTGCACCGACCGGCAACAAATGAATGCCGTCTGCTTTGTTGGTGCAGCTGAGACAGCTGCACCCCCTGGATGGTACGTTTAAAACAAAAAAGAGGAGTCTCGGTGTTTGCCGAGGCTCCTCTTTGTCTTTATTATATGCTTGTCCGAGTGTCAGACTTAGCGTACTATGAATTTCTTGTTGTTACTTACGAGCACGCCGTGCTTGCTTGTGGCTTTGCGACCGCTCAGGTCGTAAAGAGTGGTGTCGGCGAGCGTTTTTTTTTCATTCTTGTTGTTCACAACGCCATTGATGGCAGAAGACGGGTCGGCATCTACGCCGCCGAACATGAACACGCTGTTAGCAGGCAGAGTGAGTGTGAGCTGCTGGTCGATGTCGATAGCCTCGCCCTCGGTGAGACCCTCCAGAGCTGTCTGGTCGTCGAACGGCTTTGTGAGGACGATCTTGCCAGAGATGTTAGCCGGAATCTCCAGAGCCTCACGCAGAGTGAGAGTGATTGACTTCGCCTTTGTGTCGCCGTTGCGCAGGGTGAGTGTCGACTTCTTGCCGTTCCATGCTGCCCAGCCGTATATCTCGTGGCTGTAGCCGTTCCACGGATTGCCGCCTACCCAGTGAGCGTCCATCAGCACGTCAGCGTTGTCCTTCTGCCACTTGATGAGGTCGGCGAGGTCAGACCACAGCTTGCCGTTGTTGATGTTGTCCATGAGCTTGTAGTCGTTGTAGAGCTCTACCATGCCGCTACCGCAAGCGAAGGCGCAGCGCAGCTCGTTGAGAGCGTTCTCGTAGTTCATGTTCTTGCTCACGTCGCCGTGCTCGGTGAGGATGAAGCCGTGAGTCATCAGCGTGTTGATCGGGCAGAGCGGAGAGTCGGTAACGTAGATGTTATATACCTGCATGTCGCGATATGTGATCCATGCCTCGCGGTCGTTCGGGTTGGTGCCGATCTTCTTCCAGTCGGCGTCCTGACGCCATGTAGCGTCGGTGATCTTGTACCAGAACGGTGAAGCCCATGTGCCTACAGTAGTGTTGAAGAAGATGTCCTCCTTGAGGTTATCGCGGATGTACTGCTCCATACGGATGATGCCCTCTGCGTTCTCGTTGCCGGTGTCGCCCGGGTCGGGACCAACGGCTGTGCCCTGAGCAGAGATGCCGTCGAACTTGAAGAAGCCGAACGAGCCCTTACCGTTCTCGTCGTGCTGGTTCTTCACGAGGTTTGTTGCTGCTGCGAGGAATGTGTCGTAGTATTTAGGGTTAGAGAGCTGCATGCCGCCGTTGTTCTTCCAGTAGTTGCGACGATATTCGCCGCTCTGTCCGTAGCCACCTACCGGACCGAGCCAAGCACCTACGCTTGCGCCCATGTCGGCAGCCTGCGAAGCAATGTCGCGCATCTCTCTTGGGAAACCGCTATGGAATGTCCATGTGCCGTAGTTGTCCCATCCGTCGTCGATTACGAAGTTCTTCGGAGCCACGTTGTAGCGGTCCCAGAGGCTGCTCTTCCAGTGTGCCAATACGTCGAGCACGCCGTCGGCAGTCATGTTTGTGTACTCTCTGCCCGGAGCCGCATTGTTGCGGTCGATGTTAAGCTCATACCAACTGATGTAGCAGGGGTTAGCACGCCAAGGCACTGCACGCTCGCGCTCAGAGTAAGCCAGGAACGAACGGCGCTTCTGTGTCTCGCGGATGTTCTTAGAGCTCTGCTTGCCGTCCTGTGCGATGAGGCCCACAACGGCAGACACCTTCCATGTGTCGCCCTTCTTCAGAGTGGTGTGACGACTCCACATACCCTGAATTACAGAGTAGTCGGTGTTAGCCACGTCTTCTACGGTGTTGAAAGCGGTAGGAGTCTCAAGACCAGCGAATATCTTGTCGTTCAGAACCACCTTGCCGCGTGTGTTGCCGATAGCGCTCGGCTTGCTGCCAGCAGCCTTGGTGTCCACCTTGTACGACATCGGTATGATGCTGAACATATCCACGTCGTCTACGCCGGTGAGTTCCATCTCAGTGCGCAGGTAGTGGCTGCCCGAGCGCAGCACGGCGCGCCATACGATGCTGATTTGCTGTCCGTTGTACGAGTATGTGTAGTTAGCCTGTAGGGCCTTGCCGGCATAGTGCTTGGCGCCGCGGATGGCGTTCGGCTCGGCAGCGAGGTCTACCAGCTCTACCTTTCCGAGAGTCATCTGGCTTGCTGCCACGCTCACGCCCGAACCGAAGTTCACGTAGAAAGGCTCTGTGCCAGCCACGAGGTTCATAGCCTTAGAGCCGAGGAAGTAGATGGCCTTCTCGGTGTTGAGGAAGCTTGCCTGGAGCACGTTGTTGCCCAATGTGTATACGTTGTTATCCTGCCATGCAGACGCGTCGCCCACCTTGTCCTGCTGAATAGGATAGAGCCATGCGTTGGTGTACGGCTCGCTGTCCTCGAGTGTGGGCAGGTCGTAGTATGCTACGGTGATGGTCTTTGTCTCGGGGTCGATCTGTACGGTGGCGAACTTGCCTTCCTTCTCGGGAGCGGTGACGTCGCTCGGCAGCAGCGAACCGCTTACGGTGATAGTCTCGCCGTCGTTGTATGTCTTGCCGTTGATTGTGACGCTTGCACCGCTAACGGTGTACGTGTTCGACACCATCTCCTGCAGCACCCATGCGCTGCCGTTGTCCTGCTTGCCGTTGTCCTGCCACAGGCCCACGGTGATGGTCTTGTTGTCGAGCGGGTTGAAGTCGACGCCGCCGTGCCAGTTCATGTACTTGTCAGCCTTGCCGGTAGAGGTGATAGGCTGGAACTCGTAGGCAGCCGAGCCGTTCTGCGCGGTTGTCTTGTTAGCCTTCCACGGCTGGGCGCTCGCCTTGTCGCTGATGAGCTTAGCCTTGCTCGGACCGTTGCTGTAGCTGTAAGCCTGGTCGTAAGAGACCCACACCTTGCTGTCGACGTTATAGATGAGATACTGGCCTTCTGTGCTTGTGGCATAGAAAGCGAACTTGCCTGCGTTCTCGCTCTTTTGTGTAGGCGAGGTGTACGGTGTCATCGTCAGCCCATTGCAGTTGCTGATGGTGTACACTCTCTCGGGGTTGTTTACATTCGCCGAGGCAGTGATGTCACTGGTCTGTGCCCATGCTGAAGATACCCCCCCAGCAGCAGCGAACAGCGCCAATGAAAGAAGATAACGAATACTCATTGTCTTTGGTTTTGCAACACTTTTAGTTAGTAATAAATAATAAAGTAGCCTGTGTAACAGAAGATAGTAGTTAGTTCTTGAAGTATAGTCTGTCATTCCACGCCTTGTCATGTTGTAGAGTCAGCTTGCTTCAGTGTTGCAAAAATTCAAGTAGCTATGATTCTACAATAGACGCTGCAAAGTTACGAATAATTTCTGACAGGTTGGTCGTTTTTTCTATGATATTTCAAGGGTGCACTTGTCTCCGCTCGGCTTTGCCGCCTGCCAGAGCAAGAAGTGTACCAACATATCAGGGGGTGCACTTGTCTCAAGTGCACCGACCAAGAAGTGCACCAACCAAGCAATGCACCAATTTAAGGGGGTGCACTTGTCTCAAGTGCACCGACCGAGCACATGAATGCCGCCTGCTTTGTTGGTGCAGCTGAGACAGCTGCACCCCCTGAAGAATGCCGTTTGCTTGGTTGGTGCAGCGGAGACCGCTGCACCCCCTGATGTTTGTTCCAAATCGATCATTAGAGTGAGTTCTGTGTGTTCTGCGTGTTCTGACTTCTGCGCTCTGAAAATTTCTCAAAAAAACTTTGGAACCCTCCGCCAAACCCCATGCAAATATTGTACAAGTGAGTGCAGCGAAAAAGTTCATTATAGAGAAATGGAAGTCGTGTTTTGAGGTTTAAAAAGGCGAAAGTAGGACGAAAGGCAATAAAATCTGAGGGTTTTTAGTGGAAAAACATAGAAAAACCAAACTTTTCGTGAGACTTTACATGGTAATAGCTATGCTTTTACACGGTAAGAGCTATGCTTTTACATGGTAAGAGCTATGCTTTTACATGGTAAAGTCTCACGAAAAGTTTGGTTTTGCTGAAGCGAAAACTGCACACTTTGGTGCTTAATGTCGTAAGGTGTTGTGCGCCATGTGTTTATGCTTGCACACTCCGAACGTGCTCAAAACTCGCGAAAAACCGACGACGGATTTTGTTTTTGATTTTTCGCGAAATATGGAGGGTCAAAAACGACAAATATCGTCTTGGCAAAAAGTATGCCAATGCGGAGCGCTCCCACAGATTCCATTCTGCTGAGATGTTCTCCCACAGATTTCACTCTGCTGAGATATACTCCCACAGATTTCACTCTGCTGAGATATACTCCCACAGATTTCACAGATTTACACAGATTGTCAGGGTGCGTAGTGTCTCCCACAGAATTCACAGAATTCACAGAAGTATGGTGCAAAAAAAAAATCCCATAGATTTCACAGAGCACGCAGAAGTCTTAGCCTAAAACATCTGTGTAATTCTGTGAAATCTGTGGGAGTATATCTCATCAGAAGATTCTGTGAATTCGGCGTATTCCGTGGGAGTACATCTCATCAGAAGATTCTGTGAATTCGGCGTATTCCGTGGGAGAACATCTCAGCAGAAGCTTCTGTGAATTCGGCGTATTCTGTGGGAGTACATCGCAGCAGCAGGCTGCGTGGGGTAGGCAGGGATGCCGTACCCTCCTATGCGCGTTCTTTGTAGATGACGTTGTTGGCGCCGCTGGTGATCTTGAGCGCTTCGGGGTGCTCCTTTATGAACGAGTCGATATGGCGCACGCGCTTGCTTTCGAGAATCTCGTCCACGGCGATGAGGATGCCCGTCTCCTCGACGTCGCCGAAGCCGTAGTTGATGGCGGTGCCGAAGAGCTTCATGGTGGGCGAGAGCGACATGTAAGCGTTCACGAGCGGCGGGATGTTGTAGCCCAGCGCACGAATCTCGCGGTTGAGTATGAGATAATCCTTCTTGAAGTCGTCCTCGCAGAACAGCGCCGCAAGCTCCTCCTCCGGTGTCTCTATCTTCAGCGGATGGAGCGGCAGGATGAGGTCGTCCTTGTCGTCGAAGTGCTTCTTTAGGAAGTAGAGAATCATGTCGCGGCCGCGGCGTATGTACGACGGGTACATGGTCATCTTGCCGAAGAAATACTTCACGTTAGGCTTGATGACGGTGAGTGCGCCGAGACCGTCCCACAAGTTGTCGAGCGCGAAGAGGCTCTTCGCTCCGCGTCGTGTGCTCTGGTATTCGAGCGTCACGAACGAGCGTCCCAGCTCGATGGTGTAGGGCATATAGTCGTCGATGAACTTGTCGGAGAAGTGGAACATGTGGCTTGTGGCGAGCTTCGGCTGGCGGTTCTCGTCAAGCTCCCAGTCGGTGCCGAGCAAGTATCGGTATCCGCCGATTATCTCCTCCGCCTCGGGGTTCCACACGATGAGCTGCTTATAGCAGTTCGCGCAGGTGTCGAACTCGTCGATGTCCATCGACTTGCCGGTGCCGCCGCCCGCTTCGCGGAATGCTATCTCGCGCAGTCGGCCTATCTCGCGCATCACGTTCGGCGCGTTGTGTGCCGTGATGATGTATATCTCGTTGTTGCTCTTGTTGGTCATGCGGAGCTGGCGCTCAGGCGTGAGTTCGCTCTTGAGCAGCTCTTTGCTTACCGGTTCAATGATTGGTTCTTCCATTTGTGTGTTGTTTTTTCTTGCTTTCTCTTCTTCTTGGGGTGGTTGTTGGGGGCGCTCTTTTGGGGGCGCTCTTTGGGGGCGCTTTGGCCTTTCTAAGCCTTTCTAAGCCTTCTTGGGCATTCTTAGACCTTTGCTAACTAAGCCTTCCTAAGCCTTCTTAAGCCTTTGCTAACTAAGTCTTTCTAAGCCTTCTTGGGCCTTCTTAAGCCTTTCTAAGCCTGGCTAACTAAGCCTTTTGGGCATTCTTAAGCCCTCCCCGACGGGGAGGGTTGGGAGGGGCTCTGCTTGTACACCTCCTGCTGCACCCACTGTGCCCACTCGTACGGTGTGCGGCTCTTGTCGAACGTCTGCCAGGGTATAGGCTTTCCGATGTATATGTCGAAGTGTTTGCCCACGTTGCGGTACATCTCGTCTACGAGGAATATCATGGCGAGGTTGAACGGCAGCCAGCGGTCGCTGAACTTGGCGATGCGGTAGAAGCGCTCCGAGTTGCGTCCGCTGAAATAGATGGGCACCACGTCGCGGTGGCACTCCACGCTCTTCGTTATGAACGTCTTCTTCCACGGCAGGTCGTGTATCGAACCATCCTTCTGCTTGCGACTGTTCAGTCCGGCGGGGAACATAAGCATGTGGTTGTCGCTCTTGAAGCCCGCCTCAACCATGCGCGGGAAGTCGCGACCCTGCCGACCGGTCTTGTTGATGCCGATGCACACCGGCGCCAAGCCCGGCAGATTCATCAGCAAGTCGTTGACGAGGTAGCGGAAGCGTCCGTCGTAGTGGCGTCCGATGATTGAGCCGAGCGCCACGCCGTCCTGTCCGCCCAGCGGATGGTTGGACACGAACGTGTATAGCTTGCCGTCGTCTTTCGGCGGAAGGTTCTCCTTGCCGATGATGCGTATGTCCATCTTCAGATAGCGCACGGTAGACTCCAGCCACTCTACGCCGCTCTCGTTGCGGTGCTCCCAGATGAACGCGTTCACCTGGTCCTGGTGGATGATTTTCTTGAGCCATCCGACGAGCAGACTGGGCACGTAGCGCGCCTTGCTGCCCATCTTGCTGCGCAGTATCTTTTCGATGTCTATTGTCTTTTCTGTTATCTCGTTCATATACCCGAAATATCTGTTACTTTTTCGATATTTGGTGCAAAAATACTACATCTTTTTTACATACGAACAATTTCGTACAAGAAATGTCGTATTTAAACAAAATTGATAAAGATTTGTAACCATGTGTGCGAATTTTTGTGTACCTTTACACCCAAATACGCATATATAATGTATAAGAACAACACTGACAATCCTACAACAGCAACAACATATCATGTACCGGTGCTTCTCGGCGAGAGCGTCGACGGACTCGACATCAAGCCGGGCGGCGTTTACGTAGATGTCACCTTCGGTGGCGGAGGACACTCGCGCGAGATACTCTCGCGGCTCACCGACGGCGCACACCTCTACAGTTTCGACCAGGACGCCGACGCCGAGCGCAACATTCCCGACGCCGGCGACAGCTTCACGTTCGTGCGCAGCAACTTCCGCTATCTGAAGAACTGGATGCGCTACTACGGCGTGGAGCACATCGACGGATTGCTCGCCGACCTCGGCGTGTCGTCGCACCACTTCGACGACGCCGAACGCGGATTCTCGTTCCGCTTCGACGCGCCGCTCGACATGCGCATGAACAAGCGCGCCGGACGCACCGCAGCCGAGATAGTGAACACGTACGACGAAGAACAACTCGCCGACATCTTCTACATCTACGGCGAACTGAAGAACTCGCGACGCATAGCCGCAGCGCTCGTCAAGGCACGTCAGCAGGCGGAGATAAAGACAACGAAGGATTTTCTGGCTGCCGTGGAGCCTTTTTTCAAGCGCGAGCGAGAGAAAAAGGACATGGCGCGACTCTTTCAGGCATTGCGTATTGAAGTGAACCACGAAATGGATGCGCTGCGCGAGATGCTGCTCGCAACCACCGAACTGCTCGCCCCCGGCGGACGACTCTCGGTGATAACCTACCACTCGCTCGAAGACCGCATGGTGAAGAACATCATGAAGTCGGGCAACGTGGAGGGAAAGGTGCAGCAGGACTTCTTCGGCAGGATAGAGACGCCGTTCCGCCTCGTCAACAACAAGGTGATACTGCCCTCGGAACAAGAACAAGAAGAAAACCCACGCAGCCGCAGCGCAAAACTAAGAATAGCTGAAAAGAAATGAGACAATGAAAGAAGATAACCCCATAACAGACGCCATAAAGGTGGATGTGACCAACACAGAAGACAACGCTAAGGGCGAACAGACGACTGGCGAAACGGCTGCTGCCGCTGAGCCTACGGCTGCTGCAGCAGAACCTGCAGCCGACAAACCGACAGCGCAAACAAAGACAGCGACCGCACCAGAAACGGCGGACGACGAGGAAGGCGCACCGTCGCTGCGCACAATAATACGACAGCAAGCCATAGAAGACGAACTGCCGCTGACGAAGAACGTGACGCTGGGAAAGATTCTCGGTGGCGAAATGCTCAACACGCAGTTCCTGCGACAGCAGATATGGGTGATAGTGTTAATAACGCTGTTCATCATCGTCTATATCTCGAACCGATACAAGTGTCAGCAGAACCTCATCAAGATAGACAATCTGCAGAGCGAGCTGGAGGACGCAAAGTACAGAGCACTCTCAAGTTCGAGCGACCTCACGCAGCAGACTCGCGAGAGTAAGGTGCTCGAACGCCTGCACAACGACAAGGACAGCACGCTGCACATACCTACGCAGCCACCGTATATAATAACTATTCCTAATCAAGAAGAGAAATGAGCAAGTTTGATAGCAAGAAAGTAATGCCACGTTATGCGTTCATTGCCGTCATAATGACGCTGGTGGCTATAAGCGTGCTGGGAAAGACGCTATATATCATGACGGCAAAGCGCGCATACTGGGAGGAAGTGGCAGACCGCGTGAAGGTAGACAGCCTCAAGACGCAGCCTATGCGCGGAAACATACTGAGCTGCGACGGACAACTCATGGCGTCGTCGCTGCCGCAGTATAACATATACATGGACTTCAAGGCGCTGCGCGTAGCGAAGAAGGACACGCTCTTCTGCGAGAAGATCGATTCTATCTGCCAGGGGCTCAACGCTATCTTCCCCGACCGCACGGCGGCTGAGTTCAAGAAGCATCTCATGGAGGGCTTCGAGAAGAACAAGCAGCACTGGCCCGTGTGGAAACAACGTATCAACTACAGCACGTTCTCAGAAGTGAGGCGTCTGCCCGTGTTCCGTCTGAAAACCAATCAGGGCGGTTTTCACTGGGAGGAGCATAACGCTCGCAGACTGGCGTACGGTTCGCTCGCAGGCCGCACCATCGGAAAGATGTTCGGCGCAAAGGATACCGCACAATGCGGACTCGAACTCTCGTACGACTCGCTCCTTAGAGGCGTAGAGGGCATCAGACACAGACGCAAGGTGCTGAACAGATATCTCGACATCACGGATACGCCGCCGGAGAACGGCGCCGACATCGTCACTACTATCGACGTGTCGATGCAGGACCTCGCCGAACGCGCGCTGCTCAAGGAGCTGCGACTCATCAACGCCAATGTGGGCGTGGCTATCGTGATGGAGGTGAAGACCGGCGACATCAAAGCCATCGTCAATATGACGAAGTGTGACGATGACGACTATCACGAGATAAAGAACCACGCTATAAGCGACTTGCTCGAACCGGGTTCGGTGTTCAAGACCGCAAGCATAATGGTGGCGCTCGACGACGGAGTGGTCGACACAACCTACCGCGTGGAGACTGCCGGCGGCGTCTGGCCGATGTATGGCAGAGAGATGAAGGACCACAACTGGCGACGCGGCGGCTACGGCATGCTCACTCTGCCGCAGACGCTCATGGTGAGCTCCAACATCGGAGTCAGCCGCATCATCGACGACCACTATCACAACACACCCGAGAAGTTTGTGCAGGGAATATACCGCCTCGGACTCGCCGACGACCTGCACATTCCGCTGCAAGGCGCATCGCCGGCACGCATCCGAATGCCGAAGAAAGACTCGCGAGGCAAGCAGTATGTCAACTGGAGCAAGACAACTCTGCCCTGGATGAGTATCGGCTATGAGACGCAGGTGCCGCCTATCTCCACTCTTACCTTCTACAACGCCATTGCCAACGGCGGAAAGATGGTTGCGCCGCGCTTCGTGAAGGCTGTGATGAAGGACGGAGTAGTAATAAAAGAGTTCGATCCCGTAGTGTTGCGTGAGCAGATAGCCAAGGAGTCGACGATAAAGAAGATAACCACGATACTTGAGCACGTAGTGAGTCAGGGTCTCGGAAAGAAAGCCGGCTCGCCCTCGTTCCTCGTCGCAGGAAAGACCGGAACGGCTCAGATATCAAAAGGAGCCGCCGGCTATAAGAGCGGACAGATGAACTATCTGCTGTCTTTCGCCGGCTTCTTCCCCGCATACGAGCCGCGCTACAGCTGCATCGTCTGCATACAGAAGTCGGGTCTGCCGGCTTCGGGCGGCGGCATGAGTGGCGTTGTGTTCCACGACATCGCAGAAGGAATCATGGCGCAGAGCCTCAAGCTGGAGGCTTCTGACGCCCGCGACTCGCTTTCTGTTCTCATCCCGCAGGTTAAGAGCGGCAATGTGCTGGCTGCAAGCTATGTGCTTGAGCATCTCGGCGTGAAGCAGCGCACAGACTGGGACGGCTCTTATCTCAACGGAAACCCCATCTGGGGACGCGCCGACGAGAGCGACAGAAGTGTCATTCAGCTGAAACGCGTAAACGAAGGCGACAAGTCGGTAATGCCCGACGTTCACGGCATGGGAGCTCGCGACGCCGTCTTTCTTATCGAGAGCAGAGGCGTAAAGGTTAGGCTCACGGGCAGAGGAAAGGTGACGGAGCAGAGCATCGGCGCAGGAGAAAGAATAAAGAAGGGCATGGTATGCTCGCTTAAACTCGGATAAAAAAACAAGATATATGAAACTTAAAGAATTGCTTAAGAACATCACCGTTCTTGCTGTTAAAGGCAGCGATGATGTAGAAGTGACGGGTGTCAACATAGACTCTCGCCGTATCAAGGACGGACATTTGTTCGTGGCAATGAAGGGCACTCAGGTAGACGGACACAAGTTCATACCTAAGGCGGTGGAGCTCGGCGCAAAGGCTGTGCTCTGCGAGGAAATACCAGAACAAACCGACGAAAACGTAACTTATGTTCGGGTGGCAAGCACCGAAGACGTAGTGGGTGAGGTGGCAACAACGTTCCACGGCAATCCTTCTACCAAGCTGAAGCTCGTAGGAGTGACCGGAACGAACGGTAAAACCACTATCGCTACCTTATTATATAATATGTTCTCGAAGATGGGACATAAGTGCGGACTGCTTTCTACCGTGTGCAACTACATCGTTGACGAGGCTGTGCCGGCAGACCACACGACGCCAGACCCGATAGCGCTGAACGAACTGCTTCACCGCATGGTGGATGCAGGCTGCGAGTACGCCTTCATGGAGTGCTCGTCTCACGCCATAGCGCAGAAGCGCATCGGCGGACTCACTTTCGCCGGCGGTCTGTTCACCAATCTCACACGAGATCATCTCGACTATCACAAGACTTTCGAGAACTACCGCAACGCGAAGAAGGCTTTCTTCGACATGTTGCCCAAAACTGCATTCGCCATCACCAACGCCGACGACAAGAACGGCATGATTATGGTGCAGAACACTAAGGCTCAGGTGAAGACCTACTCTATACGCAGCGTGGCTGACTTCAAGGCTCGCATAATAGAATGTCACTTCGAGGGCATGTATCTCGAGATTGACGGCAGGGAAGTAGGCGTACAGTTCATCGGTAAGTTCAACGTGAGCAACCTGCTGGCTGTCTACGGCGCGGCAGTTATGCTCGGCAAGAAGCCCGAAGACGTGCTCGTCGTGATGAGTACGCTGCACAGCGTGAGCGGACGTCTCGAACCTATCCACTCGCCGGAGGGCTACACCGCCGTTGTCGACTATGCCCACACGCCGGATGCTCTGGAGAACGTGCTCAACGCCATACATGAGGTGCTCGACGGAAAGGGCGAGGTAATCACCGTATGCGGAGCCGGCGGCAATCGCGACAAGGGAAAGCGTCCGCTTATGGCGCAGGAGGCTGTGAAGCAGAGCGACCGCGTGATTATCACAAGCGACAACCCGCGCTTCGAGGAGCCGCAGGACATCATCAACGACATGCTCGCCGGACTCAACGCGCAGCAGATGAAGAAGGTGATAACCATTGTCGACCGCCGCGAGGCTATACGCACCGCCTGCATGATGGCAAAGAAGGGCGACGTAGTGCTCATAGCCGGCAAGGGACATGAGAACTATCAGGAGGTAAAGGGTGTGAAGCATCACTTCGACGACCATGAAGTGGTACGTGAGTGCTTTTAGAATTTAAATTCAAAACTCAGAAATGTTATATTATCTTTTTCGTTTCCTCGAAGAATACGGCATTAGTGGCTCGCACATGTGGGGCTACATTTCGTTCCGTTCGCTGTTGGCGCTGATATTGTCGCTCGTTATCTCGGCATGGTTCGGCGAGAAGTTTATCAAGTATCTCAAGCGCAAGCAGATTACTGAGACTGCGCGCGACGCAAGCATCGACCCGTTCGGTGTGAAGAAGATAGGAGTGCCGTCGATGGGCGGCGTCATCATCATCGTCTCCATCCTTGTGCCGGTGCTTCTGCTCGGACGCCTGCGCAACATCTACCTCATATTGATGATTGTCACCACGCTGTGGCTCGGTGTGCTGGGCGGCATGGACGACTTCATAAAGATATTCCGCCACGACAAGGAAGGCTTGAAGGGCCGCTACAAGATAGTAGGTCAGGTGGGTATCGGTCTGATAGTGGGTCTTGTGCTGTGGGCGTCGCCAGACGTCAAGATGAACGAGAATCTCGTTTACGAGCGTCAGGGTCAGGAGATAGTAGTGAAGCATCAGAGCGAAGCGCACAAGTCGCTAAAGACAACCATCCCGTTCGTCAAGAGCCATAACCTCGACTACTCGCGCATTACGAGCATCTTCGGCGAGCACCGCGTTGCAGCAGGCTGGATATTGTTCGTGATAATGACCATCATCGTGGTGACAGCGGTGAGCAATGGTGCCAACCTCAACGACGGTATGGACGGCATGTGTGCCGGCAACTCCGCCATCATCGGTGTGGCGTTGGGCATACTGGCGTATGTGAGTTCGCACATAGAGTATGCGAGCTATCTAAACATAATGTACATACCAGAGTCGCAGGAGCTTGTGGTGTTCCTCTGCGCCTTTGTGGGTGCGCTGATAGGCTTCCTCTGGTACAACGCCTATCCGGCTCAGGTGTTCATGGGCGACACCGGCTCGCTCACAATCGGCGGTATCATCGCCGTTACTGCGATAATCATCCACAAGGAGCTGCTTCTGCCGATACTCTGTGGCATCTTCTTCGTGGAGAGTCTGAGCGTCATACTGCAGGTCTACTACTACAAGCTGGGCAAGCGTCGCGGCGTAAAGCAGCGCATCTTCAAGCGCACGCCTATCCACGACAATTTCCGCACGCAGGCTTCGCAGCTCGACCCCGACTGCAAGTATCTCATCACTCGACCGAAGGGTGCATTCCACGAGTCGAAGATTACGGTTCGCTTTTGGATTACGACGATAATCCTGGCGGCTATGACCATTATAACATTAAAGATTAGATAGGAAGGGTGATGAGATGTTGAGATGGTGAGGTGTTGAGATGTTGACATTTCCATTGTTATGTTGAGATGTTTGCATTTCCAATGTTTCCGAATCGTCTCATTTCTCAGCAGAAATACATCTTTCTTGGTTCTAAAATCATAAAACAATGAAAAGAATAGTTATTCTTGGAGCCGGCGAGAGTGGAGCCGGTGCCGCAGTGTTGGCAAAGAAGGAAGGTTTCGACGTGTTCGTTAGCGACATGTCTGCCATAAAGGACAAATACAAGAAGCTGCTCGACGACCACGCCATCGAGTGGGAGGAGCGTCAGCATACCGAGGAGAAGATTCTCTCTGCCGACGAAATCATCAAGAGTCCGGGCATACCGAAGGAGGCTCCGATGGTGAAGGCTGCGATGGAGAAGGGTATACACATCATCAGCGAGATAGAGTTTGCGGGTCGCTACACCCACTCGAAGATGATCTGTATCACCGGCTCGAACGGCAAGACGACAACGACGTCGCTCATCTATCATATCTTCAAGACGGCAGGTTACGACGTGGGCTTGGCGGGCAACATCGGACGCTCGCTTGCGCTGCAGGTGGCTGAGGATCCGCACGAATACTACATCATAGAGCTTAGCTCGTTCCAGCTCGACAACATGTACGACTTCCACGCCAATATCGCCATCCTGCTGAACATCACGCCCGACCATCTCGACCGCTACGACTACTGCATGCAGAACTACGTGGACGCGAAGATGCGCATCATACAGAACCAGACCGACAAGGACTCGTTCATCTACTGGAACGACGACCCAGTCATCAAGCGCGAGCTGGAGAAGTACGACATCAAGGCTATACAGTATCCGTTCTCGGAGCTGAAGGAGAAAGGCTCTATCGGCTATATGGAGGACGGCGAGTATACCATCGAGAAGCCTACGCCGTTCAACATGGAGCAGGAGGAGCTGTCGCTCACGGGCAAGCACAACATATACAACTCGTTGGCTGCGGGCATCGCGGGCAACATCACGGGCATCAAGAAGGACGTGATACGCCAGAGCCTGAGCGACTTCCCGGGCGTGGAGCATCGTCTGGAGAAGGTGTGCAAGGTAGGCGGCGTGCAGTATGTCAACGACTCGAAGGCTACGAACGTAGACGCCTGCTGGTATGCTCTTGAGAGCATGAAGACGCCTACCATCCTCATCATCGGCGGCAAGGACAAGGGCAACGACTATAACGAGATTCTCGATCTGGTGAAGCAGAAGTGCAAGGCGCTTGTGTTCCTCGGAGCCGACAACAAGAAGCTGCACGACTTCTTCGACAACGTGGGCGTGGAGATTCGCGACACCCACTCGATGAAGGACTGCGTGGCGGCTTGCTACGAGCTGGCTGAGCCGGGCGACACCGTGTTGCTGAGTCCTTGCTGCGCAAGCTTCGACCTCTTCAAGAATATGGAGGACAGAGGCGAGCAGTTCAAGACGTTGGTGAGAGGGCTGTAATAGGGTGTTGAGGTGTTGAGATGTTGAGGTGGTGAGAAATGTGTTGAGGTGTTGAGATGTTACACCACACATCTCACCATCTCACCACAACAACACCTCAACATAAAATAGCAACAAGCAATGATAAACAAGACATTAGGCAATATATTCAAAGGCGACAAGGTGATATGGATGGTGTTCTTCTTCCTGTGCCTTGTCAGCATCATCGAGGTGTATTCGGCTTCGTCGCAGCTCACGTATAAGGCGAGCAGCTATACGGCGCCGGTGCTGAAGCATATCATGCTGATCGTGATCGGAATAGTCTGCATGGTGGTGACGCTCAACGTGAAGTGCAGATACTTCAAGATGGCTACGCCGTTCGTACTGCTTTTCGCTGTAGTCACGCTGCTATGGGTGGCTGTTGCTGGCGCCTCCACCAACGGTGCGCAACGCTGGATAGTACTCTTCGGCTTACAGTTTCAGCCGTCGGAGATAGCGAAGGGCGCTATGGTGCTGGCAACGGCGCAGATACTGAGTGCGTTGCAGACGGAGAATGGCGCCGACAAGCTGGCTTTCAGGTATATACTGATGGTGTGCCTCCCCATCGTGCCGCTCATCATGGTAGAGAATCTGTCGACGGCGATGCTGCTCTGCTTAGTGATATTCATGATGATGCTGCTCGGGCGTGTTCCGGCGCGGCAGTTGGGTGCGCTTCTGGGCGTCGTGGTGCTGGCTGTGGCGCTCCTGGTGTGCTGCGTCATGGCGTTCGGTACCGACGAGGAGGCGCAGAAGCCCGCTAACCAGACGCTTACCGAGCAGACTGTAGAGCAGAAGAAGGAGGATAAAAGCACTGTAGAGAGGGTGTTCCACCGCTTCGATACGTGGAAATCGCGCATCAACAAGTTCCTCGCCCACAAGGATGTGGCGCCGAAGGACGTAGACCTCGACAAGGACGCTCAGGTGGCGCACGCCAACATCGCCATTGCTACGTCGAACATCATGGGAAAGGGACCGGGCAACTCCGAGGAGCGCGACTTCGTGTCGCAGGCGTTCAGCGACTTCATCTACGCCATCATCATCGAGGAGATGGGCATCTTGGGCGCTACGGGCGTGGCTATGCTCTACATCATACTGCTGTTCCGCACGGGGCGCATAGCCAGCCGCTGCGAGAACAACTTCCCGGCGTTCTTCGCCATGGGACTGGCGCTGCTGCTCGTGACGCAGGCGCTGTTCAACATGTGTGTGGCTGTGGGCTTGGTGCCGGTGACGGGTCAGCCGCTGCCGTTCATCAGTAAGGGCGGTACGGCGACCATCATCAACTGCGTGTATATCGGCGCGATACTCAGCGTGAGCCGATCGGCGCAGCGCAAGCAGGAGATAATAGCAGACACGAACGTAGCGTAGGCTTTCAGAGTGCTGAAGCCTTCGAATCGGAAAGTAGAAGCAAAACATTGTCTTTTTTTAAATAAGGTTGACACCTAAAGTCAACAATTATGAAAAAGAAAGAAGAACAGCTCCAAAATTCATTGGATCGCGTTAAACTTCAGAAGC
>OCPT01000461.1_pt1 | contig 31270 bp, 27 predicted proteins | sample 1538741 | NCBI WGS metagenome assembly OCPT01 (sample SAMN04571723, study PRJEB22368) | human gut metagenome | biome: human gut; material: stool | host: Homo sapiens | place: Luxembourg | collected 2012-12-06 | reverse complement strand
ATATGTACAACTTTTTACTCATATTTATCAACTTAAATTAATTCCGCCAACGGGTAAATAAAGTAAAATAGCGTTTGAGATATGACAGAAATTATATCACATATATATCAAGACAATGAAGGACATTGGGTTATACAATCCAATGAGGACCACTCTGCTGGTGTTGCAAAACTTGCTTCACAATTTGCAGGAGAGTTTGGTATGAGCGAATGGGGTAAGGTGTTGGGACTACTCCACGATAAAGGAAAAGAGACTGACGCCTTTCAGCAATACATTAAAAAGGAAAGCGGATATGCCCCCGACATTAAGATTTGTGGCAAACATCATCATGCCTACGTAGGAGGAATATTAGCTCAAAAATATTATGGAAAGTCATCCTATAATTTATTTGTCAATCAGATTGTGTCTCATCATACAGGGCTACATGATTCTGATGAGATTAAAGGAATCGTCGATCAAGAGATTCCGTCCGAGGTGAATATCTACCATAAAAAGGAAAAGCTGAACCGACCTGGATTAAATATACAAGCTAACGATTTTCATCATTTAGCTCGCATGCTATTCTCATGTTTAGTAGATGCAGACTTTCTTGATACTGAAGCATTTATGGACAGGGAATCTTATACGTTAAGACAAAACAAAGATGCTTTAAACGATTTGTTGCCGTTGCTTGAAAACAAGCTAAAGGAATTAAAGGCTAAAGCAGACTCTTCCGAGATAAACATCATAAGAAACCAGATTCAGCAACAATGTTTGAAGATGGCTGATACTCCTACTGGTTTCTATAGCTTGACTGTACCCACTGGTGGAGGCAAAACATTATCCTCACTGGTTTGGGCTATAAAACATGCAATAAAAAATGGACAGAAAAGAGTTATCATCGCCATACCTTATACAAGTATTATTGTTCAGACGGCATCTATCCTAAGAAGCATCTTTGGAGAAGAGAATGTTCTGGAACATCATAGCTGTGTAGACCCCGAGCAGATAAAAGACGAGAAACTGAAAGAGAAGATGAAGTTGGCAACAGAGAATTGGGACTACCCTATTATCGTTACCACCAATGTGCAACTGTTCGAATCTATGTTCTGCAACAAGCCATCGGCATGCAGAAAACTTCACAATATAGTAAACAGCGTGATAATCCTAGATGAGGTGCAGACTCTTCCTATGGATTATCTGCAGCCCATAGTAGATTCACTGAAAACTTATAATAAACTTTTCAATGTATCCTTCTTGTTCACAACTGCAAGTCAGCCCGTGTTGAGTGGGCTCATTGAAGGGTGTAATCCGAAAGCCGCCTTTAACGGAATAGACCATATAACAGAAATAATACCTGATGATTTCAAGCTACATGATAAGTTACGTAGAGTGAAGCTGAGCATCAATAACGAAGGAAAAACCTATGATGAATTGGCAGAGATGTTGAGCCAACACAAAAGAGTGCTCTGCATTGTCAACACACGTAGGGACGCCAAGGAAATCTACCAACGTCTTTCGCAAGAGGGCGTCACATTGCACCTTTCCAAGATGATGTGTCCTGATCATATTAGCGAAACAATAAAAGCTATCAAAACCGCTCTGAAAGACGATAAGAACGAAATCATCCGTGTTGTCTCCACTCAATTAATAGAAGCAGGAGTAGACCTTGACTTTCCCGTTGTCTTCCGCCAAGAGGCAGGATTAGACTCTATTCTGCAAGCAGCGGGTAGGTGTAATCGTGAAGGAAGGTGTGGCTTAAGTACCACTTATGTCTTTTCACTGTCTAAAGAACACTCCCTTCCTAAGGGAGACATACAAGCAGCAAATAGCGCAAGACTAAATCTCGGAAACGATCACGACTGGTTTGCGCCGGAAACAATGACTTCTTTCTTCAAGCAACTCTATTGCAGAAAAGAGTCTTTTGATAAGAAAGATATAAGACATTATCTTTATTATCCGACAAACAATTTGAATTTTCAGACAGCAGCCAAGGAGTTCCAGCTAATAGAAGACGATGGTGTAAATGTTGTTGTCTGCTGGAAAAACAGCATAGATATTGTCCAGCAATTATTAGTTAACGGACCATCATACATGCTGATGAAAAAGCTGTCAAAGTTTATGGTTAACATCAACCGGACAGACTTCAAGGCATTGGTAGACATGGGTGTTGTCAGCGAAAAGAAGGAAGGGCTTTTTGTTGTCGATTACAAACAACAGTATGATGAACATATTGGACTACGAACCGACAATAATTGGGCTAATGAAATATTAATACAATAAAGATAAATAACGATATGGAACATACAGACAGAGAATATTGTTTGGAAGTGTGGGGCGATATGGCTTGCTTCACCCGTCCTGAGCTTAAAGTGGAGCGTGTCAGCTATGATGTTATTACACCGTCGGCAGCACGTGCCATATTCGAAGCCATATTCTGGAAACCTGCCATACATTGGCAAATTACCAAAATAGAAGTACTGAATCCAGTAAAGTGGACATCGATTAGAAGAAATGAAGTTGGTGCAGTTGCCGGCAAGTCTGTCATCTTTATTGAGGACAAACGCCAGCAAAAGAACTCTTTATTGCTCAAGGATGTTTGTTATCGGATTTGGGCAAAAATGGAATACCGTTCTGTTGCCAAACGAAAAATTGAGAGAGACTTGTTTTCACACGAACCCGGCAAAGACGAGAATCCGATGAAATACTATCAAATGTTTGAACGTAGAGCAGGCAAGGGACAATGCTTCAACCAACCTTATCTTGGCACTCGCGAATTCTCGGCAGCATTCCGCTTGGTAAATCCAGATAACGAGGCTTTGACACCCCCTATATCTGAAGAGCAGGGAGGTACAAAAGATCTTGGCATCATGCTCTATGACATGGACTTCAAAGACCCTAAGAACATCCAGCCAATGTTCTATCGTCCACAAATGAAAAATGGCGTAATAATTGTTCCACCAATAAATAGTGAGGAGATTTTAAGATGATACTAAAAGCATTATACGATTACTATAACAGATGCGGAAATCTTCCTGCTTTTGGTATGGAGGAAAAAGAAATCGGTTTCGTGATTGTTATTTCGAAAGAAGGAAAATTTGTTCGTTTCGAAGATTGTCGTTTAGATAGCAAGCAGGCAAGAACCTATCTTGTTAAAAAGCATGTAGGCAGATCAAGTGCTATCGTTGCCAATTATCTATACGACAATAGTTCCTATGTGTTGGGCTATGCCGAAAATGAAAAAGCTAAGAAAGATGTAGAAGAACAAACAAAGAAACGTTCTGACAAGGAAAACGCTTGTCTTGAAGCCTTTAAAGAGAAAGTTGATTCTATCTACAAGGTATATCCTGAAAATAATGATTTGGCTGCTATCTGTAAATTCTATCAGCAAAGCAAAGAAGAGATACTTGCATGTATTTCGCAAGATAGTTTATGGGAAGAAATAAAGAAGAACTTATCAAAGAAGTACTCAACATTCTCGTTCAGAATTGACGGTGACCTAAAAATTGTAGCCGAGAAAAAAGAAATATTACAATTAGAATACTCTGAAGACGATAATAAAGGAAACGGCTTTTGTCTAATAACCGGAAATAAAGGAATTACCGTTGATACAACAACTGCAACAATGATACCAGGAAGTCAAGCAACAGCAAAGCTTGTGGCTTTCCAGGTTAATTCAGGTTACGATTCTTACGGCAAGAAGAAATGTGAAAATGCGCCAATTTCAAAGGATGCAGAATTTGCCTATACTACAGCTCTTAATACTATGCTGCAAAAAGGGTCGCATAACAAGTTTGGTGTAGGTAATCGTACCTTCGTTTTTTGGGCTTCTTCCAATGCCGAGGCAGCAGAACAGACGGAAGAGAGTCTGTTCGATCTATTAGGTTTTGCAGACGAAGAGCAGGATGACCCAAATGCAAGAATAGAGCAAGTGCGTAAAGTCTTTACTTCCATTTATTCTGGAACTTTGAAGACTTCATTGGACGACCGCTTCTATATACTTGGACTCGCTCCAAACTCTGCCAGAATTGCCGTTGTGTATTGGTCTGAATGCTCTTTAAAAGAATTTGCAGAAAAGATTCTTCGTCATTTTGACGACATGGAGATTATAGATACTCGTAAAGACGGGAAACCATATATGGGAATAAAGAGCATGCTTGCAGCTGTCACTCTTAACGGAAAGCAATCTGAAGCTACACCTAACCTACCAGAGGCTGTTGTCAAGAGCATCTTTCAAGGAACACCATATCCATTCACGTTGTTCTCAGCATGCATCCGCAGAATAAGAGCAGAGTCAGGAAATAAAGATAATAACGCTATTCGCATAGCTCGTATGGCAATCATTAAAGCTTATCTTAACAGAATAAATGATAACAATAAAAAGATAAACACTATGTTAGACAAAAGTAACACAAATCAAGGTTACCTCTGCGGTCGCCTCTTTGCAGTTCTTGACAAGATTCAAGAAGATGCAAATGGAATCAGAAGCATTTGTGAAAGATACATGAATGCTGCAAGTGCAACACCTGCTTCGGTGTTTGCCACTATCCTCAATCTTTCTTACCATCACATGGAGAAACTGACTAACGAAAGCAGAAAAATATTCTATGAGAAGATGAAGCAAGAAATCATCGACAAGATTCCTGCAACCGGCTTCCCTGCACATCTTGACCTTCAAGACCAAGGCAGATTCTTTATAGGATACTACCACCAAAGACAAGACTTCTTTACTAAAAAAGAAGATGAAAACAAGAACTAAAATAATAACATTTAAATTATAAACAATATGGCTGAAATTAATAACAGAATCGATTTCGTTTACCTGTTTGATGTACAGGACGGTAATCCCAACGGTGATCCTGATGCAGGAAACCTTCCTCGTGTTGATGCTGAGACCGGAATGGGCTTGGTAACAGACGTTTGCCTGAAGCGCAAAGTTCGCAACTACGTTCAAGTAGCAAAAGATTTGTCAGACGGTTATGATATCTTCATTAAGGAGAAGGCGGTTCTTAACAGCGAGATAGACAAGGCTCATGATGACGAAGATGTGAAGAAGGCTAAAGACAAGACTGCAGCAGCTCGTCTATTCATGTGCAAGAATTATTATGACATCCGTACATTCGGAGCGGTCATGTCCACGGGTAAGAATGCTGGTCAGGTAAGAGGCCCCATCCAGTTTACCTTTGCTCGTTCTATTGATCCAATAGCAACAGCAGAACATTCTATCACCCGAATGGCTGTGGCTACAGAAAAAGAAGCAGAAAAACAAAATGGCGACAACCGAACTATGGGTCGCAAGGCTACAGTTCCTTACGGGCTCTATGTCTGCCATGGCTTTATCTCAGCAAGTCTTGCCAAGCAAACGGGCTTCTCGGAGGAAGACTTGAAGCTATTCTTCGAGGCATTAAAGAACATGTTCGACGTGGACCGTTCTGCTGCACGTGGACTGATGAGCGCACAGAAACTCATCGTGTTCCGTCACGATTCGGTTCTTGGCAATGCTCCAGCCAACAAATTGTTCGACTTGGTGAAAATCAAGAAGAATACGGAAGCCGCACCAAGATCGTTCAGCGACTATGTTGTTTCGATAGACAAGGACTCTGTTCCTAACGGCGTTACCGTTGAAGAATTGATTTAGTATAACATCATGTATACTGAAGACGAAATGCTCATGTTGTCGGGGATACAGCACTTTATGTTCTGTCCCCGACAATGGGCTTTGATACATATCGAACAGCAATGGGCTGAAAACAAACTGACGACAGAAGGTCAGATTCTGCACAAGAACGTAGACAATCCCTTCTATCGTCAGAAAAATGGTGATGTCATCACGCTTCGCTCTCTTCATATTGCCTCAAAAGAATTGGGACTATATGGCATAACGGATGCCGTAGAACTTGTTCCTACTGATTCAGCAGAAGATGCCATTACTCATAACCGATACGAAGGTTACTGGAAACCATACCCTGTGGAATATAAAAGAGGACATCATAAACCTGATGAAAGGGACGAGGTGCAATTGGCTGCACAGGCAATGTGCATGGAAGAGATGTATGGCATCAACATCCCGTACGGAGCACTATATTACGATGAGGTGAAACGTAGAGAGATTATATCCATTTCTGAATCGTTGAGAAATACCACCATTCATTGTGCCCAGCAAATGCACGAAGTCTTCAAATCCGGTGAATTGCCTAAAGCCAACAAACAACGTCATTGCAAGAACTGTTCGTTAATAAATATATGTATGCCGGAGATGAATGATTGCGTAAAAGTGTCAACCTATTTAAACAATAACCTATATGAGGATATTACTTAACACATTATACATAACCACACCTGAAGCCTATCTCAGCAAAGACGGGCTTAATGTAGTAGTATCCGTTAAACAAAACGAGATATTCCGTATACCCATCCACAACATTGAACAAATTGTCACCTTTGGATATATGGGTGCAAGTCCTGGTCTTATGAAATTATGCGCTGACAACAATGTCGCCCTAACCTTCCTTTCACCGCAAGGAAGATACATAAGCCGTTCGCAAGGTCCGACTAAAGGTAATGTATTGCTAAGAAAAGCCCAATACAAGAATTCAGATGAACCAAACTATGCTTTGCATATCAGCAAACTGTTCATTGGAGGAAAAATACAAAACTATCATAACATCCTACGACGTTTCATCCGTGACAATGGTGAAGACCATGACGTAGAAAGCGTAGCAGAATACTTGCAGAGATGCAAACACCGTGTCTTTAATGCGGACAATATAGATACAGTAAGAGGCATTGAAGGAGAAGCGGCAACAAAGTATTTCGGAGTGTTTTCACACCTGTTGCTGAACCAAAAGGAAGACTTCAAATTTGAAGGACGAAATCGCAGACCTCCAAAAGACGCGGTCAACGCTATGCTCTCTTTTGTATATACGTTAATCTGCAACGATATAACAGCAGCCCTTGAAACAGTCGGGCTTGATCCTTACGTGGGATTTATGCACACTCTAAGACCTGGCAGACCGTCTCTTGCTTTGGATATGATGGAAGAGCTTAGAGCCTATCTGGGTGACAGGTTGGTATTGTCATTAATAAACAGAAAACAGATATCCATAAAAGACTTTGTCAAGCAAGGAGATGATGGTATAGTCATGACGGACTCTGCAAGAAAAACCATTCTGTCTGCTTGGCAAAACAGAAAGAAGGAACAAATCACACACCCATATTTAAACGAGAAGGTCAGCATCGGTCTTCTTCCATACGTTCAGTCTATGTTATTGGCAAGGTTTATAAGAAAAGACATAGACGATTATCCCGTATTTTTAATCAAATAGCAGCTTATGTTCGTACTGATTACCTATGACGTGAATATCACATCCCATAATGGAGCCAAGCGTTTGCGCAATGTTGCAAAAGCCTGCCTAAACCATGGGAAGAGAGTTCAAAACTCAGTATTTGAATGTGTCTTGACCGAATCGCAATATATTATGCTTAAAAGTCAATTAGAGAACATTATTGACTCATCACAAGACAGCATCAGATTTTATCTGTTAGGCTCAAACTGGAAACGTAAAGTGGAGACTATCGGCAAAAACATGGGGATAGACGTCACTGGAGAATTGATAATCTGATATAAAGGGTGCGAACGTATAGTATTGCATAATATACAGCGACTTTCGCACTCATTGAAAATCAAATAGATAGATTTATATACCCATAAGATTCACATAAGTATTCAAAAATTTGCATATTATTCGCAAATAATGTACTTTTGTAATATGATATTCAGACATTTGCTGAATATGCGGTCGCACCCTACGTGGGTGCGTGGATTGAAACTCTTGACTATCGTATTGAAAAACTCTCTACAACAGTCGCACCCTACGTGGGTGCGTGGATTGAAACACCGAAGAAAGGCAGTGTCATTATGGTGTTACTGTCGCACCCTACGTGGGTGCGTGGATTGAAACTGTGCGCTCTGGGTTGACGGCATACTCCGCACCAAGTCGCACCCTACGTGGGTGCGTGGATTGAAACAGTCGGTAAATCTCAAATATCGCTTAACCGCTCTGTCGCACCCTACGTGGGTGCGTGGATTGAAACACGCAAGGCCTTATGTTGGGTACATCCCAAAAGTGTCGCACCCTACGTGGGTGCGTGGATTGAAACCTCGACTGCAGCCTGCGCAGCTGAAATAGTTCGTGTCGCACCCTACGTGGGTGCGTGGATTGAAACATTTATTCCTCGACTGCAGCTTGTTATGCTTCTCGTCGCACCCTACGTGGGTGCGTGGATTGAAACATCTTTACAAAGCCTGGCAGTGCAACCTCACTGAGTCGCACCCTACGTGGGTGCGTGGATTGAAACCTTGCGGACATTGTGAGGAATGTGTCCGTCAACGTCGCACCCTACGTGGGTGCGTGGATTGAAACTATCGTTGCAATAACTGACGATAAAAAAGCAAAAGTCGCACCCTACGTGGGTGCGTGGATTGAAACTATCGTTGCAATAACTGACGATAAAAAAGCAAAAGTCGCACCCTACGTGGGTGCGTGGATTGAAACTATCCTGTTAATACTTATATACACGCAAATCTTTGTCGCACCCTACGTGGGTGCGTGGATTGAAACCACCTTTGGATGTTTTTAAAAGTTCGGTAGAAAGTCGCACCCTACGTGGGTGCGTGGATTGAAACCTCAAAGATGCACGGCACGTCACGAAAGCGCTCGTCGCACCCTACGTGGGTGCGTGGATTGAAACCTCTTGCATATTTTGGTCGAGTGCAGAAGCCAAGGTCGCACCCTACGTGGGTGCGTGGATTGAAACTCGAGTATCGAGGTGGTATGCTCAACAACGAACGCGTCGCACCCTACGTGGGTGCGTGGATTGAAACTTAAGACATTGCTTGAGCACGAGAGTTATGTCAAGTCGCACCCTACGTGGGTGCGTGGATTGAAACACCTCAAGGCTACGAGTGTGGGTATCACTCCGCTGTCGCACCCTACGTGGGTGCGTGGATTGAAACGGAGGAGGGCAAGCTATAGACCGCATCGCACCGAGTCGCACCCTACGTGGGTGCGTGGATTGAAACTTTAATAAGTGGTACTACACTCTTCAGACTGGTATGTCGCACCCTACGTGGGTGCGTGGATTGAAACTTGTGAACACCTATGCACCTAAAAACAAGTTTCGTCGCACCCTACGTGGGTGCGTGGATTGAAACTGGGAAAAATACTTCTTCAGCACGAACCAGTATTGTCGCACCCTACGTGGGTGCGTGGATTGAAACTTTGTATTATTGAGCTCTGAAATAGATTTATTCAGTCGCACCCTACGTGGGTGCGTGGATTGAAACTATCTTGAAGTTGTCTACATCGTCGTCGAGACGTGTCGCACCCTACGTGGGTGCGTGGATTGAAACCCCATGTGTCACACCTCCTTTCTGGCTTGAGCTGTCGCACCCTACGTGGGTGCGTGGATTGAAACCGTATCGTATTTGACCCCCATAATCTGCTTGATTTGTCGCACCCTACGTGGGTGCGTGGATTGAAACTTAGCTTTGCTATAAGGAGAAAACGCCGATTTTGTCGCACCCTACGTGGGTGCGTGGATTGAAACAAAGAGATGGTGACGGGCGTCAGCATAGAGAACGGTCGCACCCTACGTGGGTGCGTGGATTGAAACAGGAACTCCTGGGCAGGGAGCGACACGTCAGTCAGGTCGCACCCTACGTGGGTGCGTGGATTGAAACACAAACCAACGCTCGATGATATCAAACGCACGTGTGTCGCACCCTACGTGGGTGCGTGGATTGAAACTTGACGGCAACGGCCCGTTGGCCCCAAATGATAGGTCGCACCCTACGTGGGTGCGTGGATTGAAACGTGTACAGTGCCGTCACGATACACGACATAGTGAGTCGCACCCTACGTGGGTGCGTGGATTGAAACATGAAAAACGCCGCGACATCGAAGCGCCCCACATGTCGCACCCTACGTGGGTGCGTGGATTGAAACATGGGGGTTAATATCTTCTGACAGCCAAAAAAGAGTCGCACCCTACGTGGGTGCGTGGATTGAAACTCCTCCTGGTTTAACTTGTAGACGTTGTAGCCCGGTCGCACCCTACGTGGGTGCGTGGATTGAAACATTATAGGGCTGCTGTGCTGACAGAGAGTCTGACGTCGCACCCTACGTGGGTGCGTGGATTGAAACATACTTGGCTCGGTGTTCGACAACATCGAGAATTTGTCGCACCCTACGTGGGTGCGTGGATTGAAACTCGTGTGCGTTCCGGCGGCTACAAGCGCGAAGTATGTCGCACCCTACGTGGGTGCGTGGATTGAAACCTGCTATACGTCGCAGCAGACAGCAGTTCGCTGAGTCGCACCCTACGTGGGTGCGTGGATTGAAACTGAAGGAGCAGCTGGCTGCGCTTGGCAGCAGAATGTCGCACCCTACGTGGGTGCGTGGATTGAAACTTGCCAGATGTATTGCCGGTCGCTATCATGCGGTCGCACCCTACGTGGGTGCGTGGATTGAAACATATTTGCCTACATAGTAAAGAAAGCGTTTTTGTGTCGCACCCTACGTGGGTGCGTGGATTGAAACAGGTATCGCTGAAGAAATGCACCTGCCTTGTCGCGGTCGCACCCTACGTGGGTGCGTGGATTGAAACAAAACATATCTATCGCGACACACTGCGCGCCTCGGTCGCACCCTACGTGGGTGCGTGGATTGAAACATTAAAAATTATATGGGCGACGTTGTCGGGTGGCGTCGCACCCTACGTGGGTGCGTGGATTGAAACAAGCGTGACGATGCTAAGTGGGTTGACGAGACTGTCGCACCCTACGTGGGTGCGTGGATTGAAACTTGTAGCGCCCATCTTGTGACTCTGAGGCGAAGAGTCGCACCCTACGTGGGTGCGTGGATTGAAACAAGCCGAGTTTGAGGTACTTAAAACGCTTATTCGTCGCACCCTACGTGGGTGCGTGGATTGAAACTGATAAAGAAACATTAGTTTTTTTAAAAAAGGAAGTCGCACCCTACGTGGGTGCGTGGATTGAAACAAAGATATACTATCTATTAAATCGGTATGATTTGTCGCACCCTACGTGGGTGCGTGGATTGAAACTATTTGCTCTGCAAATACAGAGGAAACAAAAAAAGGTCGCACCCTACGTGGGTGCGTGGATTGAAACAGAATGTACAACGGAGTCAAAAGTATCTGTTAGTCGCACCCTACGTGGGTGCGTGGATTGAAACATTTTTCCCTCTGTCAGCCTTAGCACTTCGCCACGTCGCACCCTACGTGGGTGCGTGGATTGAAACAAACAGCTTGTTGATAGTGCAAAGGACACTGGGTCGCACCCTACGTGGGTGCGTGGATTGAAACACATTAGCAATCGGAATACGGTTGTACTGCACCGTCGCACCCTACGTGGGTGCGTGGATTGAAACAAGGCTAACACCTACGGTTATCTTTTTGTTTCTGTCGCACCCTACGTGGGTGCGTGGATTGAAACTCGGTGTAACCTCATAGCCTAAAGCATCAAACTCGTCGCACCCTACGTGGGTGCGTGGATTGAAACCCATTCACGTCTTTTAGATACACAAGCAGAAGGAGTCGCACCCTACGTGGGTGCGTGGATTGAAACTCCTGCCGATATGGAACTTTTTTGTAAGTTGAAAGTCGCACCCTACGTGGGTGCGTGGATTGAAACGGTCATATAAGACTGGGAAAGCGGTAGCAAAGTGTCGCACCCTACGTGGGTGCGTGGATTGAAACTGACCTTTTATACATGTTGCGTGCCAAATATGATGTCGCACCCTACGTGGGTGCGTGGATTGAAACTCAGTCTTCTCAGTATCATTATCAAAAGAAGTTAGTCGCACCCTACGTGGGTGCGTGGATTGAAACTATACATACATTGAAAAATATGGGGGGAGTGCTGTCGCACCCTACGTGGGTGCGTGGATTGAAACTAATACCTTACCGCTTCGCATTGTGTTTGCTTGAGTCGCACCCTACGTGGGTGCGTGGATTGAAACCGTTTAGTAAACGGCATACCCCTTGCCCGTATATGTCGCACCCTACGTGGGTGCGTGGATTGAAACATCGAGAGGCACGCCGTGCGACGCGCAACAGTGAGTCGCACCCTACGTGGGTGCGTGGATTGAAACTTGCCCTTCAGATAGTCAGAACGGCGCAGCCATGTGGGTCGCACCCTACGTGGGTGCGTGGATTGAAACAAAGAGCTGCCGCTATCCTCACGAACCGCAGCAGTCGCACCCTACGTGGGTGCGTGGATTGAAACGCTTCCTCGGCTGCGTGCTGTGCGGCGCGCTCGGGTCGCACCCTACGTGGGTGCGTGGATTGAAACATAATCTTGTATTTTGTTTCGTTAAAATTCGGTGTGTCGCACCCTACGTGGGTGCGTGGATTGAAACTGTCACACCCTCAACGGGTGCAACGTGTTCGGCGGTCGCACCCTACGTGGGTGCGTGGATTGAAACATCAAGGCGATACGCTCGTAATACTCCATCGGCACGTCGCACCCTACGTGGGTGCGTGGATTGAAACCTTTCGCTCCTGCCTTTCTGTGAATGGGAATAGTCGCACCCTACGTGGGTGCGTGGATTGAAACTTTACCAACAGTGAGGAAATGAAAAATATCCTCGGTCGCACCCTACGTGGGTGCGTGGATTGAAACTCACCGACGAGGATACAGCCCTCCGTGTCCTTCGTCGCACCCTACGTGGGTGCGTGGATTGAAACATTTTACATTTAATTGTACCTTTATGGAATTGAAATTTTCGAAGGGATTCGGCATGTAGTCCGAAAAGTCTGCTTAATTGTTTCTTTATAAAGTTGAAATAATGGTAAACAACATCCTTGTAAAAGTAAAAGAGTAAAAATCGGACACAAAAAAGACGTGAGTCAAAACCAAAAGACTTGGCAAATTGAATAGCTAACGCTGCAAATCGTAGGAGAAAGTTTTGAATCCCTCAGCACCAAGTCTGATAGTAATAATTAGCACTGCAGCTTGCTGCGGCGGCAGGATACCGCCGCTACGGTTAGTCGATTGTTTCCGCCGCCATCGAATCTGTTTAATCCGATAATTGCGCAGCAAGCCGAATCTGCTTAGTTAGCAGCATCAGTTCTTCACGCGCTTTACGCCGTCAACGATGTAGATGCCGGCGGGCAGGTCGTCCCATTGCTGGGTCAGCTTTACGCCGTTAAGGTTGTAGATGCCTTGCTTGCGGGCAGGCACGTCGGCTGTCACGGTGCCGATGCTGTTGGTGATAGGCTCGATCACAACCTTCGACTTAAGCAACTCGCCATTCAGGACTACCGCCTTTTGGTCGGCGTCGAACTCCGCGCCGACGGGCTGTGTGATGGCGCAGTTGTCGAGGATGAGCTTGCTGATGAGTGAGATAGATCCGCTGCCGAAGCCTTCTGCCTCTACGTAAGAGTTGCGCACGGTGAGCACCTCGCTCTTTGCTCCAATATAACCTGCTATGCCATAGCCACCCTTAACAAACAGACTGGTGTTGTCGATGGTTACGGAAGCGCTCTCCATGTCGAGACCGCAGAATCGCTTGCTCGTGAGATGGAGCGAACCGTCGCCGGTGATGGTAGACGTCTGGTTCAACACCATGCTTGCCAGGTCGGCTGTAACGGTGTTATTGCCAATCAGCTTGACGGTGAAGTCGGGGACAGTCTTGTTCACAATGCCCGTTCCGTCTGTAGAGTTTCTTTCGATGGTGGCGTTGTCGAGAGTGAGGGTTTTTGTATTGGGGTCGTAAGAGGCGCTGCCGCTCACTCCGTAGATGCTTGTGAGGTCTTTGTAGTTGAGTGTTGTCACTGGCTTGTCGGCGATATAGATGCCATAGCTGTTGGGTTCAATCACAACTTTGGAGGTTACGGTTTTTCCGTTCACAGCCACCGCCAGCGAATCGGCGTCGTATGCCGCCTTGGACGGAATGTCGATGTAGCATCCCTCAAGCTCCAGACCGGCGATGTCGCAGATTGAGCCTGTGGGACCCGTAGCTTCCACGTGAGAGTTGCGTATGGTGAGCACCTCTTCTGCCACGTTGTCGTTTGCGGATATGCCCCATTCGCCTTCTGCCTCCAACCAGCAGTTGACGATTTCGAGCGGAGAGCCTTCAAAAAGCACGGCGCATCTGTCGTTCTTTAAGGTGAGCGTTGAACCGCTATTGCCCAGAATGACTGTCGACTCGCACGTGTATATGCCAGCCGAGTTGGTGACATTAATGGTGTTTGTGCCGAGCAACTCTATCACCAGGTATTTGCAGGTTTGGTTATAGATGGCGTTACAGCCATCTGCCTCGATAGTGGCGTTGTCGAGTGTGAGGGTTCTTGTGTTCGGGTCGAAATACACCTTGCCGCTCACTCCGTTAATCTCGGTGAGGTCGAGATAGTTGTCGCTCGTCACATCTACGCCGGCTACTATGAAGCCGTATTTTTCTTGCGCCATTGCGAATGCTGACGACATCATCATTACTATAAGCACGAGGAACATGCGCATGCTTACTTGTCGGGTTGAGTTGTTGTGTTTCATAATTGTTTAGTTTTTGCCTGGGCAGCCGAAACATACCCAGAGGTTTGTAAATGTTATTTAGGATATTGATTCTGGTGCAAAATTAACTCAGAAAACGTGAAGCGTGTTGTATATTCCTTACAAAAAATAGCCAATAACTATCATTTTGGTGCTCGAGGTGTTAAAGAACTTTAAACGGGCGAGTAGAAGAGCATAAAAAGTACGCGAACTGACAAAACGCGTGTGCGTTCAGCGATAGAAGCGTTTGGATGGAATAGTGCAGCGAGTTAGTGAAACAAAGGCGCTTTATCGTTGAAAAATTTTCGTCGCACGGGATATTATTCGTATATTTGCAGCCTATTTGAGGTTTTCACCTTTTAAATGTAAATAATTCAATATCACCTAATAAATGTCAAAAAGATTTCTAACACTCGCTGCAGTGTTTATGCTTGCAGCCTCTGCTTTTGCCGTTCCGGCGAAGCGTGTGAAGCGTCAGGTGCAGCAGCCTGACGGCTCCGTGCTCACTGTGATGTTGCGCGGCGACGAGAATTTCCATTACACAAGTACCGAAGACGGTCAGCCGCTGGTGCAGCGTGCCGACGGTGCCTACTGCTATGCTACGCTCGACGCTGGCGGCATGCTGGTAGCTTCTGCGCAGGTGGCTCACAACGAGGGCAGCCGTGGCGCAGGCGAGCAGGCGTTCCTCGGCTACTACTCGACAGAGTCGCAGAAGGTGCGCTCGCTCGGCATGGAGCGTGCGAAGCAGCGCAACGCCCACCGCATGGCGCGTCTTGCGAAGCGCAACGCTATGGACGCTGCGGGCAAGCCGATGATGCGCGAGATTATGGCTGGCGCTACCGGCGGTGAGGGTATCGGCGTAACGGGCAAGCGCAAGGGTCTGGTGATTCTTGTGAACTTCAAGGACAAGCAGATGCAGTCGAAGCACTCGCTGGAGGAGTGGAAGAACTATTTCAACAAGGAGGGCTACAAGAACTACGGCAACAACGGATCGGTGCACGACTACTTCTACAAGCAGAGCTACGGCAAGTTCGACCTTGAGTTTGACGTTGTGGGACCGGTGACGGTTTCTAAGAATATGGATTCTTACGGCGCCAACGACGTATACGGCAACGACGTCGATCCGGCGGGCATGATTAAGGAGGCTTGCGAGCTGGCTTACGCTCAGGAGAAGCTCGACATGACGCAGTACGACTGGGACGGCGACGGCGCTGCCGACCAGGTTTACGTTATCTATGCCGGCTACGGCGAGGCTTCGGGCGCTCCGGCTAACACCATTTGGCCGCACGAGTGGGACCTGGAGTCGGGAGGTTACAGTCTGCGTCTGGGCGGCGTGCGCATCAACACCTACGCTTGCTCGTCGGAGCTGAACGGCGCTTCTGGCACGTACATCAGCGGTATCGGCACCGCATGCCACGAGTTCAGCCACTGTATGGGCATACCCGATATGTACGACACGAAGAATGGTGGCTGCTTCGGCATGGACGCTTGGGACCTGATGGACTACGGATCGTACGGCGGCGACGGCTATGCGCCGGTGGGCTACAACACATACGAGAAGTGGGTGAGCGGATGGCTCGAGCCTACCATCCTCAGCGAGCCGTGCTACGTGAAGGACATGAAGCCGCTGGACGAGGCAGAGGAGTCGTACGTGGTGTTCAACGAGAAGAACAAGAACGAGTATTACATCTTCGAGAACCGCCAGCTGCAGGGTACCGACAAGGCGCTGCCCAACCACGGCATGCTTGTGATACACATGGACTATAACCAGGATGTATGGGAGAGCAACGCTGTGAACAATGCGTACAACCACCAGCGCTTCACCGTTGTGCCGGCTGACAACAAGCTGACGTCGGAGACCGTGACGGGCGACACATGGCCTGGCACAACACGTTCTACGGAGCTGACTGACACATCGAAGCCTGCTGCTACGCTATTCAACGCCAACAGCGACGGACGCAAGTTCCTGGGTAAGCCGGTGACGGAGATTGCGGAGAAGAACGGCAAGATCTCGTTCACGTTCATGGGCGGACTCTCGCTTTCGGCGCCGCAGCCGAAGCTGGTAGATATGGCGGAGACTTCGTTCACGGGTGGCTGGAACGCCGTGGAGAATGCGGAGAGCTACACCATAGAGCTGCGCGAGAAGAGCGCTCAAGGTTCTGCTGACGAGGCGCTTATGCTGAGCGAGGATTTGAGCACATGGGGCGCTAACCTCACAGCCGACGGCACAATCGACATTTCGGGTGCGCTTGACAGCAAGATGCAGAACGTAGGCTGGACGGGCGAGAAGGTGTTCGAGTGTCCGGGCTGCGCAAAGCTCGGTTCGTCGAAGAAGCAGGGCAACCTCACTTCGCCGCTCATCACCGACCACTCGGCTACGAGCGTCACGGTAAGACTCTCGGCGAGCGCTTATGGCAGCGATGCTGCTGAGGCTACGGTGTCGCTGCTCGACAAGGACGACAGCGTTATCTCGGAGGAGACGGTGGGCGTGGACGGCACGCTGACAACCGTGGTGCTTGCGAACGCTAACATGGAGGACTATAAGGTGAAGGTGCAGCCGAAGAAGCGTGGCTACGTCTTCTCTATCGCCATCTACGACGGCAACTTCTCGGCTGAGGACTTCCAAAGCATGGGCGTGGCTGAGAAGGCTGTGATGAAGGCTTCGGCGCAGCGCTTCTCAGACATCAAGTCGACATCTTATAAGTTTGAGGGTCTGAACGCTGGGGCTACATACCAGTGGCGTGTGTGTGCTGTTGCTGGCAACGTGCTTTCGAAGTGGAGCGACTGGCAGACTGTAGACCTCAGCGCTTGGAGCACTATCGGCGATGTGACAGAGGACGCAACGCAGATGGCTGCGGAGGATGTGGTGAAGGTGTTCTCTTCGGTAGGCACACAGCTCGGCACGATGACATACGGCGAGTTCTGCGGCAAGAATATGCCGAAGGGCGTGTATGTAGTGAAGGGCGAGAAGGGTGCGCTGAAGGTTACTAAGTAAAGAAACAAAAAATGCTGCCCGGCAAACTTGTCAGGCAGCATTTTTTGTAACTATTATTTAAAAACTATGAATGTGAAGGTTGCAACCGTTAAACTTCTACAGCGCTTGCTGCAATCTTCTTTTGCTTCAGGGCGTCGATAATTGTCTTGACGTTTTCCTGCGTGTCCTCTACGGGGATGGTGTGCTTCTTAGCCTTCAGTATGTTGTTGAGCGCTGAGGGCGAGAGCTTGTAGCTCGAGCGGCAATACCTGCTGACGATGTTGAGTATGTCGGACTTTTGGGCGTTGGTTATCTTGCCCAGCAGGAGTATGTTGTACTTCATTTCGGGCTGCTTCACTTCCTCTGTCTTCGGCTCTTGGGGCTTTTGCTCCTCCTTCTTCTCTTCCTTTTCGGGCTTAGGAGTTGTGGGTTGTGGGGCAGGAGGCTCGTGCTTCTCTTTATTAGATGCAGGAGGAGTAGCAGGCTTGTTTTCGGTAGGTTGCTCTGTGGGCTTTGGCTTCTCTGCTGGTGTTGGCTCGGGCAGCACTTCGGGCTCGTCGGGCTTCACCTCAACGAGTTGGTTGTTGAAGATTTCGAGGAGCTTCGAGATGCCCATCGGCATATCGGCTGAGGTTACGCTGAGATTGATGTCGATGCAGCGCTTGTTCATGTACTCGGCTTTCGTCTCCTTGCTCACTTCGGCAGAGTCGCCAGGCGCAGAGTATTTGGCTTTCAGAGAGAGTTTTCTTGTGTCGTGATTCATCCGGCTCTCTGTGACGGTGGCCTGAAATGTGAGGTCGACGCGGTCTATCTGCAGATAAGGTACGGGCACAATGAGGAGCAGCGGCATGACGATGCGATGAACTTGTCCTGCTGACTCGAAGTAGAACGAGACGGTGACGGGTTCAAGGCTGGAGTCGTCGTCGCCAGCCTGTGTGAATACCACCTCGTTGAGGTATTGTAGTGTGGCCTGCGCCGCTTCTTCTTGCGCGTTGACGCAGGCTGAGAGCGGAGCGCCGAGTATGCGGTTGAAGTCGAGCTCTTGAAGAAGGCTTTCTTGGTTGTCAACGGGTAGAGCCATATTCTTGGGTTTAGAGGGTTATTGTAAAAATATTATTGTTCTTATAGGGTGTTGTTGGGCGTGTCGGGCGGCGTTGCAGAGTGGAGCGGTCGGATGCTCATGCCGTTTGCGGCGGCAATCTGCAGCAGTCGGGCGAGTCCTGGTGAGGGCAGTTGCGCTTCAGCCTTTATCTCGACACGTATGTTGTTGCGCAGGTCGTACTGAGAGATGGCAGACTCCTCGAGCTGCTTGTTAGATGGCGAGAGCGAGACCTTCAGTCCCTGCAGTCGGTTGGTCTTAGAGGACATGATGCTGACGAAGAAGCTGAGGTTGGCGTTGTCAATCTGTAGGAACGGCAGCGGCACAAGCGAGAGCAGCGGCACACGCATAGTGTAGTTTTGTCCGTTCATCTGCAGAGCAAAAGCCACCATGACCGGCTCTGAGCGTTCGCCTTTGTCGCAGAACGTCTCTCGCCCGATTATCTCCATCGCCATCTCCGTAGCCTTTTGCTGTTCAGCGTTGCATACGGAGAGCGTATTGCGTATCATCTCGGAGAGCCAAAAGTTATCGTGCTTTTTTTCTTGTTCGTCCATTACTTATTGCGTTTATTTGTTTAATCTTCTGGATGAGGTTTTCTTATGAATTCTCCAGTTGGATTGTACGGATTTCGTTTTCTCTCGTTTTCGATGATATAATTAACGAATTCTGTATATGCCGTATCAATAGCTCCATTTTTGCGGTAGCCGTATGTTATGGTGTTGTTGTACGGGTCACCGTATGTATACCATCCGTTATAGCGTTTTTTGAAAGCTTCAAGATCCCTTTTCAGAATGCGTTTGCCTTCAGTCGAATTTATGCTATTGGGATAGATGCTGTACGCCGTACGAAGAGCACGTAACAGATGAAGTCGCAACCAATCTGTTTTTCTTGACCATCTACTTAGCCTGAGTTGACGATTTATATTCCATCTTATGCTATGAGTATAGTCGTATGTACAGCAAGGGTGAGCTTTTCCGCTATTGGTCGGAGGCAATGCAAATGGTTTTTGAGGGTCAACATGTACTTTGCTTATGCGGCTTGCAAGGTTGGCCTTCTTTCTTTGCTCAATGAATTTGTCCCAATCTCTCTTCTTTTGCTCTTCTTCTTCCTTCTTCTTGCGTTCCTCCTCTTGCTTTCTCAGTTCTTCTTGTTTCTTCAGTTCTTCGTTTTTTCTCTGCTCTTCACGTTCAGACTCTTGCTTTTTGTATTCAGCCAAAGCATTTACAAGAGCTCCCACCATACGCTCTTTCTTGTTTTTAAGTTCGAGGCGTTTGCGTTCAGCTTCTCGTTTCATGTCCTCCACCTGCTGAGGCGTGAGCGTGTCGTGTACGATGAGGTTATTTGTGAAGAACTCGAGCATTTTCGCCATGCCAGACGGCATAGAGCTTGTTGAGGCGCGTACATTGATGCCCATCTTGCTCTCAACAGATACCGATTGCTCGTCGTCCTCGGTGCGTGTATAGCCTTCCGTAGCATATTTTGCCTCCATCTTTCCGTCGTCGCATGCAGTGATATCCGCTGTGAAGTTCAGGTTGATATAGTCGATGTGCATATATGGAATAGGCACGATGGTCATAAGCGGCACAGTCATGCGTGTTTTCTCTCCATTCATTATGAATGTAAAGGTGACGGTGATTGGCTCGACACCTTCCGGGTCGAGTTCTGAGTTGGTCATTGTAAAGCCGCGTATGAAGTCGATGGTGGTTTGCGCAGCCTCTGCTTGAGCACGTACGCACGCAGCCAGCGGACCGCCTATGATGTTTCCAAAAGGAATGGAATTGAGGGCGCTCGCGACCTTGCTACCAGAGTTTGTATTAGGTCCATCTGCCATAGTCTATAGTATTTATCGTTGGAAAGAACTTGCCTTGTTCAGGTTTTGCTGTGCATCGTTTACGTTTTTCAGTATCTCCATCGCACGTTTCGATTCGTTGCGGTTTATAGTGAGTGTCAGGCCGCAATGCATACAGTGAAGTCCGCTTGAATAAAGCAGTTCGGGGATGGATGTTGGAATGAATGCTCCACACTGCGGACAGTTGAGTCCTGGGGTCTTTTGCTGATTGTTGTTCATCATAGCTGAAAGTGTTAATGGTTTTTGTTATTAATTTGTTAGTTCTGTTTATCCACCACCTTGATAGTGTTCTCGGTGGCTTGTAGCAGACCGCGCATGCCGTCGGGCAGCAGCACCGGTTCGAGTTTTATGTGCACCTTCACGTTCGTCATCTTCTGCATCGAGGTGGATTCTTTCGTTGTGGTCTTTCCGCTGCGTAGCAAAGGATTTCTCTTTTTCTGCGTGCTTTGGTTGCCAAGTCGTACACGAATACCTGCAAGCGACTTGATTTTTTTCAGCAATATTTCTTGCTCTTCCTTGCTGAGGTCGTCGATGCTTGTCTTTTTCTTCTTTTGGTTGTAGATAGGGTAGTTCTCCTCGAATTCCTTCACATCATGCTTTGTCGCAGTAGAAATGTCGATTTGCGCTTCGATGTCGAACGTAGCTTCTGCCACACGCAGCAAAGGTAGCGGCAACAGCGAGAGTTTCGGAATAGACACTATTTGCTCGCGTCCGTTAGAGTCGGTCATCTCGAAGTCGACCATCTTCAGCCGTTCGTGTCCGTTCGAACCGTTCGCAGGTTCCAACGCATACGTACGCAACACATCCAGATAATCCTCGGCTGCCTTCTGGTCGGCTGCGATAGTCGACTCAATCAATGCGCTCAGCATGTCTGCCAAGTTCATATCAGTCGAATCGTTAAATTCGGCTGGCAGTTGCGTATTCTCCGCATTTTGGTTGTTGTCAATATCAGCCATAGTCGTATTATCAGAGGTTTTATGTTTCAGAAATCTTTACGCCGTTGCGCGTAGACACCTTCAGCGTGATGTTGTGTATAGCGCTCTCTGGCAGTTCTGCCAGCTGTTCGGCGTCCACAATCACGTCCAACGCCTTTATTTCGTCTTCCGACTTTTCTTCGAACAGTTCGCAAGTGTCTTCGATTGCGAAACGGAACGACAACTCAAGGTCGCCGATTGTCACGGCGGGCAGATTGAGCTGGTGCATGACGCCCACTTCACGATACTGGTCGGCGAGCGACTCTGTTAGTAGATTTGCCTGGTGCTGCGCAGACAGAACGTCGCGCAGCACTGAGGCTATTACATCTTGTAGTCTTGCCATACTTAAATGGGTTTTTATGATACAAATACAATGCGAGTCAGTTCGCCGGCGGAAACCATGTAGACACCTTTAGCCTTGAAGATAAGCAGCATTTCGTCGCCACTCTCCAGCATGTCGGGCTTTGCTTCGCCTTCAATCGGCTCGCAGGTGACGTCCGTCGGTGCGTAAGCGCCTTTGCCGTTGCGGTATGATACAGATATGACTCCGTAGTTGTTCACGAGCGATATACGATCTGCCGAAACTTGCAGCGTTCCCTTCGGGTCGATCACTTCTGTCGAGTCGTCGAGCACTCCAAGCAGTCGGTCGATGCCACGTGGCATCTCGCCTTCGCTGGCTGTGATGCTGATGTCCATCGTCGTCTCCACGCTGTAGCGCGAGTCGCGAGTTGCGCCGGAGTCTTTCTTCGACGAGTAGCCGACCGACATTGTCGGTGTCGTAGATATCGTAGGCTTAGCGCCAGCAGCACTTGCTGTGGGTTTGTTTGACGAAGTAGAGGGATTATCTGTTGAAGCAGCAGGCTTGTCTCCAGTTTTTTCGTTATTGCCTTTCGCAGAAGAGTCCTTAGCCGGTTTTGCCGAAGCTGCCGACTTGCTGCCGTTGTCTGTTGACATTCCGGCGTTGATGGGTGTGCCACCGCTGCCTACCGAAGCAACAACTCCAGACATTGCGTTCACCTTAGCCTTGAACGTATAGCTCATCGTAGAGATGGAGAGGCGCGGAACCGGCATCAATGTGAGAAGCGGCACACGCATCTTCACCTGCTTGCCGTCGCGGAAGAAGTTCATCGTAACGTAAGTTATCTGTCCTTGTCCGTCTTCGTCCACTTTTATGCCTTCTTCGCGTATGTAGCTAAGCGTTTCCTTTGCCAGGTCGCGCTGCGCTTTCACAGCAGCACGGAGCGGATTGCCGATAAGTTCGTCGAAAGAGATTTTGCCCAACAGATTTATAGAGTCGGAAACGAAAGTTTTGTCAACCTGCACTTCGTTCAGATCTTTCATCTGATCGCCTAAGGAATCCTTTTTATTATCGTTCTTTTTAGCTTCCTTAAGCTCATTATATTTATCGGTTAAAGACTTACTGACTTTTTTTGCTGTTTCTGAAAAGTCGTTCTTATTTTCCTTATTGGGCTCTTCTCCTCCTTCAGTTTCTTGACCTTGACTTTCATCATTGTCATTGTCTGTAGAAGGAGCCTGTTGGTTCTCTTCTTCCGCTGAGCTTGTGTCTGTAGTTTCAGAGTCAACCGCTGGTGCATCAGTTTGTGAAACTTGATCCGTAGGTGGTGATGATCCACCTTCCGGTATCAAATCATTGTTGTTATTCTCATTATCTGACATAGTCGGTTACTATTTAGTTACGTTAATGACCAGCATTCTTTCGCCAGCCTTTGCACAATAGAATCCCTCGTTCTTGAACACACACAGAATGCCTGAGTCGTCAGCTGCCTTTTGTAAGTCAGTAGATGTCAATTCTTTTGCAGGTTTAAAGTCCTCATATTTGTATAACTTGATATCTTGTGGAGCGTAATACCCCTCTGTATTCTTGTATGAAATATAAGTGCTGCCGCCATCCTTCAGGCTTACCACCTGGTTAGACACGTTCAGCTCACCCTTTGTGTTGATAGAGTCGATAGAGGTGTTCAGCATTTCTAACACTTTAGCCATGCCAGCTGGCATATCGTCCTGACCCGCCTTAACGTTCACGTCCATAGTGTACTCCACGCTGTACTTAGATTCGCGTGTAGCGGTGGAGTCCTTCTTACTCGATATGCTTGTGCTCAATTCCAGACTCGATTTCACAATGCCTATATTGACACTGGTGTTCGATTTCATTCCCATCTCCATAGCGGTCGACTTCTTGTCGGTCTGCGATGTGGCAGATGCCGCCGAGATGCGCGCCTTGAATGCGATGTCAATCTCGCGAATTGCCATGTATGGAATAGGCACAATTGTCAGCAATGGCAGACTGAGAGTCACCGAATGACCGTCTTTACGGTATTCGAAGTTCACATATATAGCCTTTTTCCCGCCGTCTTCAGTGTCTGTGAGTCCTACGTCTCGTATGAACTCCCACGATGTTAGCGCCGCTTGTTTCTGCGCTTCGACACAAGCAGAAAGCGGTCCGCCGATGAGAGTGCCAAAAGGTAGTGACTGTAAGGCATTGTTCGCGACGGTAGAAGGTGTCGTATCAATCTTTGCCATAACCTTTAGAGTTAAATGTTAACGAATAGATGCTCTTTTTGTGAGGCATCATTTGATGGTTTATGCAACTTCTTAGGGCTTGGGCAACACGGTTATCGTAACCTTCTGAACATCACCACAAGAAATCACATATTGTTTACCCTGCGCACCCGTTTTTTCAGGAAGCGTAATTTCAAACTCTCTGGTCTTGTCCATCTTGTTTTCTTTACCAGTGATGCCATTGTCACACTTGATGTTTGTCGCATCATACAAGCCTTCAGGAGTCTTGTACTGGGCAATAACCTTGACTGGCAGGTATATAATGTCATTCGGTGTACTACTCGGGGCCTTCTCAGCGTAGAACGTTGTGTCGTTCACGCTCAGTTCGCCGTCGGGTGAACAAAGGTCCATAGCCGCTCCGAGCATCTCGAGAATCTTTGCCATGCCAGCAGGCATTGACTCCTGACCTGCGTGTACAGCAACGTCGATAGTTGCCTCTACGCTGAACTTCGAGTCCTGCGTGCTCTTAGAGTCGCGCTTTGTAGAGAAGGTTGAGTTGATAGTGGTTGTCTTTCTTCTGAACAACCCCGATTTTCTTGTCGATTTTTGGGTTCCTTTAGATTCGTATTCTGTCTCGGTGCTACTCGATTCGCTCTCCACACCATTAACTGTAGCCTTAAAGCTGATGTCAATGCTGTTGATTGCGATATACGGAATCGGAACGATAGCTATCATCGGAACGTTGATAACCACCTTGCGACCATTCTGAATAAAGCTGAAGCTAACATAGACAGCCGACTTTTCGCCAGTCTCCTTGTCCTTTTTCAGACATACTTCGTCGATGAAGTTGATACTTGTCTTTGCTGCATCGTTCTGCGCTCGAATACAAGCGTTAAGCGGACCGCCGATAAGATTATCAAACGGAAGTCCCTGCAGTGTACCGATAGATTTGTTTGCTACATCCATAGGTTTAAGTTTTAAAAAGTTATAGGTTCTTTGCTTAGACCTATTGACAAGATTGAACCATATAAATTCTTGCCAAGTCTGTTTGTGTTAATGTTTTTTTGTGTCGTGTTGTTAGGGTGTTTGTTATGAGAGTCTTACTTAGTTGCGTACGCCTTGTAAGCGTTGAGCAGCTTTGTGTCGTACTGGTTCTTGGCGTATTCGCTTCCGTTGTATAGACGTGCGAAGGTAGCCCACTTCTTTGCTTGTAGTGCGGCGTGCATCTGCGGGTTCTTTGTTATGAATCGGCAGAAGGCGAGCAACTGACTGCGTTCGCTCTGGCACATAGCGCTTACGAACTGCGCTACGGTTTTGAATCCGCAGAGCTGATACTGGAAGCCCATAATCTGGAACATTCCCCAACTTGCCGAAGCGTTGGCTGCGTCAGCGTTTATCTTGCGTGCCTGCTCGAGGCGAGCGTATTCGCCGATGCCACCTTTGTAGTGGGTCTTTGTCCACTTCGGGTAGAGTATGGAGGCGTTTGCTGCCTGGTATTTTGCAGGATCTATTTTGCGCAGCTGCAGCTGTCGCCAGAAGATATGACCTTCGAAGAGTAGTTGCGGCTTGCCTGCGGCGAGGAATCCTCCGCGTCCGGCTGTCTCCACTTTCTGCACCGACTTGAGCGCTGCTGTCTCGCAGTCGAGTAGGAGAGCGGCTAATCGGAAGTCGTCTTCAGTGAGTCGTACGGCTGCCGGGCGCTGATGGAAGAAGAGCGCCTGCCATGTAGAGTAACCGACGATGCCGTCAGCTACGAGTTGTAGACTTTGCTGGAATGCCTTTACAGCGGCGAGTGTGCCGGGGCCGAATGCTCCGTCAGCGGTTAGCTTGTTACCAATACGGTTGAGTTCTGTTTGTAGTATCTTTACTGCGGCGTCACGCATTCCGAGTTTTAAGGTTTTTATAGTGGTTGTGGTTTTAATTTAACGTTTTTGTGTTTGGTTGGGGCAAATATAGCGAAAATTTTAAAAGTAAAAAAGTAAAAAGAAAAAAAGTGAAGAGGTTTTAGTTTTTTTTTGTATTGTGGGCTGAAAAAATCCGTTTAATCGGGTTGATCGGTTGTTTGGTTGAGGTTGTTTAACAACGGATTAAGCGGATTAAACGGATTTTCTTTGTGGTTGTAATTGTGGGTGTGGGCTACGGCAGGAATGCTGTAGCCTCCTACGGGGTAGGCTCCTACGCTTACTTCACGACGATTTCGTCGGTGAAGAGCCATCCACCGTCCTCGGTTGTGCTGCCCTGCACGCGGATATAGCGTGTGCTGGCTTTGCCCTTCCATGCGAAGTTGCGGAAGCCGAGCTGTATGTCGCGGTCGACGGGAGTAGACTTGCTGTAGACCTCCTTGAAGTTCTTGCCGTCCTCGCTGAACGAAATCTTGTACTCAGACGGGAAAAACACCCATGCGCCGTACGCCTGCATGAAGTCGGCAGCCACAGACGAAATCTTCTGCACCTTGCCGAGGTCGATGGTGAGGTCGAGGCAGTAGCCCTTGTTGCCGAGGAAGCCCTGCCATTTCTGGTCGCCGTATGTCCATCCGCCGTGCTGTCCGTCTACGAGAGTCTTGTCGCCCTGCGCCTTGTACTTATCCTCGTAGCGGTGGTTGAAGGTTATGTTGCAACCGAGCGCCTTGTGCTTGGTAGTCTTGAACGACTCTGGGCGTTCGCCGCGCTCCTTCTTGAGGTCGAAGGTGTTGACGCCCTGCTTGTGGAGACGCTCACACTCGACGATGGCACGCTTGCGGAACTCGGGGTAGTTCTTGGTCTTTGTGCCGTTCCATCCGATTTCTGCGATAGCCAGAGCACGCGGATAGAGCATATACTCTACATGCTCAGCTGTAGGCACGTATTCGGTCCAGAGGTTAGCCTGCACGCCGGTGATCTTGTTGCGTACGTCCTCGGGCAGAGTGCCGCCAGGGACGTAGCTGTATACCTTTTCGAGCGGAAGGAAACCGCCGATAGCCTCAGGCTGAGTGTTGGGAGCGTCCTGATAGTAGTCGAGATACCAGTAGCCGCTGGGCGAGAGCACTACGTCGTAGCCGTGGTCGATAGCCTCCTGTGCCTTTTCGAGTCCGCGCCACACCATCACGGTGGTGTTCTTCTCGAGGTTGCCCGCGATCACTTCGTCCCAACCTACGAGCTGGCGTCCGTGTTCGGTGAGGAACTTGCCGAAGTGGGCGATGAGGTGCGCCTGCAGACCGTCCTTGTCTGTGCCAAGCTCCTTCATCTTCTGCTGGCAGAGCGGACAAGAAGGCCATGAAGCCTTGTCAGCCTCGTCGCCACCGACGTGGATGTACTTAGAGGGGAAGATGTCCATCACCTCTTTCAGCACGTTCTCGAGGAAGTCGTATGTAGCGACGCTGCCCGGGCAGAAGTCCATCTGCTTGTAGGGTTCGTGCGTGCAAGAGAGTTCGGGATAGGCGGTGAGCACCTCAGCCGAGTGGCCCGGCATCTCGATTTCGGGCACGATGGTGATGCCACGCTCAGCGGCGTAGCTCACGAGGTCGCGCAGCTCGTCCTGAGTGTAGTAGCCGCCGTAAGCGCCAGCTTCGCCCTCGTGCATATACTTGCATCCGAGCTTGCTCCACTCCTTCCATGTCTTTCCTTCGCGCCATGCAGCGAACTCGGTGAGGCGTGGGTAGCGCTTAATCTCGATGCGCCATCCGGCAGCGTCGGTGAGGTGGAGATGGAGTCGGTTGAACTTGTACTGCGCCATGACGTCGATCTGCTTCTTGAGGAACGAAATGGGTTGGAAGTGGCGCGACACGTCGAGCATGAGCGAGCGCCACTTGAAAGCTGGAGCGTCAACGACGTCGCAAGCCATGACGGCGTTCTTCTGCTTCAGCTGGTTTATGGTCTGCCAAGCGAAGCGGAAGCCGTCAGCAGAAGCGGCGCTGATGAGCAGCGTGTCCTTAGTGATGTGGAGGCGGTAAGCCTCGGGCGATGAAGCGCCGTCGAGATGTGTGAAGCGCACCACATGACGAGCGTCGTCTGCGGTGTTGGCTGTGAACTGCTTAGAGTAGATGTTCTCTGCCTCGGCGCCAACCTCGTTGACAACCTTCAGCTTAGCGTCGGTGCTGAATGCGCCCTTGCCCGCAACGAACGACTGCGGCTTGGGGAGCAGCGACTGCGCAGAAGCGGCAGAGGCTGTAAGGATGCAGCCGAAGAAGAGGGCTGCTAATGGTTTGTTTGTCATCTTTGTAGTGTCAGTTTTTTTAAGTAATACGGGGTTATAGTTTCTTATTTGTCGAGGAAGTAGGCAGCGTATACCAGCGCCAGCATGAGAGCGGCGATTATCGACACCACGACGAACATTATTCGTGCGTACTGCTTCCTTCTGTGTATAGCGTTCAGATTGTCCTCGCGGAAGATGTCTATCTCGTCGCGGCGATCTCTGCGGCTGTGCTTGTGATTATGTTCAGGCATCGTGTGAGAGTTTTTAATTGTTTGACAAATCAAGAATAAATCTCGTGGGGTTTGCGTTTAGAACTTCACGTCGAGCTGCAGGTCGAACATGTTATAGTTCGACTTGTTCAGGCTGCGGTCGTTGACACGCGCGTATTCGGCAGCCACCATGACGTGCTTGCCAATCCAGTAGTTGGCACCAATCTCGTACTGAGTCTTCGATGTGTGCCAATCGGCTTGCGGACGGTAGAGGTCGTAGCGAGCCTTTGCATAGAGTTTCTTGCTGATAACCGGCGCAATCATGAGCGCGTAGAAACCGTCAGCCTTGTCGCCAGCAGCGTAGTTGATAGTGCAGTCGGTCTCCTTGCCCGAAGCGTTAGACGTCTTGAAGCCGTAGCCCTGACTGTGGATATACTCCGAACGCACGGTCCAGTCGTGGGCTGCATACTCGGCGCTGATGGCATAGCGGTTTTTCTCGAGCGAGCGCACACCGTTCTTTGTCTGCTCCACGCCGTTAGCGTCTACCTCAGTCCATGTGCCCTTGCGAGCATACGAACCGGTCCAGCCGAAGGCACCGATGCGCAGGCCCTTCACGGGAGCCACCCATACGCCGCCGATGACGTCCTTGCGCTGGTCTACATCCTTCATGTTAGTGCCCTGACCGTTGAACACGCCCACCTGATAGTGGATGTAGTGGTGTCCGTCGGCTGCCTTGAGCAGATCGCCCTGCAGTTGCACGCCGATGTCGCGTCCGTTGCTTGAGTGTTCGCCGTTGCGGTCGCTGAATCCGGCGAGCTTAGTGACGTTCTGCGAGTAGCTCATAAAGCCCTGCGTAATGGGGTGCATGGGGTTCTCGAAGGTGAACGGACGCTTGAACTGACCCGCCTTCACCTTGAATGCGTCGTACTTCTGCCACTCGGCGAATGCGTCGACCATTCGTGGCGACACGGTGAGGTTAGAGGTGTTGCCGTTCACCTGCAGCTGCGCCTTCCAGTAGAAGTCGCCTGCGAGTCGTCCTTCGAGCGCCATACGCACCATGCGTATGTTGAACGAGTTGATATCCTTTTCGCCCTTGTTGCTTTCCTTGTCGCTGTACTGATACTGCGACATGATGTAACCGCTGAACTTGATGTCGCTGAGCACCTTCAGCTTAGCTTCTTTCTCTTGTGCTGACACACTGCCGAAAGTGAGAGCGGCGAGTGCGAGAGTTGCTAATGTTTTCATTATGAGTTTTGATTTTTTACAGTTTTTCTTCCAAAAGAACTACGTTCTCCACGTGCGGCGTATGCGGGAACATGTCCACCGGCTGTACCGCCATCACCTTGTAAGCCACATCGAGCGCCTGCAGGTCGCGTGCCTGCGTAGACGGGTTGCAGCTGACGTATACGATGCGCTTCGGATGAGCGCGCAGGATGGTGTCTATCACGTCCTGGTGCATACCGGCGCGTGGCGGGTCGGTGATGATGACGTCGGGGCGTCCGTGCTTCTCGATGAACTCGTCGTTGAGAATGTCCTTCATGTCGCCGGCGTAGAACTTGGTGTTGCTGATGTTGTTCACCTCAGAGTTCACCTTTGCGTCCTCGATAGCCTCAGGAACGTACTCGATACCGATAACCTCGCGTGCCTGACGAGCCACGAAGTTGGCGATGGTGCCCGTACCGGTATAGAGGTCGTACACCAGTTCGTCGCCGGTGAGCTTGGCGAAGTTGCGAGCCACCGAATAGAGGTGATAAGCCTGCTCGGTGTTGGTCTGGTAGAAACTCTTCGGACCGACCTTGAAGCGCAGGTCCTCCATAGTCTCGAAGATATGGTCGTTGCCCTTGAAGACAGAGAGGTCGAGGTCGCCGAAGGTGTCGTTGCACTTCTGGTTGTCGACGTACATGAGCGATGTTATCTCGGGGAACTTGTCGGCGATGTGCTGCAGCAACGCCTTGGCGCGCTGCTCGTCGCCCTCCTCATCGTAGTGGAACTGTATGAGCACCATCCACTCGCCCGTATTCGAGTTGCGTATCATGATGTCGCGCAAGAGACCGTGCTGCTGTCTGAGGTCGAAGAACGTCATGCCGGTAGAGAAGGCATAGTCGCGAATGGCGTTGCGAATCTTGTTGTGCAGGTCGTCCATGAGCCAGCACTTCTCGATAGGCAGAATCTTGTCGAAGGCTCCGGTGATGTGGAATCCGATGCCGTTCATGTTGTCGAACTGCGTGCCCTCGGCAATCTGCTCGCGTGTGAGCCAGCGCTTGTTGCAGCAGCCGAACTCCAGCTTGTTGCGGTATTCCTTGATGTGCACCGAGCCCATGATAGGCATGAACTCCGGCAGATCTATCTTTCCGATGCGTGTGAGCTGGTCGAACACCTGCTTCTGCTTGGCCTTCAGCTGCTCCTCGTAGGGCAGGTTCTGCCATTTGCATCCGCCGCAGATGCCGAAATGCTCGCACATCGGCTCTGTGCGTACCTCGCTCTTCTTGATGAAGCGTATTACTTCCGCCTCGCAGTAGCTGTGCTTCTTCTTGCGCACCTGCAAGTCAACCACGTCGCCGGGTACGGCGAACGGCACGAAAACAACCATGTCGTTGACGTGTGCCAGTGATTTTCCTTCGGCAGCAACCGCCTCAATAGTTACGTTCTCGAGTATTGGTAGTGGTTTCTTCTTTCTTGACATTATTATATATGTATTGTTTTAAAGTGCAAAATTAGAAAAATAATTTGAGATTTTAAAATAATATACAAAAAGTTGGAATAAGAAGAGTGAATTGCGCAGAAAAACAAAACAGTAGGAGGAGAGTGTGTTAAAACTCACGAGTAGGACGCCCCGAAGGGGCAAAAGCACATAGCCCAGGGCAACGCCCTACCCTTTATACACATCTTTTGTTCTTTGAAATCATTGGAATTCTGTATAT
>OCPT01000450.1_pt1 | contig 31761 bp, 25 predicted proteins | sample 1538741 | NCBI WGS metagenome assembly OCPT01 (sample SAMN04571723, study PRJEB22368) | human gut metagenome | biome: human gut; material: stool | host: Homo sapiens | place: Luxembourg | collected 2012-12-06 | reverse complement strand
ACAGCTATAAGCTTTTTAGAACCACAGGTAGAACCTGTGGTATTCATTAATACAAGAAAAATCAGTAAGTAAAGCTTTACTTACTGATTAAAAAATATTATGAGACCTTTAATGATCTTATTTTGCATTCTTTTTGTAAGTAGTTATCTTTTATATAGTTGAAAACTTCTTTATAGTCCTCTTCACCATATTTTTTAACTAACATAACATTTAAACTTGTACCAAACCATACTCTACAGAAAGAAGGATCTATCATTAATTTTGCCCCTTCTTTACCATTTATTCTTACATTTTCATCTTCTAATAATGTATTAAAGTGATTTATAAGCCCCATCATTATTCTGTCACCCATTTTAGGATCTTCATCAGCTATTGTAACGAAATAATATGACCAAGCATATAAAAGATTTTCTTCTATAGCTATTCCTGCCACTTTTTCTCCTATAGTTTCATTAAAACATCTATGCATATAGTAAGATAATTTCTTTATGTTTTCTTCAAATTTCTTTTCATAGAAATTCATTTCATATCCTACCATCATATCTAATTTGCTCATAATACACCCCCACCAATATTTGTATTCTCAGTATAACATAAAAAGAGTAAGTAAATCATTACTTACCCTCGTCTATCTTTGAAAAATTTTGTTAATATTTTACTACATTTATCATCATTTTCCCAAACTACTTCAAGAAAATAATTTAGATTATGATTTTGAAGAATATTAACTACAGAACCTGCTGCTCCTGTTGTATCATCAAAGGTACCAATATAAATTTTTGAAAGTCTACTTTGAAGAATAGCTCCAGCACACATAGGACAAGGCTCTAAAGTAACATACATCTCGCAACCATGAAGTCTCCAATTATTTAGTTTATTACAAGCTTCTCTTATAGCAAGAATTTCTGCATGGGCTGTTGGATCTTTTAAGGTCTCCTTTAAATTATGAGCCCTTGCAATGATTTCTCCATTCTTTACTATTACAGCTCCTACAGGAACTTCTCCCTTTTCTCTTGCTTTTTCTGCCTCTTCCAAAGCTAAACTAAGCACCCTTAACTCTCCTCTTTTTCTCGTTTATATGTGTAAACTCTAACCTTTTTTACCCTATTTCTATCTAATTCTTCAACAATAACTCTAAAGTCATTAGTTTTAATTTCCTCTCCAACTTTAGGCATTCTTCCTAAATAACCTATTACATATCCTCCAATAGAATCAAATTCCTCAGATTCTATTTCAAATCCTATCATATCACTTAAGTCAGAAAGTCTTGTGCTACCATCTACTACGAACTCATTTTCTTTGATAACTTCTATATCTTTATCTCTCTCATCGTATTCATCTTCAATATCTCCTACGATTTCTTCTATTAAGTCCTCAATAGTAACAATACCAACTGTTCCACCATATTCATCTAGTACTACTGCTATGTGATTTCTAGTTGTTTTCATCTCTGCAAATAGTTCTGTTATCTTTTTAAATTCAAAGGTTCTAAAAGGTTCTCTCATGTATTCTGTTACATTGAAATTTTCTTCATCACTATCTAAAAGAATTAAATCTTTAACATTTAAAATACCAACAATATCATCTATTGATTCATTATAAACTGGTATTCTTGAAAATTGTTGTTCTTTTATTACTTTTAATACTTCTTCGTAGGTAGCTGTAACATTTACTGCAATGACATTTACCCTTTGAACCATTATATCTTTTACTTGAAGATCTCCAAATTCAAAAACATTGAATATCATTTCTTTTTCTTCAACTTCAAGAACTCCCTCTTCTTCACTTACATCAACCATTGTTTTTAATTCTTCCTCTGTTATAAATGGTTCACTTTTATTTAAATCTCCACCTAATAATCTTACTATTAGGGATGATACTGAAGAAAATAACCAAACAAGAGGTTTGAAAACTGTAACCACTATATTTATTATAGGAGCTACGGCTAAAGAAATCTTCTCTGCATTTTGCTTAGCTAAGGATTTAGGTGTTATTTCTCCAAAGATTAATACTAATATTGTCATAACTCCGGTAGCTAAGGCAACTCCACCATCACCAAATATCCTAAAAGCAAGTGTTGATGCTAATGATGATGCACCTATATTAACTATATTATTTCCTATTAAGATTCCACCTAATAATTTATTAGGGTCTTCTAATAATTTTTCTAATAACTTAGCTCCTTTTATCTCTTCATCAACCATATGCCTTACTCTTATTCTGCTTAAAGCCATTAAAGCTGTTTCTGAGGCTGAAAAAAATCCTGATAGAATTATCAAGATAATAAGAAGCACAATCTGAAACGTATATGGGTCCAAATAAACTCCTCCTATTATTCTATATATTTTTCTTCTTTTTTATTTTCCTATATAATTATTATATTATACAAAAATTTCATATTAAATAATAATATTTAAAAAACTCCATATAAATATGGAGTTTTTCCTTCATAGTTAAAACCATGGTATCCCCAGTAGGAATCGAACCTACATTTATCCCTTAGGAGGGGATTGTTCTATCCATTGAACTATGGAGACTTATTTGAATTTTATAATAATTTTAACTCTTTAACTAATATATGTCAACAAAGCTTATTTTATAACTATACCATCTAAGATGTTAATTGTAATCTCATCTATAACTTTAATAACATTAAACTCTTTATCTCTACTTAATTCATATAATGATGTTGATATAAGACTTCCGAATAAACTGTGAGCTAGTAAAGAAACATCACACTCTCTTATTTGTTTTTTTGAAATAGCTTCTTTTAGTATTCTCTCTATTCCTTCGATATACTCAGTTATTTTATTTCTTAATTCATCCTGTCTAGTTTCTTTTCCCCAAAGTTGGCTCATTACCATCTTAAAAAATGCTCTATTTTCATATAATAATTCAAATTGCATTTTAAAAAGTTTTTTTAATTTTTCTATAGGCTCATCTTCTAAGTTTTCTATATTAGTTAGTTTTTCATGCCAAATTTCTAAGCCTTTACTAATTACAAAATTAAAAATTTCCTCTTTACTTTTAAAGTTATAATAAAGTGTTCCCTTAGCAACATTAGCTTTAGATGCAATTTCATCTACAGTTGACCCATTATAACCTGAAGTAGCAAAAACGTTTATAGCTGCTTCAAAAATAGCTTTCTTAGTTCTATTCATACTACCAACTCCAACACTTATTCTTAAAACAATTTAATCATATACCACTTATTTTATTTAATCAACAACATAAATTTGTAATTTCTTGTTTACAAGTTGAATTTATATATATAATAATATAATATATGTATTTAACATAATTTTTAAAGGGAGATTATAATTTATGATAAAAATTTATAACAGGAAAACAAAAGCTTATGATGTTGAGCAAGTAGCTGGTCTTAAATATATAAATTGGTCTTATGCATCTCCTATAGGAAAAAGCTTCTTAGAATTATTTATTAAAAAGAAGATGTTCTCAAAACTTTACGGAAATTTTTGTGACTCTCCTTTAAGTAAGAAAAAAATTAAAGCCTTTATTGATGAGTTTAATATTGATATGTCTCTTTGCAATAAAAATATAGATGAATTTGAAAACTTTAATGATTTCTTTGCAAGGACCTTAACTCCTGAAGCTAGACCTATTGATTATAGTGAGAATATTTTAATTTCTCCTGGAGATGGCAGATTATCTGCATTTGAAAATATAGATCTTGATAAAGTTGTTCAGATAAAAGGATATACATATTCTTTAAAAGAATTAATAGATGATCCTAAAGTAGCTGAAGAATTTGAAGGTGGAACTTGTCTTATACTAAGATTATGCCCAACTGACTATCATAGATTTCACTTCGTAGATAGTGGAACTTGTAGTGAAAGCAAGAAAATTTCAGGTTTTTATTATTCAGTTAATCCTATAGCTCTTAATAATGTATCTGAACTTTTCTGCAAGAACAAAAGAGAATGGTCTATTTTTACCTCTGATAATTTTGGTGAAATTCTTCATGTAGAAGTTGGTGCTACTTGTGTTGGTACAATACTTCAAACATATTCTCCTGAAAAGAGAGTAAAAAAAGGAGAGGAAAAAGGATACTTTAAGTTTGGTGGTTCAACTACTATCTTATTCTTTAAGAAAGATACTATAAAAATAGATAGTGATATAGTTGAACAAACTAAATTAGGTTTTGAAACTAAAGTTAATATGGGTGAAACTATTGGTCATAAATAGTTAAAAAGGGCGTGTATCAAAATAACTTTTATAAAACTTACAAACAGTACGAAGAGAAATCTAGTAATTCTCGGAATATGTTTGTAAGTTTTATTATATTTTGATACAGCCCCTGTTTATAAAATAAGATTATAGGAGAATTTAAATTTATTTTCTCCCTATTTTCTTTATTTATCCTATATAAAAAATTTTATTTTATTATTTTTTCTAATTCTTCTTTAAATGATTTTTTATTGCCATCAAAAACAACTAAGTTTATTCCCATCTCTTTAGCCCTTTTTGAAATAGATGATTTAATTGGAGGGTGTGTTGCTACTAATATTTTTATTACATTTTCTCCTCCTAATTGCTCAGAATAAACATTTAATTCATTTAAGGCAACTTCATCATATTTTTTTGAATCCTTACAAGAAACACAAATAAGCACTGAATCCTTTATGGCAACAACATCTAGCTCATTTTTAACTCTAGATTCTTTATCATTCCAAAGAAATAATAACCCACTTTTTATATCATCAATACTTTTTATTTCTTCAATAATATTTTTTGTTAAAACTTCAAGCCATGTTCCACTTTTAAAAATAAATCCTTTTATAAATTCATTTTGGAATGTTACCTTTAAACATTGCTCTAATTCTTTTACTTTTATTTGGCCATTTTTCTCTAAAAAGTTAAGTATTTTATCAAGAAGCAAAACTTCTTCTCTGCTCAATAATTCCTTATCTATTTTTATACTTCTAGGATTTGATTCATCATGAATAAAAACAGAATTATCACTTAATCTTATTTTATACTTTTTCCAAAGATCTAAATTACTAGCTATATAGTTAGTCATATTCTCTATAATATTTATCTCTGAAATTTCTGTTGAATCCACAACAATAGAAGCCCCTATACTGTCTATGATGTCTTCTACATCCAAATCTACGAAATTACACTTTTCACATTGTACACTTTCTAAATTTAACTTTAAAAGCTCCTCTTTAGGTATATCAAGAAAGAATCCATCTATATTATGTTTTAATGCTAGGGTATACATTATTAAAATATCCTTTTTATTCCCTTGATTTAAACATATAGCTGTATTTTTGCTTTTCATTCTCTTTATAATTTCTTCTATGGATGAAATAGTATCCTTCCCTAATTTTTCATCACTAAAATTGCAATTAGGAAATTTATTTAAATAAAACTGTCTCAATGAATTTAAAACCTTTAATTCTTCATCCTTTTTATATAAATAAATTATCTCTTTAGGCTTTAACTTTTCAGCTAATAAAATACTTGATTCATTATGTTCATCTAAAATCGTAATTATAAAATCATAATTCATATTATCACCTTTAGCATATTATTTTATCTTATTTATAAGATAATCGGACTAAAATTCTTGATGAATTAAGCTCATTTTATAATTATTTTCACCTAAGTAATTTTTTTTATTCTAAATTGAAATTATATACATATAAATAAAAAAAGCTTGTAACTTAAAGTTACAAGCTTATGGTGCGGCGAAGAGGATTCGAACCCCCGACCAATCGGTTCGTAGCCGACTACTCTATCCAGCTGAGCTACCACCGCATATTAACAGACTTATAATATCATATATTCATTAATAAATCAAGATATTACATATTCTTCCCAAAACTTAAATTATTATTAAATACACTATTTATGGATCATTCTTGTATTATATACCCTAGATATTTTTCATATTAAATATTATACTTATTTAGAATAACTCTATTAAGAAAAGGAGGAAGATTTATTTTGAAAAAATTTGTTATATTTACTGATTCGGCAGCTGATCTGCCAAAAAGCATGGTAAAAGATTTAGATATTAATTATTTAGGACTTATATGTAATATTGATAATACAGAATATATTGATAATATTGATAGCGAATTAACTCCAAAAGCTTTCTATAATAAATTAAGAGAAGGTATCATGCCATCAACAAGCCAAATAAACTCATTTAGATTTGTTGAAGCCTTTGAAGAATATGTTAAACAAGGAATTTCTATTTTATACTTAGCATTTTCATCAGCCCTAAGTGGAACATATAATAGTTCACTTATAGCTAGAGAGGAATTATTAGAAAAATATCCTGATGCTGATATAAAGATAGTAGATACTAGAGCTGCATGCTTAGGCCAAGGATTACTAGTTTATTATGCTACTCAAATGAAAAAGGATGGAAAATCTATAGATGAAATCTACTCTTGGGTAGAAGAAAACAAAAATAAGTTATGTCATTACTTTACAGTAGATAGCTTAGATCATTTAAAAAGAGGGGGAAGAATTTCATCTACAGCAGCGGCTATTGGTAGCTTATTAAGTATAAAGCCAATGCTATATGTAAATGATGCAGGTGAACTTCATAACTTTGCTAAGGCTAAAGGAAGAAAAAAATCTTTAAAAATGTTATTCCAAGAGCTTGAAAAACGTATTGTAAACCCTAATGAGCAAACAATTTTTATTGCTCATAGTGATTGTATTGAAGATGCAGAAACTTTAGCAGAAATGATTAGAGAAAAATATCCTGTAAAAGACATACTTATAGATTATATAGGAATAGTTATAGGTTCTCATACAGGTATAGGAACATTAGCTGTCTTCTTCTTAGGAGATACAAAAGAACCTTAATAAAGTAAGTTTATTATAAATTATTAAAATAAATAAAAAATTAAAACCTATAAATATATTTTGATTAATAAAGTGTACCCTTTGTCAAGGACAGTTTAAAAAAGGCTATGCAACATTAAGAAGATGATTTCTGTAATTAACAGGAGTCATCTTTTTTAAATTCCATTGAGGTCTATAGTTGTTATGATAATCAATATAATCGTCTATTTCTTCTTGTAATTCCTCGAAAGTTTCACAATCTTTAATATATGTTTCATCTTTTAAATGTCCAAAGAAGGATTCTTGCGGGGCATTGTCCCAACAATTACCACGTCTAGACATAGACTGTCCTATTCCATTTTCTTTAAGTTTCTTTTGAAAAATCGGACTTGTATAATGAACACCTTGATCTGAATGAATAAATGCATCTTTATGTAAAAAAGAAGCTGAATTCATTAGTTTATTGATTGTATCAGTTACAATATCTATTTTTAAACTTTTAGATAAGTTATATGCTAAAACTTCATTAGTAGATGCATCTAAAACAGTTGATAAATGTGCCTTTTTACCATTTTTATAAAACAAATATGTTATATCTGTTAATAATATTTTAGCTGGTATATCCTGTTTAAATTTTCTATTTAATAAGTTTGGTAAAACTGAGTGCTCTTTAGTAGCCTTAATCATTCTTCTATATGGATTGGCAGATCTATGTGGACAAATAATATTATATTTTTTCATTATTCTTCTAATGCGTTTTAGATTATAATTAATACCGAAAAAATTGTTTAAAGTCATTTTTATTTGCCTAGCACCTTTCTTACGACTCTTAAAATTAAATGCAGTCAAAATATTTTCATATAAATTAATTTCTTGACTTTCTTTTCTATTACGCTTTAAAATCGATTTGTTTGAAAAATAATTATAGTATCCGGAACGTGAAACGCCCGCTAATTCACATAAATAACTAACTTTATTCTTAAGATTGTATTTTTGTAAAATAGATTTAATCATTATAAATTTTTGGCAAGTAATTAATTTTATTTTTCTAATTCCACGCTCCTTTCTAGCATTTCCAACTTTTTTAATAGTTCATTTTCAGCTTCTAATAACAATATCTTGGCTTGGAGTTTTTCATATTTTTCTTTAAGAGATAATTCTTTTTCAGTAGGTCTACCTGTATTGAATTTTCTTGTATCTTGAAGACTAGTAGTTCCATTTCTTCGAAATGCGGAGCGCCATCTTTTACTAGCAGAATGAACACGGTGCATACCTAAAATTTCTATATCAAAACCATTCTCTTCAAATATTTGTCTTGGTAACTTGCCATTTTTACTTTCTACTATAAATAATCTTTTAAATTCATCATTATATGTAATTCCTTTGTTACTTACTTTTTTTACATATTTATTTTGAGATAATATTTTTATTTCTTCACTTGTAAATAATTTTTTGCTCATTTTAACATCTCCTAATAATCATTTATTTAATTATACATAAAAATACCCCATAGAATAGGCTTTTTTTAATTGTCTATTCTATAGGGTACATTTTATAATTATCTAAATATATTTATAGGTTTGTTTTATTTAATCTTATTTTTCGGCATAAATTTTTATTATATTCAGTATTACTTCAACAGCTTTTTCCATTGAATTTACTGATATATATTCATATCTTCCATGGAAGTTTTCTCCACCAGTAAATATATTTGGTGTTGGTAGTCCCATAAATGATAATCTTGCCCCATCAGTACCTCCTCTTATAGGCTTTTTGATTGGCTCAATTCCACATTGTTTCATTGCTTTTTCAGCAGTTTCTACAATATGCATTCTAGGTTCTATCATTTCCTTCATGTTCATGTATTGATCTTTTAAAGTTACTGTAACAGTACCGTCTCCATATTTTTTATTTAATTCATTAGCTATTTCATTAAATCTTTCTTTTCTATTTTTAAATCCTTCTTTATCAAAATCTCTTATTATAAATGATAATGAAGTTTTTTCTACTTCACCTTCTATATCTAATAAGAATGAGAAACCTTCATATCCTTCTGTTTTTTCTGGAACTTCATTTAAAGGAAGCATAGAAACAAATTCATGAGCAACTAAAATAGAGTTAATCATTTTTCCTTTAGCACTTCCTGGGTGAACATTTTTACCGATTATTTCAACCTTAGCACTTGCAGCATTAAAGTTTTCATATTCTAATTCACCTATTCTTCCACCATCTAGTGTGTAAGCAAAATCTGCTCCAAAGCCTTCAACATCAAAATGATCTGCGCCTTCTCCAATTTCTTCATCTGGAGTAAATCCTATTTTAATATCACCATGTTTTATTTCTGGATGATTTATTAAATATTCAATAGCTGTTATTATTTCTGCTACCCCAGCCTTATCATCAGCACCTAAAAGAGTAGTTCCATCAGTAGTTATTAAAGTTTGACCTTTATACATTGGAAGTTCTGGTGAAAAACTTGATGATAATGTATATCCATTTCCAAGTTCAATATCTTTACCATCATAATTTTCAACAATTTTAGGATTAACATTTTTTCCACTCATATCTGGTGCAGTATCCATATGTGAAATAAATCCTATTTTCGGAATATCCTTATCACAATTACTCTTTAAACAAGCATATACATATCCTTTATCACTTATTCTTACTTCATCTACTCCGATTTTCTTTAATTCCTCTGCAAGGATTTTTCCTAATTCTAATTGACCTTTTGTACTAGGAGTAACCCTTGTTGTTTCATCTGATTTAGTATCTACTTTTACATATTCTAAAAATCTTTCATGAACTTTCTTCATGCTCAACACCGCCTTACATAAAAACTGTTAATATTTTGTTAAAACTATTACTTTATACTAATATTATGACTGTTTCACAAAAAAAATACAATAGTTGTAATTTATTAACAAGTAAAAATATCCTATAATGATTATAAATGGTATTATTGTCCATAATTAAATTAAATTACTAAATTTAATCGAGGTAAAATATGAAAAATAAAAAACTTTTAATTTCAATTTCTTTATCAATATTCTTATTATTAATTATAGTTGTTTCATACTTTATTTTCTCATACTCAAATAATTTAAACAAATTTAAAGAGGATTTATCATCAAATAATTATGAGGATGCCGCCTATTGTTTTAATAATGGAACAAAAAGTATTATATTGAAAAAAACTTTTATTAAATCATCAGAAGATATAATTACAGAAAAATTATCAGAAATAGAAAATGAGTATTATTCTGGAGATATATCTGAAGAAGAAACTGTAAAAGATTTAAATGGACTATTATCATTAAATACGTCTAATGAGGAAATTTTTAATTTTAAAAACACAATTCCTCTAATAAAAGATTCAAAGGACTCATTTGATATTGGAATTTCTAAGCTAGATGAAGAAAATTATTTAGAAGCTTTAAACTACTTTAAAAGTGTACATAATCTTTCAGATTGTAAAGCTCAAGCACTAGAATGTGAAGAAACTTGCTTAGATAAAATAAGAGAACCTATTTTAGAAACTGTAGATGAATATATATCTAATGAAAAATATTCAAAAGGAATAGAGTATTTAGATTCTAAAATCAATTCTCTACCTGATGATCCAAAATTACAGGAAAAAAGAGATGAATTAGAAAATCTTAGATTGGAGCATCTTGAAGCTTATAGTCAAGAAAATATAGACAAAGCCACAGCTAGAACTGCTCCTGTTATGGAATATTATAAAAAATTAAATGAAGATACAATAAATCAATTTGATATAACTAGTAACACTAATTATTTGGTTTTCGTGAATATAGCTGAACAAAAAACTTATGTATATGAAGGCTCAAAAAATGATTGGACTTTAGATAAGACCTTTACTTGTTCAACAGGTATTGAAGGAAAGGAAACTCCTGTAGGAATATTTACTGTACAAACTAGAGCTCCTTGGTTTTTCTCACCTAAATACGGACAAGGTGGAAAATACTATGTTCAATTTATGGGTAACTATTTATTTCACTCAATCCCATTTAATTCTGATAAAACTACAATATCAGATCCAACTTTAGGGGTGCCAGCTTCCCACGGATGCATAAGATTATCAGTTGAAGATTCTAAATGGCTATATGATAATGTACAAAATGGTTCAAAAATAATAATTTACTAACATAAAAAAACAGCTCATTACGAGCTGTTTTTTAGTTATTTTTTTCATACATTCCGTGATTGTATATTCTTCTACTATCTAAAGACCAAATTCTTTCTGAGAATTCATTTTCCTTAGTTTCTTTAATTGCCTTTTTCATATCGTACATTCTAGCATCCATTACATCTAAATAATGTAACATCTCAGCTTCTGGTATAAGTGGCTTAACAGGACTTCCGTATTCAGGCTCATAGTGATGTGATAAGACCATATGTTGAAGTAACATTATAATCTTACTATCAGCATTAACTTCTTTTCCTATTACCTCAATTTCCTTTATTCCTTGAGTAATATGCCCAAGTAAAGTTCCTTCTAAAGTATATTCATCTACTATGCCCATTTCATTAGAAGACATCTCTTTGATTTTAGCCATATCATGAAGTATTACCCCTGCATAAACTAAATCTCTGTTTAAGAAATCATATATTCCACAAATATTCTCAGCTAATTTTAACATAGTTGTTATGTGATATAAAAGTCCACCCTTTATAGAGTGATGATTTGACTTTGCTGCTGGATAGTACATAAGTTTATCCTTATTAATCTCTAAAACTCTATTTAGAATGTTCTTTATATCTATATCATTCATATTATGAACAGTATCTTTTATAGTATTAAACATTTCATCGCTAGTATATGGCGCACTCTGAACAAAATCATCTAAGTTTATATTATCTTCTTCAGTAACTTTGCTAGCATGTTCCACTTTTAACTGTAAAGTTCCCTGCCAACTATTCACCGTACCTCTAATCTTAAATACTGTATTGCTTTTTAACTCTTCATGCTCAGGTTTAATCTCCCATACTTTACCTAATATATCACCAGTTTTATCACTTAAAACTAAATCTAAATATTTTTTTCCACCAGAATTAGTAGTTTTTAAAGTAACTGATTTTAAAAGAAAAAAACCTTCGACTCTTTCTCCTTTAACGAACTCACCTATTTTTTTTACCGGTATTTCCATAAGTCTATCCTTTCTTTCCATTTTAATCTCTATTTTAATTATTGCATATTATTATTTTTTGTAAACAAATAAGTACTCTATTTATAGCTAAATTTTATATTAATTGATAAAATAACTACTAGGAGGTGACTTGTTAATGAAATTACCTAACAATGTCCAATATATCTTAGAGAAATTTGACTCTAATGGTTTTGAAGCCTTTATAGTTGGTGGTTGTGTAAGAGATTCTTTATTAAATAAAAAACCTCAAGATTATGATATTACAACCAATGCATTCCCTGAAAAAATAGAAGAGCTTTTTGATAAAACTATCCCTACTGGTATTAAACATGGAACAGTAACAGTTTTAATCGACAAAACTCCTTATGAAGTAACTACTTATAGGGTAGATGGGGAATATTTAAATAATAGAAAGCCTAAAGACGTAAAGTTCGTTTCTAATATAGAAGAAGATTTATCAAGAAGAGATTTTACTATAAATGCAATGGCATATAGCCCATATTTAGGATTTAAGGATTGTTTTAATGGAAAAGAAGATCTAAAAAACAAATTAATAAGATGCGTTGGAGATCCTGATAAACGCTTCTCTGAAGATGCCTTAAGAATGCTTAGAGCAATTAGATTTAGTTGTCAATTAAACTTTAAAATAGAAAAATTAACTGCTGAATCTATAAGAAAGAATTTTAAATTAGTAAAAAATATAAGCATGGAAAGAATTCAAAGCGAATTCACTAAAATCATTCTAAGCAATGAGCCTGATAGAGGTCTTATGCTTCTTAGAAAGCTAGGATTTTCTGACTTTTTAGTTAAGGAATTTAAGAATTTAAAACTAATAAATTGCTATGATTTATATGATGATATTCATGATACTTATGGATTAATAAATTCACTTCCTAAAAAGCTTCATGTAAGATTAGCAGGATTATTCTATAAGGTTTTTAATTCTGAAAATGCAGTTGAAAAGTGCAGAACTATATTAAAGAAACTTAAATATGATAATAATACAATCAACGATACTTGCAACTTAGTAGAAAATATAAATAGTATTTCATGTAATATGACAAGAAAAAAACTAAAACTACTTATAAATTCAGTTGGAAGCGAAAATATCTTTGATTTATTAGATTTACAAAAATCATATTTATCATATATGGATGAATATGATACTGAGTGTATAGATATATTAAAAAATAGAGTTTCTGATATATTAGCTTCAAAAGAACCCATATTTATTAAGGACTTAGCCATAACAGGAAATGACTTAATTACCGAACTTAATTTTAAACCTGGAAAAAATATAGGTGTTATATTAAATTTTCTTCTTGAAAATGTAATGCAAACACCAGAGTTAAACACTAAGGAAGACTTACTAAACCTTAGTAAGCAATTTTATTCATATAATTAAGCTTAGCTAATCTAAACATAGAAAAATAAGCAAGGAAATTATTCCTTGCTTATTTTTAATTCTTTTTCAAGATAGAAGGAATACAGATAAGCTTCCTTAACTTCTTCCCCTAAAATTTTATTTAATGTGTCCTTATATAAGTTAATCTGAATTTTGTATTTATTTATGAAGTCTTCCTCCTCTCCCTCTTTAACATAATCAGTTTTATAATCTAAAAGAACATATCCATCCTCTTCCTCAAAGAAGGCATCTATAATACCTTGCAATCTTACTTTTTCCTCTCCATAAATTTTAGGATCAAGATTTTTTTCTATAATACTGCTTGGAATCTCAGTTATAAAAGGTAATTCTCTATATACCTTTTTGCCAGATTTATATGAGCTTAACATTCTCTGTCCTAATTCACTTTTAAAGAATTTTTGTATTTTAAATACATTTACTACTTTTCCTTCTTCTTCTGTTAAAAGTTCCTTTTTAACCATTTTAAGAACTTCTTCTCTTATTTCATCTATATAAGTTACCTTATCTAAATCAATATGTTGCATTACAAAGTGAGTTATAGTCCCCTTCTTAGCTGCTGAGAATTCTTCCTGTCTTTCCTCCATAAATCTTGGTTTTCTTTTTATTTTTTCTTTTTTATTTTCTTCACTACTTTCATTATCAATAATATTATAACTTTCTTGCATAAACTCTTCTTCTTGATGAGCTCTCTTTAATTCAGTTACAGAAATATTTGAAGGAGTATTACAAGACTCTATATATTTATATTTAAAACCTAGTCTATTTCTTATTTCTATAACTTCCTTTATATCTTTTTTAGATTCAATCCAATTATTACTTTCAAAAATATCAATATTATTTTTTTCTTTTTTATTATTGTTTGCTTCTAAAAGCTCACTTCTATCAAAGCTTTTAAAACTCCAATTAGATTTATCATCTAAATTTAAAGTTATATCTCCATTACCAATATTTCTTATGGCATCTCCATCTTTATGTTTTGTTAAAGCCATACCAATCCAATCTAAATAACTCTTTCCCTTTAAAACATTTCCAGGGTTTATTCTATTATCCTCTGAAGAAGCTGAAGCTTTGCACCAATTTTCACAAGACTTTTCTAAATCTGATACAGCACCAGTTATAATTAATTTTTCCTTAGCTCTTGTAAAGGCAACATAAAGTATCCTCATTTCTTCTGATAAAACTTCTAATTCACATTTTTTCTTTATAGCATGCTTTTGAAGAGTATCATACTTTATTCTCTTCTTAACATCTATACAATTTGTTCCTATACCTAAGGTTTCATGAAGTAGTATATCTTCTCTTAAGTCCATCTTGTTAAATTGCTTTCCTGTTCCACCTAATATAACAACTGGGAACTCTAGCCCTTTACTCTTGTGAATACTCATTATCCTTACAACATTCTCATTTTCTCCAAGAATCTTTGCACTTCCCATATCTCCAGAAGACTTTTTAAGTTTATTTATGAAGTTTATAAAATTAAATAATCCCTTAAAACTAGTTGATTCATATTGCTTTGCTCTTTGGAATAGTATTCTTAAATTTGCTTGACGTTGAACTCCATTTGGCATTGTTCCAACATACCCATAGTATGATGTATCAGAATATAAGAACCAAATAAATTCATCTATTGGCATATATGCTGCCTTTTCTCTCCATTTATTTAAATAATCTAGGAAGTACTTACACTTTCCTTTTAAATCTTTAGATATAATTTCATCATAAGTTCCATCTACAACTTCCTTTATTATTTCAAAGAAGTATTTATCTTTATTCAACAATCTTAAATCTGCAAATTCTTCAGATGTAAATGAAAATATTGGTGAACGTAAGGCAGATAGTATATAAATATCCTGCATTGGATTATCTATTATGTGTAATAAGGATAATATAGTTCTTATTTCAATAGTTTGAAAATATCCTGTTCCTGTGTCGGCATAAACAGGTATTCCATAGGTTCCTAGCTCATCAACAAAGGTTTCTGCCCAGTTCTTAGTTGCTCTAAGTAGGATAACAATATCCTTGTATTTAATCTTTCTATATTTTCCTAAATCCTTATCAAAAACCATATAGTGACTTCCATCTTCAGGATTCATTAGCTCCTTAATCTTTTTGCCAATTATTCTAGCTTCTAACTGTATGCTATCTAAATCTTCTTCCTCTTCTCCTAGTTCATCCTCATTGCTATAATCCTTGTTACCTGCTTTATTTAATATATTTAGCTCTATATCACCAGCTACCTTTATATTTTCTATTTCATCTATATATTCTTTCTCTACATTTTCCTCATTCAACTCCCCATAGGAAGCCCCTAGGTTTAAAGCCTCTTTTTCATCATATTCAAGCTCTCCTACAGTATTGCTCATTAATGTTTTAAATATATAGTTTACTCCATTTATAATTTCTTCTCTACTTCTAAAGTTTTTATAAAGCATTATTTTTCTATTAGAATCTTCAAACTCTCTATAATTAATGTATTTCTCTAAGAAAAGTTCTGGATTTGCCTGTCTAAACTTATATATACTTTGTTTAACATCTCCAACCATGAATACATTAGGATTTTCTACATCTCTTCTTGATACCATTCCTACAATAGTTTCTTGAATGGTATTACTATCTTGATATTCATCAACTAAAACTTCTTCAAATTTATCCTTAAATTCTAAGGCAACCTGTGAAGGTTTTATATTCCCATCTTTATCTTTATCTATTAATATCTCTAAGCAAAGATGCTCTAAGTCATTAAAATCCAAAATATCCTTTTCTCTTTTTTTATCTCTATACCTATTAGAAAATTCAATTATTAAACCACTTAAATATTTCATTAATGGATACATCTTTTTCATGCCTAAAACAGCTTCTTCTAAAGAAGTTTCAAAAACATTATCCCTTAAATTTTCTATTATTTTTTTACTTTCATCTCTAAGGCTTTTAGTTTTTTCTAATGCTCTTTCATCATGGACACTAGCTTTTCTAACTGATTTTAGTCTTCCAAAGCTTGCTCCCATAAGCTTATTATAAAACTTTACTATTCCTTCACTTAAAGCAATTCTAAGCTCTTCAACTTGAATTATTTCAGGATATATATTGACTAAATAAGGCTCAAGTCCTCCCCCCATTTCAGCTATATCCCTTGCTTGAGTAAGCATTGAATAGGCATTATTTAAATCTAAAATTATACTTTCCTTTAAGACTTCTATCCACTTCTTGCCTTCAAGTTCCTCTATAGAATTTATATTAAATTCTTCTACCTTATCCTTTAACCAAGCCTCTGGCCAAGGACCACTCATTATAAAATTATAGAATTTTAATATTATGCTATTTAAATTATCATCACTTTTGCTTCCACCATAAGCCTCAACTAAATCTTTAAAGCACTCATCATCCTTAGCATACATATCCTCAAAAAGGTCAGCTAAAATATCTTGCTTTATAAGTTCACATTCTGTTTGATCTCCTATTCTAAACCCTGGATCTAAGTCTATTAAGTGGAAATTATTTTTTATAACCTCTAAACAAAAAGAATGCATAGTTGTTATACTAGCTCTATTTAAAAGAGCTAATTGTCTTTGAAGCACTTCAGAACTAGGATCTTTCTCCAAAGCTTTAGAAATTGCATCACCTATTCTCTCTCTCATTTCAGAAGCAGCAGCATTAGTAAATGTAACAACTAGTAACTTATCTATATCAACAGGATTTTCACCCTCTGTTATCATTTTTATAATTCTTTCAACTAATACAGCAGTTTTTCCTGATCCAGCCGCAGCCGCTACTAAAAGGTTGCATTTTCTAGTATTTATAGCTAATTCTTGTTCTTCAGTCCATTTAGTCCCCATTTACTTCACCACCTACTTTTTCATTTATACTCTTCCATATGTCTTCTTCTTTTTTCTTTGGAATAACTTTGTATCTATTGTCTTCTAAACTAGAATCAAACTGGCATATATGTGAGTAATTACAATAATCACACACTATATTTTTATTTTCTTTACATGGTTCTATATCAATTTTACCTTCTATCATATTTTGGCATATCTCAACCATTTTTTCATTTACATACTTTCTTAATAATTCAAACTGCTCCATGGTTATTAAAGCTTTATTTTTCCCTAAATCCCCTGCCTTTTTCATGTTTGCAGGTATTATAAGGGAGTGTGTTCCAGGTTCTAAAGTATTATCCATTGCCTTAACAACTTTTACGTCGTCTAGTAAAAGACCTTCTAATTTTAACTCTTTTAAAACCTCACTTTTTATTTCTTCTTCTGTTAAATCTCCCTTAGACTTTAATATAGGGTCATCTATTCTAAAATAAAGTATTGCCCCTGGCATAGCTTGATTTTCAACTATATTTTCTGAATTATTTATAAGGGCATCTAAATAAACTAAAAGTTGCATTTGAAGTCCATTATAAAATTTATTTAAGTCAAACTTTTTAGAACCAGTTTTATAATCTATAATTCTTAAATAGGTTTCACCATCTAAATTTAATTTATCAACTCTATCTATTCTTCCATTTAAATAAAAACTTTCTCCTGAAGGAAGGTCTAGTTTTATTGAATTCACATCTTTAGAAAATCCAAAAGCCAATTCATTTTTATAAATTTCAAAATCACTTCTCTTCATCTGTTCACTAATTACCATAACTGATTTTGTAAGAATTCTCTTAAATCTATCTGTAAAATAAGAATATCTCTTTGAACTATTTAATATGGATGACTTATTGTTTTTAACCTGATTATCAACTAAAGAATTTATTATGTTTCTGCAATTCTCCTTGCTTAAATCACTCCATTTTAAATCCTTTTCTTTAATTTCATTGGTAAACTCATCTAATATTTCATGCATAAAGCTACCTAAATCAGGTGCTGTAAACTCATATATTTTTCTGTCTTTAGCTTTTAATCCATATTGTATATAGTAAGCAAATGGACACTGGGCATATCTCTCTAATCTTGAAACGCTTAGTGAAATTTTATTTTTATTATCTTCATAAAGCTTTTTAGCCTTTTCTTTTGAAATATTATTTTCTAAATTAGTGTATTCAAGCCCCTTCCTTACATACTCTATTCTTTCTTTCCACTTAGGTTCTCTTAAATACCAATCATAAACATATTTCCAATAGTCCTCTATCTCAGCACCATCATAATTTTTTCTAATTGCTATCATAAGCTCATTTAAAGTAGGAATTTTAGCAGAAATCTTATCATACTTATCATTTACTAATTTAAAGCCTTCACTTTCTTCCTTTACATTTGGAAGTATCTTTTTAAGTCTATGAACTATAATAGAAGGTCTTTGAGATTTACCTTCAAAATCTGCTAAAGGATAAGTAACAACTAAGTATTCCTCTGCTATGGTAAAGGCTGTATAAACTAAAAATTGCTCTTCAAAGATTTTTGTTCTAGTATCTGAAGCTAGTGAAATCCCTTTTTCAAGTAAAATTTCTCTATCATTATCTGATAATATTCCTTCTTCTTTGCTAGCTGAAGGGAGCACCCCATCATTTACTCCTATAATGTATAAAGCCTTTGTTCCTCTACTTTTTATTCTTGTTATATCCCCTATGTTTACTTGATCTAAGGCTACAGGAATTAAACCCATTTCATATTGAGATAATCCAATATTTAATACTTTCATAAATTCATCTAAATTCATAACTTCATTTCCTAGAACATCAACTGCTTGCTCTAAAACATCTATGAAAATATCTCTTACCTCAGAATATTCCTTTGCCTCAATTGCCATATCATTTTCCTTGAAATACTCAACATATTTATCTATGGTATCCATAATATCTAATTTAGAGTCTAAAAATTCATATAAAATTATGGCAAATTCCTTTAAGGTTTTCTTTCCTTTGCACTCTTTGTTAAACTCATCTAAAGGAGTTACTATAGTCTCTCTAATATCATTTAGCCTTTCTAATCTTTGCTTATTTTCCTCTGATATCTCTTCTTCTTTTAAAATGCTAGAACTATAGTTAACCCATTCTTCCATCCACTTTTTACCCTTTATTCCATAGGCCAATACATAGTTTTCTAGTTCATCAATAAGCTCTGCCCCTTCAATCCCTCTAAACTCTTTAATAAGTCCAGTTTTAAGATATTTAAACATACTTTCATAAGTCCAATTTTTGCTTATTATATCTACTGCTGAGTTTATAAAAACAATAAGTGGATTACTAGCTATATCTATCTTTTTATCTATATAATAAGGAATCTCATACTCTGCAAAAATCGCCGATATAACCTTCTCGTAATTATCTACCTCTCTGCATATTACTGAAATATCTTTAAATCTGTATTGCTTCTCTCTAACAAGTCTTAATATATCCTTAGCTACAAACTCAATTTCATCATAGTTATTATTTGCTCTATAAAGCCTTAAACTATTATTTTCCCCTCTATACTGTTTAAAAGGATATGCATAGAGTTGCCTTTCTATATGTGCTAATTCCTTATTTTCTTTGAATCTATATGGAATATCCTCATTTAAATTAATATATCCATTAAAAGCAATTCCTTCTTCTTGTATTAAATTCATTAGCCTTTTTTCTGTATTTTTTGTAGCAACAAAAAGATCACTTTCCACTTTAGGTGAATTTACCTCATCTATGGATAAAGTTATGTTAACACTTTTAGCTTTTTTTAATAATTTTCCTATAACACTTAACTGATTTGGAGTAAAGGAACTAAACTCATCTATCCAAATTTCAGCTCCATCATATAAAGAACATCCATCTAACTTTTCATTTAATAGTAAAAGTTGATCCTCTTCATCAACATATCCCTCATGAAGTCTTGAGTTAAATTCATTAAAAACATCCTTTAATTCTTCCATCTTCATTTTTAGATTTTCATCTTCTATTTCATTAATAGTTAAATCTAAAACTTCATTATTAACATTATACTTTTTAAACTCGGTTATTGTTTTTGATGCTATGTCTATAAAGCCCTTTTGTCTAGAAGCATTTTTAAACACAGTCATATTATCCCCTAAATCTTCTAGTACCTTAAAAATAAGCATGCTTTTACCAGCATCCCCCATAATAGTTCTAGTTGCTCCTCCACACTCATTAAAAACATTGTGAGCAAGTCTTTTAAAACTAAGAACCTCAGCATTTAAAACATACCTTTCTCCTATGGCATTTAATACTTTATTCTCAGTTTGAAAAGTAAACTGTTCTGGGACAAGTAAAATTAATTTATTGGTAGGTGAATTATTTATTTTCTTTTTTATTTGATTTATACAAAAAGTACTTTTACCAGTACCCGCTCTTCCATATATAATTTTTAAGCCCATATTTACACCTCGAAATTTATTTATATATTTCCAAATTATTACCTCTTATAATAACATTTTATACTTAATTATGCCTTTTAAATAGCAATATGACAAAAAAATATATGAGGTATTTTATTATAGAAATAGATTACAATACATTATATAATAATAGTGAAATCATAAATAATCATAAAGATGGTTATTAACCAATAAGGGGTGTTTTAAATGAAAATAGGTGATACTTTCAAAAAATTTATGGATACTACAGCTGAAATTGAAACTAAGCTTGGCAATCCAATGGCATGTTTCCTTGAAGAGCAAGAGAGAGAAGAAAAAGAGAAAAAAGCACACCATAAAGAAGTAAAAGCTAAGGGAAAGAATGATAATTAAAATATAATTTATTAACATAAAAATTGAAATTATCAACAGAAAATATAAAACTCTAATGTTTTTTGTGTATAACATTAGAGTTTTTTCTTTAATAATTTTCTATTCTAATAGGTCCTCCTATAATATCTCTTCCAACAAAAAGTGATCCCTTTTCATCAGCCTTTATTGTCCATTTTATAAGTGAAATCTCTCCACGCTCAATTTCTATAGCTGTAATAGTTCTAGGTAATACACAGCACCCTATATTAAAGTATGTTGATTCATTCCTACTCTTAGGAAATAGGGTTTTATGAGTATGTCCTAAAATAACTCTAGTTTTATTTTCCTCTGCCCACTTACTTATTTTCTCATCAAATAAATTTCTTTTATTATTACTCTTTGCAGGACTTGTAGGATCTTTAAATCCCATAAAAGCTTCTAAAATAGCCCAAACATATCTCACTAAAAATTTTGATAAAAAGGCTAATTCATTATTTAAAAAATCTATTTGATGACCATGAATTACAAAAAAATCTTTTTTACTTTCTTCATGCACTAGTACTAAAGATTCATATATATTTAAAGTACTATAAAAATCTGAAGCAGAGTGATTAAACCTATTTCTTCTCTTGTTTTTCCTTAAAAATTTTATCTTACTCTTATCTTTATCATGATTTCCATATATCATATAAAGTCTTTTTTTTTCTTTAAATTTTTCTAATACTTCATAGATCTCATAATTCATATCATATATCTCTTGTATATTTTTAAACTTCCATAATTCATCACCATCTCCAACTTCTATATAAGTAAATTTATTTTTATAATAATACCTTATAGCCGACAGGTAAATGTTGATATTAGGAGCTAAACTATCTTTATATGTGCCATCTCCTCTATGACAATCACTAAATAAGACTATTTTAGAATTACTATTAAAAATAATTTCCTTAGAATTATTTTTTATATCATTTAGTTTTTCAACTTTCATTGATAACTCCATAAAATACTGCTTCATATATATTTATATTTTTCTTGGATTAATATATTCTCTGTGATAAATAATTTAAACTTTATTGAAAATAAATCTAATTCAAATCACTTTTCTTAGGAATATTCTTAGGAATAATACTATGTTAATTAGTCAAATTTCATAAAAACTCTTTATCCTAATTACTTATAATAACTTAATTTCAATTTTATGGTATAATATCTTTAATTAAGAAGGGAGAAATCTATATGGATATATTTTTTTATTTTATATTTTTTACTTTTATTCTTTATATATTACTTAAGGGATTTTTTAAAAAGGTTTTTAAAGAAGCTTTTATTGAACTTCTAAATGAAGATAATGAAAAGCTTAAACTATTTATTAAGGAATGTCTTAGAGAACATGACTTTTCTAAAAGAAATAAAAATTAAGTAAAATAAAAAAGCATCTAGTAAACCTAGATGCTTTTGGCGGAGAATCCGGGATTTGAACCCGGGCGCCGGTTGCCCGACCTACTCCCTTAGCAGGGGAGCCTCTTCAGCCACTTGAGTAATTCTCCACTTATGGCGGAGAGAATGGGATTCGAACCCATGGTACGCTCACACGCACGCCGGTTTTCAAGACCGGTGCCTTAAACCAACTCGACCATCTCTCCATGTTTGATACATTTATTATTATATCATTTTTATTTTATATGTCAACTACTTTTTTATAAAAAAAGATACTAATTTTTATTCCATTATAGTATCTTTTTTCTTAATAATTATTTTAATGGTATCTTCATAAATAATACCCAAGTAAATACTGTTAAAAGAAATCCTATTATATTTAATATTAATGGTAATTTACCTTCATTGTGCTTTTTAAAAGCTATGTAACCAGCAATAATACCAGGAATTGAAAAAGGTAATCCTACAATAAAAAAGTATAGTGCTGCGAAAATACTACTCCATCCTAAATATAACGATAGTGTATATGCTGTTGATCTTTTTGGTTTTTTAGCTCTAACTGGCCCTGATGATCCTTTCAAAATATCTCCTCCCAATAAAATTCATATAATTAAATTATACATTTTTAACTACAAACAAAATTATATTATCTATAAATTTTATATTAATATATTTTTTATTTAATAAATTATAAAAATATTTTGCTTAAATCTTTTTTCTAATACTTATTAATTACATAAAGAAGTTTATCTAAAATACTCTATAAAGTAAATGTCTCTTCAAATTATTTTTATTTTACATTAAACATAAATAAAAGCACCTAGTAAAACTAGATGCTTTGGCGGAGAATCCGGGATTTGAACCCGGGCGCCGGTTGCCCGACCTACTCCCTTAGCAGGGGAGCCTCTTCAGCCACTTGAGTAATTCTCCATAATATCCCATTTTTATTTTTTATAAAAAAAATGGCGGAGAGAATGGGATTCGAACCCATGGTACGCTCACACGCACGCCGGTTTTCAAGACCGGTGCCTTAAACCAACTCGACCATCTCTCCGCGGTACGATAATTATTATATCAACGGTTTAAATTTATGTCAATACTTTTTTTATAAAAAATAAAAGATACTATATTTGATTTAAATACAGTATCTTTTATCTAAAATTTAAAACTTATTTATTATCTATCCTTACAGCAATATTTACAACCACATCCAGGTCTTCCTGGCTTTTCTGGTTTTTCAGGTCTTTCAGGTCTTTCATTATTTTTGCACTTTTTATAGCATTCAACTGTAGCAAATAAATGTTTGAAAGCTTCAAAAACTGTCTTATCTAATTCTTCATCTAATTCCATTGCTTCACATAATAAAGATTTTTGTTTTTTTCTTAAACATTCTAATCTTTCTTCTAATTCATCAATTTCTCTTTGAATATATTTTACACCTTCAAGTTTTTCTTCAACTACTTCATTAAGCTCAGCAGATTCTCTAGTTAACTCTTCAGATATTTTCTCTAACTTTCTACATTTATTGCACTTATTGCAGTTATCCTCATATTTATCCAAGTTACATTCACAATTATATTTATAGTTATATTTACAATTATCCATAATAATTACACCTCACTTTTATTTCACCTAATTTATACTATGTTAATAATATGTTTTTTGACACAAAAAATAAAAAAAAACGATATTAAAAATACCGTTTTTTTAACTCTATACTAAACTTATTTATTTTAATATATAACTATAAATCTAATTAAATATTTCTCCTATAAAGAAATTATATTACTTTAATAAATCACATCTCATATATTCTTTTAAAGCTTCTGGTATAACTACTGATCCATCTTCTTGTTGGTAGTTTTCTAATATAGCAGCTACAGTTCTTCCAATAGCAACCCCTGATCCATTTAATGTATGAACAAATTGTGGTTTTTCCTTTGGAGAATTTTTATATTTAATATTAGCTCTTCTAGCTTGGAAATCTTCAAAGTTTGAACAACTTGAAATTTCAACATATCTATTGTAGCTTGGCATCCAAACTTCTATATCATATTTTAATGCAGCAGTGAATCCTAAATCACCTTTACATATTCTAACTATTCTATATGGTAATCCTAAACCTTGTAATACAGATTCAGCATCTTGAACTAATTTATCTAATTCTTCATAGCTTTGCTCTGGTTTACAGAACTTAACTAATTCAACTTTATTAAATTGGTGTTGTCTTATAAGCCCTCTTGTATCTCTTCCTGCTGAACCAGCTTCTGCTCTGAAACAAGCACTATATGCAGCATGTTTTATTGGAAGTTTATCTCCCTCTAAAGTTTCATTTCTGTACATATTAGTTACAGGAACCTCAGCTGTTGGTATTAAGAAATATCCATTGTTTTCTACTTTGAAAGCATCTTCTTCGAATTTTGGAAGTTGACCAGTACCTGTCATACTATCTCTATTTACCATGTATGGTGGTAATACTTCAGTGTATCCATTTTCAAATGTGTGTTTATCTAAGAAGTAGTTTATTATAGATCTCTCTAATCTAGCACCCATTCCTTTGTAAACTGTAAATCTTGATCCAGCAACCTTTCCACCTCTTTCGAAGTCTAAAAGATCTAAATCTGTTCCTAAATCCCAGTGTGCTTTTGGTTCAAAGTTGAATTTAGTAGGCTCTCCCCATCTTTTTATTTCAACATTGTCCTCATCAGTTTCCCCTTCTGGAACAGCTGGATTTGGTATATTAGGAATTCTTAGCATGATGTAGTTAATTTTATCGTTTAACTCAGCAACTTTAGCATCATCAGCCTTTATTTTATCTCCTATTTCTCTCATTTCAGCCATTACTTCTGTAACGTCTTCTCCAGCTTTTTTTCTCTTTGGAATTTCAGCTGATACTTCATTTCTTTGTTTCTTTAAAGCCTCAACATCAACTAAAATTTTTCTTCTTTCTTCATCTAAAGCTATAACTTCGTCTATAACATTTACATCAAAGTCTTCTCCTCTATTAGATAAAGCTTTTTTCACTTCTTCAGTATTACTTCTTAACTTTTTTAAATCTAACATTGCCATTCTCCTTTCAAGAACCTTATTTATATTTAAAATTTTATTAACTAAAAAAATATATAAAAAAGGAGCCTCCATTCCCTACAAAAAGGGACGAAAAGACTCCGCGTTGCCACCCTAATTGATAAAATCAAAAAAATATTTTATCCTCTTAAAAACTTTAACGGTTAATTCCGTACTGCTCATCACAGTCCCTCACAGGTGGATTCATGAAAATATTGTACTAGTTCACACCAAAACCACTAGCTCTCTGAAAGCAATATATAACATTACTAGCCTGATCAACGGTTTATTATTAATTTAAACATAATATATAAAAAATATACTTTAATATTTGCTTTTTGTCAATTCTTAACTATCTTTTGGTAGATTTTTTGTGCATATAATGTCTACGCCAGTATTCATTATATTTTTGCACACCACATTTCCACTTTTAGTCGGCACTCCAACGTATAATCTACTTAAAACATTTGAAAAATCAATCCACTTAGATATCTCAACCGGTTTATTACTTTTTACAGGAACTACATTATATTTTTTAGATCCTCTAACTCTTACCACACTAGTAAATATATCTTTATGCATTAAACCACCCCTTTAGACTCTATCAAATTCCTTAATTCTAGATGCTAAAACCTTAGAATTCTTTGAATCCTCAACTATTTCTGTTGGCTTTTTTTCAAGCTCTCTTGCTAATATATTTATTATTTTGCTTATACAGTAAGCTCCATGACAAGTTCCAAAGGTAGCACCTGTTCTTCTTTTTACACCCTCAACAGTTCTTGCCCCTAGTGGACGTCTTATGCAGTCTACAATTTCACCTTCACTAATACCATTACAAAGGCATACTATCTTTCCATACCTCTTATCTAAAGATATAAGTTCATTTCTCTCCTCATTAGATAATTCTCTAAAACGATAGAATTCCCTTCTTTTATCTACAAAGTTTTTATTTAAACTGCAATTTAATTTATCTATTATCTCATCACATATTATCTTAGATACAGCTGGGGCTATAGTAACCTCTCCATAGTGATTACCCATAACCTTTATATATCCCTTATTTTTTCTACTATCATCTATAATCAATCTATCCTGATTATGATTATCATAGAAAATATCCTTAACATGTTTTCTACTAATGCTATTTATCATTTCTTTAGCTATTTTTAATGACTTCATAAATCCTAATGAATTATTTGAGTTTATACCTATTAAAGTATCCCCATTAACAGTATTCTTTTGAATTATAAACTCCTCTTCATTTTTTAATTTAACAACTATATTTGATGTTTTCTCTTTTATTTCATCATTTAATAATAGGTAATATGTTTTTAAAGCATTTTTTTGTTCATAATCCTTATCTTGATCTATAGTATAATGTTCACCTGGAGTTGTATTTATAACAAATCTACAAGTAAATTTATTCTTATTCGTAGTTACTTTAAAGCCTTTAGCTATGCTTTGAATATCTAAAACTATTTCCTCTAATCTAAAGCTTACTCCATTATCATAAGCTATTTCAGCAAATCCTATAGCTAAATCATATGGACTTGTAACAGCTATATTTTCTGAATACATAGCTTTCTTTATTTCACCTTTATAATTAGGTTCTATTTCTCTTGCTCTTTTTTCATCAATTAAATAAATATTATTTATTCCTCTTGATTTAGCTCTCTTATAGTTCTCTTCAATTATTTTAACTGTTTCATCATTATCAGCTATAGTTAAATGTCCTACCCTCTTAAATGGAACATTTAATTTTTTAGTTATTTCAGGTAACATCATGTTTCCCATATTCTCTAAGTAACTCATTAAATTGTCCTTACATTCAGAACCGTCATATACAATTGCTGTATTAACAAAGGAAACATCATCTGCAATATCAAAATCCTTCTCTATAAGAGCTATATTTAAGTTATACTTTGATAACTCATATGCAACAGAGCATCCTATGATTCCTCCACCTAATATCAACACATCATAATCCATATGTTTCACCCCTAGCTCTTAGATATATTCCACTAAAAATTATATCATAAAATATATATACTATTGTAATCATTCCTAAAATTATAGCAATATAAAAAAAGAGTATTCAAGTAAATTTCTATAAAATCTTAATAAATCAAAATTAAAAAATCTACTTAAAATACTCAAATTTATTTAAATTTAGTTTATATAAATTACAATATAAAAATTTTAACTAATTCTTAGTTATTTTTTAAGAACCAATAATTAATTTACTCATGCGACATTTTGTTTAAAACATCACCTAATTTATTTATAAACTCTCCATAAGTTGCCCAGTCACCATTTTTTTGAGCCTCTATAGCTTTATTAAATAAATCAGCAGCTTCCTTTACTCCACTGTTATCTGAAGTTATTTCAGTATTTGAAGTTTCATCCTTATTTGAGTTTTTATTCTCTTCAAATGAATTATAATTAAATAGCTTTAAAAGTGCCTTTTCTATATTTTCTTCTATAACTATTTTATCTCCATTAGAAAGAATTACTCTTTTCATTTCAGGCATACTATTTTCTGAATTTGCCTTTAGATAAATTGTATTTAAATATAGTAACGAATCTTCTATAGGAACAATAATTATATCACCATATATAACCTCAGATCCTTTTCCAGCCCAAAGACTTATTTCCTTAGAAATGTTAGGATCCTGTTGTATTCTATTCTTGAATAAAATTGGACTATATATAGTTCTTTGAGGAGGGAATTTATACATAACTAGTTCTCCATAGTTATCTCCATCCATTCTAGCTCCTAAAAGTGCTACCATACTTTGTTTGCCTCTCATATTAAAATAATCTAGAAGCATCATTTCAACATTTTCTTCATCTGGTAATTTCGTCATAAGATAAAGGCCTTCATTTTCAGCTTCATTGTTTTTATTTTCTTTTGCCTTATTAAGAATAGATTCTTCCTTACCTTCATCTCCTTGACTTAGGTTCTCTCCTCCATGCTTAACAACATCTAGTGATCTATCCCATAAATCTTCCTCAGTAAATAGTTTAATAGGATCATCTACATGATATTTTGTTAATACCTTACTTTGTAATTCAAATAAGTCTTGAGGATATCTAAAATGCTCCTTTAAATCCTCTGGCATTTCTGATAAAGGCTTAAATAAACCTTTATATATTTTTAAATAACAATTAATTATAGGGTCATTCTCATCTGTTACATAAAAATCTACATTTCCATTAAAAGCATCAACCACAACCTTAACTGAATTCCTTATATAGTTTACTCCTTCATGAGGCTCTGAAAATGGGTACTTATCTGTTGATGTATATGCATTCATCATCCAAACCAATCTTCCATCATGAACTACTATATATGGATCACTATCATAAGTTAAAAACGGAGCTATTTCTTGAACTCTCTTAACTATATTACGATTAAGAATTATTCTACTTTCAGAAGTTATGGAACTAGACATTAATATTTTAGGATTTCTTTCATAAATACTAAATAACACTCTATTAAAAGGTGTCATCTTTAATCCACCAGTTCCATTATAGTTAAATGTATTTTCAGTATCTCCTGTTGGATAGTCAAACTCTCCCCCTTCAGTATTTACAATAACATAATCATTATCACTTTCTCCAAAATAAATTCTTGGATTTTCAAGATTAATATCTGTTGTATTTACTGTCGGTATATCTTTCATAACAAAGTCAGGTTGTCCAAATTCTGTTACACTATTAACCCTACTCATAGCTAATCCATACCCATGGGTATATCTAAGATGCTTATTTTGCCATGTTGTCATAGCTTCTCTATTTATTTCCCTTGGAGATACAAATACTTGAGTATATTTACCATTTATATTATATCTATCTGTATCTGCATCATTAAATTCATAATAATTTTTTATAAGTTGAACTTGCTGATAAAAACTTAATAAAGGTCCTGTTGAATTAACCTTTAGGTTTTCAATAATATCTTTATTATCTTCTAATTTTTCACTAGTTATATTTTCGTTTGGTTCCATTTCTTTAACTTCAATCTCATCAATATTAAAAGCTTTTTTAGTAGCATCAATACTATATGAAATATAAGGTTTTTCAAGTTCCATTTCATTTGGTTTAACTACAAACTGTTGAGTAAAAATGGCTACTACAGGCTCTAAAACAATAAGTACAGCAATTGATGCAATTGATATTATAATAGGTCTAAATTTAAGCTTTAAAATTGAAATAAAAACTACTATTGAAGATATTACACAAGCTATAGCTATAACCTTATAAAATATCATTGTTATTTTAACATCTGTATAACCAGCTCCATAGGATACTCCTCTAGTACTATAAACTAAATTATATGACTTTAATAAATAGCTACACCCTATAAGCAGTGATAATACTGAAGCTAAAACTGCTAGTTGTTTTCCTGCAAATTTTCTTATTCCATAAGTTTTACTATTTATATTTATAACGTTATCCTTATTTTGATAAATTTTATCTTTAAACCCTAAAGCTAAATATATAATAACTGTTATAAGAACTAAAATAATTATTAGGGAAATAGCTGTACTAAAAAGAGACTGTACTAAAGGTAATTTAAAAACATAAAAAGATATATCCTTATTAAAAATAGGATCTACTTCTCCAAAAGGAACCGCATTAGTAAATTGAAGAATTTTATACCACTGAGTTGTGGCAGTAGCTCCAGCTCCTAATATTGATATTACTAAATTTGATAATAAAAAGTACTTCTTAACTGACTTAAACTTAGTATCACCTACCAAGCTTCTAATACTTTTTCTCAAAGTAAATAAATATATAGCTATTACACAAAAATATAAAATAAATATAGGTACAAATAACTTACATATAGCTATGAGCTTAGTAAAAAATACATTTAAATATCCTACTTCCTTAAACCATTGAATATTAATAATAAAATTAGTTGAAACGAAAAAAACTACAACTAGAAGTAAGATACTAATAAGAACTGTATTAAGTATCTTATTTTTCAAAACTTCCCCTCCTTAAATTTTGACATTTCATATATATTACATAAAATAAAATTTCACTAAAACTAAAATTCATATAAGTCTTAAATCTAAATAATATAATTTATATAGAGTTTTAATCTAAGCAATATAAGTTATATAAATCTTTAACTAAAATAATATAAGTTTATATAGAATATTCTTTAGATTATAGCTTATTTTCTAGACATAAAATTTATATGAAGTATTATCCTTATAATTAAAGTAAATTATTTAACTCCACAGAATATAAATTGAAATTATTTCAACATAATTTATACTGAATATTAGCTTTAATAAAATTTATTTAAAAACTATGCACCTATTATTAAAATTAATTCATATCATCAGCTTCTTTTAATATACATAGCAATATGTTTTTACTAGATTTAATAGAGTGATGTCCTCTAATTGCTTCTACAAACTCCTTATCATAATCATCTTCCCTTAGATAATCAAATGCCTTATCACCATGATTATAATAAATATATATTGGTTTTATATTTTGAAATTTACTTATTCTATTTTTAGATATTTTTTTACCTAACACTAAAAATGACTTTGTCATTATATTTAAAGGATAATATAATTTTCCTATGTCATGTAATAATCCTAGCTTAGAAAAAATTTTTAATTCACTCTCTGAATTTATCCCTTTACTCTTAGCTAAATTAACACAATCCTTAGAAACCTTTATAGAATGTAACTGTTCTCCTTTTTTCAATCTCTGAAATAAGCTAAACTCATAATCATTTAAGATTGATCTTACATAACTATAATCTAACTCTTTAAAATTTGCAGAAATAGACCATAAAAATTGCTTTATTCTATACGACATCTTTAGGTATTCACCTTCTATTCTCATTAAAGATATTAATACTGTAAATTATACCATATAAAGATAATTATTATATATTATCTTTCCGTTAAAATATTTATCCACTAAATACTCCATATATGTAGATAATTTATTTGTTTTGTGTGGATAACTTGTTATTCTTTTTAAAATTTTGTGGAAAACTTTTAAGATTAGTTAAATCAATAGATTTATTTTAGATTTGAGTATATTTAAGAAAAATAAAAAAACTCTAAACATTTGTTTAGAGTTTCTGGTGGAGGTAAGGAGATTCGAACTCCTGACCCCCTGCGTGCAAGGCAGGTGCTC
>OCPT01000446.1_pt1 | contig 31848 bp, 27 predicted proteins | sample 1538741 | NCBI WGS metagenome assembly OCPT01 (sample SAMN04571723, study PRJEB22368) | human gut metagenome | biome: human gut; material: stool | host: Homo sapiens | place: Luxembourg | collected 2012-12-06 | reverse complement strand
TTCCCAAAATCTCCGCAAGCGTTTACGTTCGGCCCGTTCCAGACCTACGATTCTATTGTTTTTTATGCTGCCAGTAAGCGCATACCTTCGGTTCTGATATTTATTGCAGCGTTGGTATCCCGGTCATGAACCGCACCACAGTCCGGGCATATCCATTCCCGTATGCGGAGATCCCGGACTTCTGGATTCCGGCAGCCACAGCAATGGCAAATCTGGCTTGACGGAAAGAACTTATCTACTTTGACAAGCTTTCCGCCGTGTTCTGCCAACTTGTAATCCAGCATGAACAGGAACATCCCGTAACCATTATCCAGTGTTGCTTTCCCGTTCCCGAAACCTTTATTGGACAGGGAACGCATATTCAGGTCCTCTACACAAACATATGCATACTGCTTGGCTGTCGCAGTTGAAAGCTTGTGCAGATAATCTTTTCTCTGGTTTGAGATATGCCGGTAAACCCTGGCAATCCGTTTCTGCTGTTTCCGGTAATTCCTGCTTCCCGGAACTTTATGGCGCAGTTTCCGCTGCCTTTTTGCCAGTTCCTTTTGGGCCATGCGGAAGTATCCCGGCATATTTTGACATTTGCCATTACTGTCTACATAAAGGCCGGCAGATTTATAGTCAAGCCCGATGACCTGTTCTTCCGTTACCGGGACTGGTGATACCGGTGTTTCCTCATACTCAAAAAGCACAGACACCTGATAAGTCCCGTCACCAAATTCCCTGACAGTAGCTGATTTTAATAACCAGTCGTCTTTCGGTTTCCGGTGTATCTTAGCTTTCACTCTTCCAAGTTTTGGGAGTTTTATGTATTGTTCACCTATCTTGATATTCCCATTCGTTGAATTTGTAGTATAAGCTTTTGCTGCTTTCCTTTTGCTTTTATACTTTGGAAAGTTTCCGAGATGTTTAAAAAATCTCTGGTATCCGTCTTCCAGATGATAAATGGCATTTGTCAATGCAAATTTATCTACTTCTCTTAGAAACGGATATGCAGGTTTTAACTGCCGGTTACAAAAGTTATTGGCATGTGTTCTTGAAAGATGCTTTTCACCATTTTTATACCGTTCCTGTTGAACAGACAGCAGCCGATTATATACAAATCTGCAGCATCCAAATGTTTTTGTAAGCAAAAGTTTTTGACTGGCTGTAGGATACAGCCGGTATATGATTGCACGATTTGCCATGTGGTCTCCTTCCTGTATTTTCCGCATAGAATATATTTTCCTGGGATTTGTAGGTAAGTGCAAATTTGTGGACAAACGGCATTAACCCCTCCCTATTGCATGGAGGAAGGGGAATGCATGCCTAAGTAATTTGTTCAACAGCATCATAACTGCCATCTTCTACTAATGAATCGAATTCAATTCGCACACTTATCGTTCGCATATTTTCCTCCTGTGTTTAGATGATCACTGCTTTCTGTCTTTCATTGCATTCACAATAGGATTGACATAGCGGTTTTTCTCTCTTTTCGTATATGTTTCAAAGCGATACATATTTTCATCGCAATGCGGACACACATATGGATATCCATTGACATCACTGTGAAAAACTCTGTGATGGCATTTAAAACAAAATCTGTTCGTTGGTATTCTTAATTTTCCTGTATACATTGGTTTCTCCTTATCCATATAAAATCTGTTTAGATAGTCTGGCTCTCTTCCATATCCTTTATGATCGCCTCTGCATCATTGCTGATATCCGGAATAGAAATTCCTAACACAGATTCCAGTTTCTGAATTGTTTTTTCATTAAATCTCTTTTGTGTTCCGGCACACATATGACTGATGACGCTAACATTCATACCAGTAAGCTTTGCCAGGCCGCGATAAGACATGTGTTTTTCCTGTATAGTAGCTTTTATCAGTTCCGATGAAGCATTTGATATTTGTACAATTTTCCTCTTACCACATGATTTTCCTGCCTTCTTATTTATCACTGTGCCGCCTTTTTTTCTGATTTCATAACCTTTTTGTTCCAATTCGTGGATCATCATCTGATCCGTGAAAGATTCTGTTCCGCATTTCTGCTGCCAACTTTTGTTTTCCAGGTCAAATGTGAATTTCCAAGCCCGGCCGTCATCACCATCAAAAAGGATTTCTCCACCTGTGATGTATGGAGATAATGTTTCCAGAAACTGCTGTGTTCCTACTTTTAATAACAGATCCGTTAATTTCCGGATATCCGTTTCTGTTTCGGATACTGCGGAGTCATATTTTTTTTCGTATTTGTCCATGATTTGTACCTCTTTCTAAAATTATTTGAACATTACAGTATTTTTCTATGCTCCCTTCATCTGCATATTATGTTCTACGGATAGAGTGAACATTCTACCAAAAAACAAAAAGAAAGCCTCCCTGGAGAGACTTTCTTGAAACTGTAATGCATTAAGATTGATTTGCAGCTGTTGTTACTTTGTAGAGTCTTTTTAGCTGATTATCAGAACCAATGACAGAAATTGTCTGTTCTTTATGGTTTACACTCATATGTACCGAACCCGGCATTTTTACAGACAAGTCAAATGTTTGTCTATTAGCACAGAGCATCGCGGCATTCCATGCATCTTCCTGTGTCTGATATCTGTGAACAATTTCTTTATCGATTTCCACATCCGTATCTTTTACAATATACCGGCAGTCACTGATAACTTCTATTTTGAAAAATGTTTCCGTAAACTTCTTATAATCCAGTACCGTCTGCCGGCGGAACCAGCCGTAAAATTGGGTACACCCTCTCCAACTCTTATAAACATTGGCTCTAACGGGAAACACATCAGTGTATTGTGTTCATTTTTGTGAGAAGTCTGTTCCTTTCTCATGGATTAGTGTTTTATTCTAACTACAACAACCGGGAGTGTTTTCCCGGCTGTTGCAGATTATTTTCTTATTTTAATTACAAATTTTTTAGTAGATTCAAATCTTTTTTATTCAACGCTTTTTGCAATCTAATGTTCTCTTTTCCCAATTGTTCTTTTTCTCGTTTTAATTCTCGGACCTGTTGCTCCAGTAGTTCGATTGGTTTTTCATCACAATGTCCCCGATGTATCTTTTGGGATCGATCATTCCGGCCTGCTGTTCTAATGCCCGGTCCATCTGACGCAACTTTTGGATTTTCTATTCTTCCATTCCCTGTTCACGCAGTTTCTTTTCTTCCTGTTCTTTCCAATAATTCGCAAACGCTCAATAGCGAGTATTTTTCAACAAAATGGAAAGGTGATTTCTATTCGCCGGACAGTTAATGGATTTCAGCCCGGATTATTCACACTAAAAGCCGAGAGCATGTGAATAATAATTTTCATTTTTCACATGCTCTCTTAATTTGATTATATGATCTTCATAAATGATTTTTTAATTAATGCTCTTTATTAATCGAATATATTACTGCAATTGTTCCACTTAACAGACCTATATTGGTTAAAATAACAATCTCTAATTTATCGCCGATACTTATACTACTTGTAGGAACAATCCCTACAAATAATATAATAATCTGGAACAAAAGCGTAAATATTAAATATTTTTTTATTTTTTCTTCCTGCATAATTAACACATCCTACTTTACATCATCAGACCAAATGCATATGTAGTTTTTCTTTTACCGCCGAAATTTTTTCTCGTATATGTATAACGCCGTGATTTATAGTATCTTGCATTAGCACTACATCTTGCCAAATAATCAATATATGATATACTTTTCGAATTAGGATCATAATTAACCAACTCATAAAATGCTGCCGATGTGAATCCTATTGCTCCACCTACACCACCTGACGTCACAAGTCCAATAAAAGTACTATATGCTATGTTTCCCAATGATTTTTGAAGATTTACACTAGAACATCTCCAGCTTTCGGAATATGAACCATATGTAGCTGTTTTTAAATAGCTAGGAGCTTTTGAAGAACTATACCATGTAATTCCACCTGTTAGTGGCTGAACAGATCTTTCATTAAAAGTTTCATTAATGATTATTACTTCTTTACCATCCAAAAAAATTTCGCCATTTGATTTAATAACAAGCTCATTTTCTATATTTCCTTCTACTACATTCATTACAATATCATTATTATTTTTTTCTATTTTAATTTCATCAACTACATCAGCAGATACAGGCAAAGAATATATTATGTTTTCTGAATCATATCTTATTTCTTCTATATTTTCGATCGATACGCCTACTTCGCTCAAAAGTTTCATATCTTCATAAACATCTTCTGTTTGTTTTTCATCCAATGTCCACTTTCGCATCACATTATCAATACCCATATTAACACTACTCTTATCAGTTGCCCAAACACAATTGATATTAGCAAACATCATTGAGAACGTTGTCATAAAAGCTAAAATTATTTTTATTGTTTTACTTTTTTTCATGGCTGGTCTCCTTTCGTTTTTCTGAGTTAACATTTACACTCTATGAAGATATCATACCCTATATCAAATTATTATGTTAATACTTAATACCCCATATTCTTTATCTCTATCACAATTTTTTTATAGTTTTAACAAATCACTCCTTTCGTTTTTTGTTTATTGATAATATTATATGCAATCCCCCCTTTATTAATTTTTACATTTATTTTTACAGTAATAATGCACAAAAAATATTGTACAACTTATTCATTTTTATATATAATACATTATTTTTAATAGTATGTCAATATTATTATAGCTTAATATTTTTTTAATTGCATTTATTTTTTTATACATCAACAATTCCATAACACTATAGTTATCAGTAAAACCTTAAATTTTTTCTTTGTTTACTGCCAGCTTTTTTTCTCTTACAACTATTCATTTGAATTTCCTGTCTTTCCATAGATAAAATTCAAGATTTCCTGATAATTCCGAATACTTTCTTAAATTAATTTCAATAACTTTTCACTTGTATTGCCTTCTGCTTTTTATGAAGTTCCTCTAACTCAGTTGCCAACCAGTCACTCTGTTCACGGTTCTCACCGATTACTTTCTCTTTTTTTTGCTATCTTTATTCTTTTGTGTATATAAAGCAATCATTATACTATATTAATATTTTTAACTAGTAATACTTTTATTATTCATTGTTCTTCTTATTATTGTTTTTTTTATTACTTTATTATATAATCAATATATAATTTAACATTTAAAGAGGTGTTTATATGAATTTAACAAAAAGTGAATCCAATGTTTTAGAAATCCTATTAGATGCAAATAAACCTTTATCTAAATCCGGAATTATAGAACATTCATCAATCAACAAATGCTGGAAAGATGGGTCAATTCACATTTTATTAAATAGTTTATTAGAAAAGGGAGCTATCTATGAAGCCGGTTTCATCCGAACAGGAAAAGGATTTGGAAGGACGTTTGCTCCAACAGAAAAAGGACGTTCCTATTTTTCAAATTTATTAATGAATATTTCACAAAAAGCTGAACCTTATAAAATCTTTTCACAATTAATACGTGAAAATGTTTTTACCGACGAAGAATTGGATGCACTGGAGCAATTAATCAAATCAAGGAAATAATATTATGGGACATCTTAGTGTAAGCATTTTTTCTATTTTCAGTAGTTTAATTTTATTTAATATTGCTGCAATAATTATAGTTGTGAAAAGGAAAAATACAGCTTTTATTGCTAAATATAGTGTCAATTTGCTTTTAATTTCAACACTATTAGCTTTTTTAAGATTGCTTTTTCCTATAGATTTATATTATGCAAAAATTATTGATATACACAAAATTTACCGTTTTTTGAAGCCATTTTTTACTTTACAACTTTTTAACGATTTTGCTTTATATCAGTTATTATTGATCATTTGGTTATTAGGATTTTTTTTATTTGGATTTTACTATTTATTTATTTCTTTATTTGAAATTCACAAATTAAACAAACTAGAATCCATCGATCTCCCTGTTATAGAGAATTTGATTTCTCAATATTCTAACCGTAAAATTATTATAAAGGTATCTACCACCGTAGATATTCCAAAAGTTTGGGGATTTCGTGCATGCCATTTGTATGTTCCCGATTTCTCCCTTTCTTCTGAAGAATGGAAGTTTATTTTAGAACATGAAATAGAACATATAAAACTGCATGATACTTTTATTAAAGTCTTGTTACTTTTGGTCTCTGCAATATTTTGGTGGAATCCTCTTATGTATATTTTGCGTAAAGATATTGACCATATGTTAGAACTGAGATGTGATGCCAAGTTAATAGAACGCTATTCAAAACAACAACAGACTTATTACCTTGAAACTTTGTTAAAGGTATTAAAACAAAAAAGAGCCTCTATAATTTCAAATTCCCACAATTATATGACAGCTTCTTTTGTAAATTATTCTGCTTATTCGTTGACTCGACAACGATTTGAAATAATTTTAGATAATAATCACCGAAATAAAAAACTAATATTTTGTTATTATGCCTTATCTATTTTATTATTTATAGCTTCTTATTTTATAATATTACAACCAGCTAAAACTGTAGATACTACAAATACACCAACTTTAATCTTACATGTATCAGATGACCAATATGAATTATATGTTAATGGAAAATTTTCAAAAACATTAAATTCAACTGATATCAAAAAGCCACAATATTCAAAATATGAAATTATAGAAAGGAGTCAATAATTATGCAACTGAAAAAAATCAAAAAATTTATTTTAAAGATGTGTCCGTGTATCCTAGGTAGTGCATTTCTGCTACAGGCATATACGATGCCTGTATTTGCCAATACTCTTTCAAACAATTATTCTTCTCAAAGTATATCTAATGCCAGAGTAGAACAAGTCACCTGGAAGTATCGTACATATAAGGGCAAAAAGCAACGAAGACTATGGTCAATTACTTATGAAAAATGGTTGACTGATTGGTTGCCAGCATAATATTATAATTATTTTACATTATATCGATTAAAAAGTAGGATTAAACCACATTTTCTTTAAGGTTAATCCTACTTTTGTTTTACTAATGAATACTTCGCCTTTAATGATATTTTTCTTTAATATCCTGTATCGGCAACGAGCTTACACCTTCTTCGCCATAGATTAGTGCTGCCGCTCCTTGCTCTGTCCCATATTTTATCGTACTTTTATTCTTTATAGACGTTGCCGACCTTCCATAGTATTTTCTGCTTACGGTCCTATGTCAAGATTTAGTACAAGTTAAAATGAGAAATTTCTCCCCATTTTAACCTGCCAGAAGCTCAGCCTCAGTGTGCGTTCTTTCATACACTCGTTCGAATTCGTTTGGCGACATGCTTCTATTGTATCATGTTTATGTGTATTTGGAATTTCTCATTTTGGCTTGTACTATTTATATTCTAACACCAGTGATATCCCATTTTGTCTTCTCCTGATTTTAAAAATTAATAAATTATTCGAACATTACAGTCTAAAATTCATACTCTCCTTTCTTCTGTTGATTCCGTTCTATATTGAAGAGTAAATGTTTTTATATAAAATAAAAGGAAGCCCATAGCGTGGACTCCCTTATACCTATAATGTTCTATGAGATATTTATAAAAATTAGCACTGAACAAACTCGAATTCTTTCGTCTTCTTATCTTTTTCCAAACGAATATACAGTGTTTCATCATCTGAAAACTCGGTGCACTGATATCCAGTATTTACAAGTTCTATAATCTTTTTGAGTTCTGCTGCTGCAATTGAATATGTTTTCATTTTCGGCTCCTTTATATGTTTTGATATTTTACCATGGGAAGGTCTTGTATAACGTATTTTTCTTTACAGCTTCTACTTCATACAGGTATGCTCCATTATCCCAGTATTCCTTATCATTGGATGCAATCTTTCTTTCCGGATAATCCTTTTTGAACAGTTTGCTTGCCTGCTTTAACGATTCTGCCGTTATGATACCTTTGTCACCATCGCTGCACTCATAAGCAAAGATTTTCTGTGAATGAACATCCTCCATTTCTACATTTTCGGGATCAATATATTTCAGTAACGCTTGGCGAGCATGCTCAAAATATTCGTCAACATCTCCATATAAATAATACCGGTTCTCATCATCGTTTAATTCAATGATTATTTTTTCTCCATTATAGAAATAATCTATTGGATTGAAATCATTAGGATAATAATGCTGTAAATAATCGTTCGCTGTATGATAAGCATTTTTGGTTGACAGATCCACCAAATAAATATTTTTGGATTCCATGCCTATTTCATTACTTAAAGCATATGATGGTAATTTCTTTGCAATATCCTTCCAGGATCGGTCCGGTTTAAGTAGATTCCATATCTCCATTGCCTTTTCAAGAGTATCAAATCGAACATTAGGAGTGATATTTACTCCTTCCTGTTTTAAATATTCTTCATATGTGGTTTCATTGTCCTTGTTTATCTGGCTGCCAGCATAAAATTTCACATCATTTCCATCATCTATAAGCTTTTTTACCAAATCCATTTCATTTCCATCAAGATAATACCAGGCCATTTCTTTGACACTACTTGTAACTGTGAAGACAATAATTTTATAAACCAGCTTTTTCTTTTTTGGAAGATGAAATTCGCATAATTTTAAATGGTCATTTTTTGAGAAAATACATCTCTCTCCATTATAAGAAAGTCTACGCGGTTTTGAACGTGCGGATAGTATTTTTTCAAAGCCAATAGAGCATAATTTTTCAATTGATTCCTCGTAATCCCCTTCCCGTTTTCTGTCATATTCCAGACACAGCTGATATTCAGGAAATTTCTCGGCAATATTCCGGATTACAGCCAGTAAATATCCCTGTCCGCGATATAATGTCATAAGTTCAATCCAGGTAATAACTACACAGGTATCTTCAAACCTAAGAAATACCTGTCCAATTGGAATACTGTGCTCATCCTCAATGAGATAAAAATTTGTACCTTCCATACCGGTATCATTCTGCTGCTTTTGTGGACTTAAAATAATTTTCTTATCATTCATGATATGTTCTCCTTCTGTTTTTTATTTGAACATTACAGTATAAATTTTCGTCTCCCTTCTTCTGTAAATTATGTTCTACACATAGAATGAATTTATCGCACAAAAATAAAAGAAAGCCCTCGTAAAGAAGACTTTCTCAAACTATAATGTTCACTTATCAGTAATCTACATCATTATCAACAACCTGCGCATCATCAAAGTCAGACCAGTCGAAATCACAATCTTTCATATTTTTTGTCTTTCCAAGAGCTTCTTCCTCTGAATCAACCTCCAGTGTTGCATAGCCGTATTTAATAACCATAACCTGCATTTTTCTCATAATATTTTCTCCTTATTTTCAACTGTGATTTGCGTAGTATTTTATAGTACCACTTATTCCACTTCAATTACGTATGGACAATCAGAAAAAACATTGTTATTTTCTACTGCTTTATTAATTTGAATAGTTGCATATTCTGGATCAAATTCAGTGTAATGACTCACATAGGCATTAAGAACTTTTTCCTTTGCTTCTTCATCATCATCCGCTATTACAACTCCGCGGCCACAATCCTTTACCGTATATATCCATATTTTATCAAATAATTTGAAATCATATTTTTCATAGTTCTTATTTATAGATAAAAGATTACAGATCATCTGATAAACATATTCAGTTTCTTTGTCTTCATTCAGTAATCCATGCTCATGACAGAACAAAAACATTGCATTTGCCTGCTCCGGTCCGGCACATTCAAAGACATCTCTGATCGTAATTCCGGCTGACACAAGCTGGCTATAGAAATCCAGTTCATCCTGATCTGTATCTGCAGCATCCTGGAATAATTTCCTTAAATCCTTTTTATTGATCATATCACTCTCTTCTTTTTCTTTATGCGCAATCAGGTAATATGTGTTTCCAAAAGAATCTTTACATATCAGTCGCGTTTCATTTTTTGAATCCTTATCCACTTCCCATTTTTGATGATACTTATCGTGTTTATTTGCTGTTGCACATAATGTTTCTGCACTTGTACACTTTGAAGTCATCTTGGTTAATTCGGATATATCATCAAAGAAATTGTTCAGTGAGAAGTGAGAAAGACTTCTCGGATTGGTAATTGTTAAATTATTGTTGTATTTCATAATTCTGTTTCCTTTCGTATAAAACTAAATTTTTATAGTGTACCCATGTCTGTATAGCTGTTGATCCGCTCCAGTTCTCTGTATAAAGAACCGTCCGTGACATATACATCTTCGGTATCATCGATCCATTTACCATCCTGCGCTGTATGGATGGTAACAATGTTGGAATAGTTTTTATCCATGGCCGGGTTAAATTCTTCATCTTTGTAGATGTGAAGAACCAGATCACAGTTTTCTCCGAACTCAAATACTGTTAATTTCTCATCCGCCAGCAGATCATTGCAGTAATCAATAATCGTCTCAATGGATGGGCGCGATAACTGGTAAGAATGATCCATATGAATTCCTCCGTTCTGTTAGCTTATGACAGCTTTTTTTCTTTATGCTTGAAAGGTTTCTGAGCATATTCTTGTTTCCATTTTCGGACACGTTTCTGTATCTCATCTGGCCGACCTACCAAAATATATCCTTCGCCCTCAATCAGATATCCATCCGTCTTTTTATCGAAATAAATGATTCCGCCATCAAAACCTGATAATGGTTCTATTACCATTACAAAATTTCCGATTGGATTCTCTTTGCAAATATAGGTGTTATCCCAGTCCATTTCCGAGATATATAATCCCGTATCATTTAATTTTTTGACTTTCATTTGTCCTTTCATGTTGTATTCCTCCGTTATTTTTTATTCGAACATTACAGTATTCTTTTCATGCTCCTTTCATCTGCTGATTATGCTCTATTAATAGAATGTATGTTTCTTATATAAATAAAAAAAGGAAGTCCGAAATAAGACTTCCTTAGATTCTGTAATGCCAAAATAAAATTATAAGAATTATAAAATTATGTTGCAGAGATTGCATTTTGCAGTGCCTCTTCCACATATTTGTTTAGAGTCATTCCATCTTGAATGGCATGGATAGCAATGGAACGATGAAGATCTGGCGAGATTCGTACATTGAAAGAGCCTTTGTAGGCTTTTTCCGGCTCGATTCTTTTTTCTACACATAATTCCAGATAATCATCAACTGCTTCATGAAAATCCTGAATTAATTCCTTGGCACTTTCATCTTCGTAAGAAATGAGGGAATGAATGCCGAGGACTTTTCCATAGAAGATTTGATCTTCTTCTGAAAACTCTACACTTCCGATATAATCTTTGTATTTCATAACGCTACTCATATCAGATCCTCCTGTTCAAGAAATTCTTTTAATCTCCTAAATTTCAGTTTAGCTGCCTTATCCCCCAATATGCCACTCTTTTAATTTGACTTTTTCTTTTTGTAATTCTTGCCCTGTAAGTTGCGTATAAATTGTATTAAGTTCTTTAAAAATATTCTCAGGCACAATATTTTCTTTTAAAGTATCGTTTAAAATATCATTATCTTCATCAACCCATGCTACATCGTATGATACGGATAATACATAAACCAATCTTGCAAATAAGCCATTCATTCCATCTAATATCAATTTGATTTCATTAGGCATACAATTTTTCCACTGGTCTAAATTTGGATGTTTGTCTATGAATTTATGATAAAAATCAAAATCATTACAGTTTAAATCTGTTTTTAGGTCTATAGTCCATCCAAAATACTTATCAACACTAACACTCATATCTTATCTCCTTAGATCCTAATCTTTCAGTTTAACAAATTATCCATGGTAATAATCAGTCATAACATCTCTCATAAGCCCATCTGTTCCGCTCCCCAGATTTTTATGAATGACATACTTTTTTCCACCCACTAGCGGACAGCAATGTGGGTGTGTAGTCCCTTTAAATATGGGAATTCCTTTGCATTTTGGATACTTACATGTCCATGCGTGAAAATCCTATATCAGTTAATTAATCTATTCAATTAACAGCAACATATAATCTGCATTTGTCCATTCTAGTTCTTCAATATATTTGATAAACGCTTTACAAGCAAATGGGTCTTTTGCGTGATGTTTGTTATATCCTTTATCCGTCCAACGAGCGAATATATTATGAATTGCACTTACTCTTGCTTTTGCGACATCACTTTCGTTTTTATGCGTATGATACGTAAGCGGAAATAAGTGATACGTTATATGAGTGTTATAGCCAAACATCCCAATCCTGTCCTCGTATGTACTTTTTTCTGATAGTACATCGTACATATTTTTGCAATTATTATCAGATTGAAGCAGTAAAAAACCCAATTCGCTTTCTAATAACGCTTTTACAATATCATCTAAATTTACTTCTGATTCTTTATACATGATTTCTCCTCCACTAAATCCTAATCTTTCTGTTTATTTTTTTGCTAGAATTCATATTTTTCAACAGCTTCTTGGATGGAATGTGCTAATGCATTTTGTAACCCATTTTCTGATATTTTAATAAAAGAAAATTGCCACTTATCATCCCAAAATTTAACGACATCAAAGAATTGGTTCTTATTGTGATTTCCAAAACAAAATACTTTGGGATGTGGAATTTCAAGTAATTCAAACCCATCTATATCGTATTCATCACTCGCAATCAACTCTGCAACCAGATCGAAATCGCTTTTGTTAACATCTTCGTCCCAGCTTTCCAGATGAATGTGATCTTCAGCTATTTCGGATACATCGCACATATGGAAATTTTCGCCTAAGCCCATAATTTCTTTTACTTTTTCTATTTTGCTCATTTATTCATCCTCCTATATAAAGTATGTAAGAATGGCAGCCGCTAAACCTCTACTGTGATATATATGAATTACCATATACCGGAAAAGACCCGCTTCCTATCGAAGCAGGTCCTTCCAGTTATCAAGATCTTAATCCTGTGTCTTATGATTGAAGTGGTTGACTACTACACTGTCATGTCCGAAGTCTCCCTCTTCATATTTTTTGTTGGTAAATGTTGCACAAGCCGTATCATTATCCGTCAGATGATATACTGCTGTTTTTCCGTTAATGGTTGCATTTACCGGTTTGGTCAGTGATTCAAACTCAAATCGGCTGACACTTTCCTCGGAACAGGTGTATTCCCCTGCCGGGACCTGACCAAAGACTGCTTTCATTTCTACATATCCGTCACTATCTGTATGTGCTTTTACATAGTTTTCAGTAAATGTGACACTCTGATAATAAGTATGTGCAGCTCCCAGTGTATCCGTTCCTGTAAGTTTAAAGATAAAGGTTGGATCACCATGCTCTTTCCAGTAATCGTCAGCTTTGATACGTTTGATCACGGTACAGTCACGATATCCTTTAACTTTAATGGTCTGATTTGCATCATTGATATCTTTGTGGCATGCAATCATGGCATCTCCAAGATAAATCTCTTCAAATACAACCAGCGTTCTTCCGGCAAGTTTTTTTCCAGTTACCGGAATTTCAACATCAATACTTCCCTGTGTAGCCTCCGGCTCCCATTCGGTTGTTTTTACGATGTCATTTCCATTATCGTCCTGTACAATCTTTCCTGTAGTCTTATCAACCAGATATGACTTGATCGTGTGTGTCATACCATACTGTACACCTTCGTATTTGATTGTATCAATGATTGACATATCTCCACCGATATCTACGTAATTCTTTCCGCTTACCTTTCCTTTTGCTGTTGTGCTGAGGATTGGGAAGTGAAGTGTCTGCTGTTCATTATCCAGATCATTTTCAATCGTTACCTGTTCACCATTGCAGCTCAATGTTTCAAATGCTACCAGTGCTGAGGTTTTAAGGTTGGATGGATTGATATCAAATACCATATCCACAGATCCACTATCAGAATCCGGTGTAAATGTCTGTGTTATTGTTGCAGTCTTTCCATTTGCATCTACAAATGTTTTTCCGGTAGATTTTTCTACCAATGTTCCAGTTAACTTATATGTCTTTCCTGCGATAAGCCCTTCATATGTCACCAGGTCATGTGCTTTTACATTATCCCGGATATATGTGTAGTTGGTCTGGCTGTCTTCGTCTATCAAGTTCGTTGAAATAGATGGTACATATACCGTCTGTGCTTCATCATTCAGATCCATATGAGTTCCCCAAAGTGTTTCTTTTCCTCCGGTTGTTTCATATACTTCCTCGAATGCTACATAAGCTCCTCCAGCCATTCCATTTGTGTTAAAGGTAAAGGTAACGGTTGCTGTTCCAGTTGCACTGCCAGCTGTAAATACTCCACTTGCAGTAATCGGTTTGCCATCGCCGTCAACAGCTGCCTCTCCTGTGCTCTTATTCATTAATGTACCATTAATCTTGTAAGATGTTCCACGGATGGCTCCTTTGTAACTAACAGTGTCATCGATTTTTGCTGTCCTTGATAATGTCACCTGCTTTGTTCCGGATTTCTGATCTTTTGCAGTCGTTGAAAGAGACATATTCGTAACTGACTGATCTGCATCACTGATATCTTTATGGATAGCCAGGTCTTTTCTCGAGGATGCTATTCCGTATGCAACACTAATTCCATTCAGTGTCTCATATGCTACCAGTGTTTTTCCTTTCAAGTTGGATCCATCAAAGGAGAAGTTAACTTTAGCTGTTCCGTTTGCTGTACTTGGCGTAAAGGTTGTTGTTCCGGTAATTTCTTTTCCAGATTTATCTGTTGCTGCTTTTCCTGTATCTTTATCCATCAATTTTCCAGTTAATGTATAAGCACGTCCCGGTTTTAATCCAGAGTAAGTAACAGTATCGACCAGAGTACTTCCGGCTGCTGTTGTAAAGTAATGATCATTTGCTGTATTTGTCAGTACGGTCTGTACTTTTGGTACATAGAATGTTTCATTCTCATCATTTAGATCACTATGCGAATACAGAAGTTTTCCAGATGGATCATCCATACTCTGTACGGCCACATCCGCATTTTGCGTATCCACGTCTTCATTTTCTGTGTCTGTATTCTCTTCATTGACCGCTCTTATCGGATCTGTAAATACAGAGTCATTATTCAGGATTTCTTCCACTGTCAGTCCATCTGTTGCTTTTGCGGAGCTGATGATGACTGATGAGGATGGGGCGGCGATATTAGCCTTGGCTGTGTAAGCTTTATAGGTTAAGTATCCATTGCTGTAATTTGCCATGGATTTACCCAATTGATTTCGATTATATGTTTTTCCCGAACCTCCACGGATACTTGTACAACTACTGAACATATATGTATCTGATTTAACCTTTGCTACGCTCCATCCTTCGGACACGTAAATGGTTTTCAGTTTTCTACATTCCGTAAACATGTTTGTTGTATCAGTTACATTTGATGTTGACCATCCACTAAGGTTAATGGATGTAATGTTACTCATACGCCCGAACATACCATTAAAGGAAGTTGCTTTGCTCATTCCTAATCCAGAAAGATCCAGACTGGTTAATGATGTACAATCAAGGAAAGTATTGATACATGTATCAATGTTAGGAGCATACATTCCTTTTATTTTTATACTTGTACATTTTGTTAATCCGTTAAATGTGTTATTGATTTCTATAAGTTTCGGTGCGTTCCATTTGCTGATATCCAAGCTTGTAATGCCACTACAATATGCAAACATACCACTTAACTGACTCACATTTGACATATCCCAGTTTTGAACGGCTACTTGTGTCAGCTTTTTACAATCCAAAAATGTATTTACAGCCTGCGTTACATTTGAAGTCTTCCAGTTACTTACATCTATATTTGTAAGATTCACACATTCATTAAACATTGCATTAAAAATGTTTGCATTTGACGTATCCCATTTGCTAACATTCAGGCTTGTAAGTGCATAGCAATTATTAAATAGAAATCCGAAATAAATTACTTTTCCCATTCCCCAATTGCTGGTATCCAATTTTGTAAGCACTTGACAATTAGAAAACATGCTGTCTGCATTTGTAAGATTTGAGAATACCCACTTGCTTGTATTCAAAGATTGTAATTTACTACATCCCTCGAACATAGAATGTGTAGTGGTTATCTTGGAAACATTCCAATTACTTGTATTGCCTATAGATGTGAGCGCAGTATCACTATAAAACATCATTTGCGAATTTTCACAGTTTGACATATCCCAATTGCTAAGATCCAAACTTTTTAAGAGAAAGTTATTAGCAAAAGCTTTTTCCGTTGATGTAACATTTGATACGTTCCAATTACTTACATTTATATTTGATAATTTTTCACAATCATTAAATATACCAGAAATATCTTTAGCTTTTTCTGTAACAAAATTATCTGTTAAATGAAGGGTGGACATTACTTTATCACCACTAAACATATATCCGAAATCTGTTACATTTGAAGTATCAAACATGCTTAGATCCAAACTCTGTAATTTAAAGCAACTGTCAAACATGCTGTGCATGTCTTTTACTTTGGAAGTATTAAAATTGCTGACAGGTATATTTGTTAAATTAATACATACAGCAAACATAGAATCCATATCTGTTACTTGAGATGTATCCAATCCAGATACATCTAATTTTGTCAGTCCTTTACAGTAACTGAACATTTTATTCATATTTGTATCTCTTGAAGTATCCAGATTTTTCAGATTGATACTTGTCGCATTTTCAAAACCATTGAACCATCTGGCTGTCGACACTGGGCGGATTTTATCTCTGAATTCTACAGATTTCACATTTAATGCATTATTTTTCCAAAGCACCGAATCAATGGTCGGAAAATGTGTACTTTCATTGAACGGATATACTTCTACGACCGTCTTGCTTGGGTAAGTATCTTTTCTCTTCTGGAAGCTTAATGTTCCGTCACTATATAACACTGCATACACGTCTGCGGTTTCGTCATCAAAGACTGTCCCTGCATCCTGCAGCTTGTCAAAGTACAGATCCTGTGTGATCACATAATTCTTTCCGGCTAACTCTTCCGGATCAAATGTGAAATCAACATGCTGCTGCGATTCACTTCCAGATGGCACAAATGACTTTTTCGCAATCAATTCTGTGACTTCTTTAAATTCATCACCAGGATATAAGATTTCATTTTCAAACAGGTCTTTCTTAATTCCATTTGAATCATCCAGTACCTGTCCGCTTTCTGTACAAAGAACGTATTTTGTTCCTTCGTCATTCAGTCTGTAATATCCCTGTTTTGCTGTCTCTCCACTGGAAGAAACATCTTTCTTTAAGAGATATACATTATAAGTGTCAAGTTTATTGACTGTATAGTTACCTTCGTCAGCTGGCACTACATTTGTGATGTCATAGGCATCTTTTCCATAAGTACATTTTCTGGATTTTGAAACAACCTTTCCAGTTGACTTGTCAATAATTTTTCCTACTAATGTGTAGGTATTTCCTCTTGTTAAACCGGTAAGGTTTACCTGATCTGAAATTCCTGTGTCTGTGTAGCTTACATTGTCTGCAGATACATAGGTATTTGTAATAGCAGGAATCGTGACTGTCTGCTTTTCATTAGTCGTATCTTTTTCGTAAGTCCAAAGATTCCATGGATCTCCGTTTGTAGTGTCTGTATCAAAAGCAAAATAAATTTCAACCTGAGAAATCAACTTCTTTCCGGCATATTTCTTTACAACACTGGCCGGAAGTGTGTAATGAATGGCATCTCCATTTTTCAGCATATCACTGGTAAATCTCTTTGCACTGAATCCGGATGTGATTGCATTTCCATTCGCATCCGTGATTGCATTTCCATTTTCATCTACCAATTTAGCATTTGCTTTGATGTAGTATCCAAGATCAACAAGGTCTTTGCTAAAGTTCTCGTATGTGATCTGGTCCTGTAAAGTAACATCCTTAGAAGTGGTATTGACTTCATGGAGTCCTGTGTCTGATACTGTCAGTTCTGTACTGATCTTCTGGAATTTTACTGTCTGCAGATCATCATTCATATCTGTATGTTCTACAAGAAGTTTATTGTAATTTGGTGTTCCATCTGCATTTAAAGCATAAATCTTTTCAAATACAACAATGTTCTTACCAAGCATGCTTTCCGGATTATCATAAATCAGGTTTTGATGTGCCTGTCCGGTATAAGTACCATCATTATAAGGTTCAATCTTTGCTTCCGATTGTACAAGGGAACCATCCTTATTTTTGATATATTCTCCAGTTTCTATATCAACCAGATTTGCTACTGCATAACCGGATGAAATACCTTTTACATTAACTTCATCCGTAATGGCTTTTCCGTAAGTAAGCTGTCCGGTTGTATAATTGAAAATACCGCCCTGCTGGATAAATGCTGTATTGTTATTTCCGCTGGTGTTATCTGCAGCATAGGTTTTTACTTCGATGCTGTTATTGATAATTTTTCCAAGATCCAATGTGGCTCCTGTATTATTATCGATTTTAAAAGTTCCCTTATAGAGAATCTTTCCATTATTTTCTTTACACTCTAATTCTTCAATGCTATAACTTCCGTATTCAAAAGACCCTTCATCATCATTAAGAATGGATGTATCTCCAAACCAAACACCAGCTCCCGCTTTATCTGTGTTTGTATTCAGACTCTTTTTAATCAATGAAGAATCATATACACCATTAGTTCCGGTATAAATTGTATGGCTTTCCTTTGTTTCCAGATTCGTGATCTTAAACGGAATATTTGCCATGGTATTATTATTCGTTCCATTGATCTTCGTCAGCTTAATATCTGCTCGAACCGGGCTGTCAGATCCTTCAAATGTCTGACCTCCCATTAATGTTGACAGATCTCCAGGTTTCGTTACCTGTGCAAGGTATACACCATTTACAGTACTATTGCCTTTTGTATCCGTCATGTTTAAATCATTACGGTATCCATCCGGTGCTTTTGTTTCCTGGATAGTGATTGTTCCGCGAGGGATAGTAATTGCTCCATCTACTTTATAAAAATTATCTCCACCTACTTTATAGGTATCAGATAAACCGGCTTGATAGACTTTGCTTCCATTTGATTTAGTACGTTCTTTGGTTTCGATGACCCATGTGCGGGTTGCCCTTGCTGGGAGACTATTTCGATCATAGAATCCATCATAATATTTAATAGTGAACTGTGCTCCAGCTAATGTTTTCTTTCCTTTTATTGTATTACCTGTATATTTGTCTTTTTTCTGAATAACAATCGCTGCCGGGTCATCCATCGGTTTATCTGTAAAGCTAACTACTTTATTCTCACCGCTAGATAAACTCACTGTTTTCACTGTGTTATCAATATAGTAACCTTCCGGTGCGGAAATTTCTTTTACATAATAAGTTCCCGGTTCTAAATTGATTGAATTCGAGGTTCCATTTGCATTTGTTGTAAATGTGGATACCTGAGAAGTACATGCTGCATTGCTATATACTCCGTATTTTGCATTTGCTAAAGAATAACAACTATTTCCATTTGTGATATCTGTATTCGATGATGATTTTCTAAGTGATAAAGTTGCTACATTATTAACCTGAAATGCCATTGGCTGATGGTTGTAAGATGTATTGAAATAATACACAGCGTAACCACTTGGAATGCCACCCATTGCCTGCATCTGATTAGCTTTATTGATCAAATGCTTTTTTGTTGAGTTTGGTAATCCATAAAACGCATAATTGGCCTGCGAATTATTATGCAATGCGTATTTCGCATAGGTATAAGACAAAATAACATGCGAATAAGCATATTCTAAGTCTCTTACGCCATTCCAAATCCATCCATATCTATTCACAAACTGACTGTATCCAGGACCGCCGTATGCATAATAAAATGCTTTTCTTGATGAACCATCAGAAATTAAACTTCCTGTGTACCATCCAGCTCCTGGTGTTTTCAGAAGAGGATTCATACAATATGCCACTTGACCTTCATTTGTTGTATAATATCTCGTATTATATCTTCCATACCAGATCTTATTTCCTGGGACATTCAAATAAATACTTTTCGTACCTGCTGCCCGTGTAGCAATTTCATAATCGCTTGCAGTAGTCTGTAAATCAATTTCTGCATCTTCAATAACGGATTCAGGAATTTCTTTAAAGGTAGCTGCTACTTTGACATTCTCTTCCGGCATAGTAAATGTGGCAATACCCTCCTCATCTACTGATAGTTCTTGAAGAACTTCGCCGGATTTATCCTCTAATTCTACCTTATCAAGTTCATATCCGTAATCGGCACTTGTTTGAACTTTTACTTCCGTATTTTCTTCATAAGAATCTTTAGACTCATATTCCACATCTTCTTCTGATGCATCCAAAATAGACTGCGTGGAATTCTCCACATCCGCTTTTACAAGATCATCTTCTGATATTGGAAAACTTAGCAGACCATTATCAGCTTTAGATAATTTCACTTCATAAGAATCCTCTTTTTGAGTTTCTTTTGATTCTGTGTCTTGTGTCTCTTGTGTCTCTTTTTTTTCTTGCTCTTTTTGACTTGCATCAGCTGTTTCCTGTTCATTTGCTTCTGAAATATCTTCATCCGCATTTTGAATTGTCTGCGTCTGTTCAGAAGACACTTCCGGTTCCTGTGCATATGCCACAGTACCAAGAGAAGACGGAACAATCATGATTGCTGCAAGCAAAAGTGCAATCACCTTGTTTACCCATTTTTTCCTTTTCACTTACAATTCCCTCCTTATTCTTGTCTCATTTGCATTTGAAGTCCGTATATATATCTGCCTGATGCAGAATCCTTTAAAGCCTGCTCTTTTTCAACGACCTGAATTTTCCCTTTTAATGGGATTTTATATGTCTGGCCATTTGAAGCTTCTTGGATATCTATCCGAGGCTTCTGATCTATATATGCTTTTAATGCTTTACAATAAACAGTAACGTTATAGGTAATGTCATATGTCCCTGGTGTATCAAAATCTACTTTTGAAATATCCGCCTCCAGTTTTTTGATTACGTTTGTATCATGCGTAATCTGATTCAAACTTGCATCAGGATGATATCCCTTCACTGCTTCTAAATTTGATACACTTGCAGTTAATCCTTGTAGACTATCTGCCGTAAATTGGCTTGTATCTATCTGGACTTCTGCTTTTTTCTTTTCTCTTATTTTCTTAGAATGAATTGGTCGATTTATCGCAAGAATTGCTGCGATTGTTCCAAGTATAAGAATGAAAATTAACACAACTGTCCATTTCCTTTTTGCCTTTACTTTCGGCTTTTCTTCCATATGCGCTTCCCCTTTCTTTTTCATAAAGTTCTCATTAATAGTATGAAAGAAAGGTAATTATCACAGGATTCGTTTCAACTTGAAAATGTCCGTTTGAATAAACGTAAGTTAGAAATATTTATGAATAGATTTTAAGAAAATAATGGAATAAAACAATTCAATATAAAGCATAAGAATTATCATTATATTGATTATTTCTTTGCATAATATTATTGATAAGATTTTATTATATAGACGAATATTTTATATACTTTGTCTATTGTTCTACTTTTCATTGCCAGGCCAGTCACTGTCAATTTTTATGAGTTGAATATATTGCAAAAAAAGGAAAGGGTCAGTGCCCTTTCCCTAGAAACCTGTATTCAGATTTTTATTTTTTCTTCTTTTTGAAGACCATGACTCCACCGCCAAGCAGGAGAATCACTGCAACCCCAAGTAATACATACATAGTAGCATGATCACCTGTCTGTACTTTTGTTGGCGTAACCGGCGTTTTTGATGGTGTAACTGGAGCTTTCACGATTTTTACTGTCTGACCTTCATCATTGATATCTTCGTGATTTGCCACTTCATTACCGTTTGCATCATACATCTTTTCAAATACAACCAAATCTTTTCCGCCAAGATCTTTTGCATTAAAGGTAAATTCTACATTTACTGATCCTTCTGATTTATCCGGGGTAAATTCTGCTTCTGCAGTAACTTCCTTTCCATTAACCATCAGGGCTTTTCCTGTAGCCTTGTCCATTAAAGTTCCCTTTACGTGATGCTTTTCTCCTGGAGCAAGATTCTTATATTCTACTTTGTCTACAATTGTAACCTGTTTCGCAGCGGTAATGCTGTGATCGCCATCAGCTTTATCCGTAGCTGTTGTACCAATGTTTGGGAAGTAAATGCTCTGGTCAGTATCATTGATATCCTCATGGGATCCAACTGATACATCTTCATACAGAACATCTTCAAATACAACAAGTGTCTGGCCTTTTAAAGCACTTCCATCAAACTTAAATGTAAGATCAATGCTTCCATCAGCTTTTTCCGGGGTAAATGTTGTGCTTGCTGTAACTTCTTTGCCGTCAACCAGCAGAGGTTCTTTTGTCTCTTTCACCATTAATTTACCCGCAATCTTATATTCTTTGTTCGGAATAAGATTCGTATATTTTACGGTATCAACAACAGTAACATCATTATCTGCCATAGAGGTATGGGAACCGGTCTCAGAATCTTTTGCAGTTGTTTTGATTTCTGGATAATGGACTGTCTGTCCTTCATCTTTAATATCTGTATGTTCTGCAATTGAAACTTCGTTAAATGTCAGATCTTCGAATGCGACAGTACTCTTTCCTTTAAGTTCACTGCCATCAAACATAAATGTTACATCTACTGTACCGTTGGATTCTGTTGGTGTGAATTTCGTAGAACCCGTAACGTCTTTTTTCTCTTCTGAGAATTTATAATTTGTAATCTTATTGATGTCATATACTTTATGATTATCAATTGCTGCTGTGACATCTTTCTTAAAGGATCCGCTCCATGTGATCAAAGCATCATCGATTGCAATTGGTGTTGCATTCTCATCAGCATTGACAGGAAGATATCCTTTTTCTGTCTTGGAATAAATACCTGCCGGGACTTCATCCGTGCCTTTTTCTACATACACATAGGATCCGGCTTTCAATTTATAAAGTTCCTGATCAGATTTAATTGCACTATTCGTAAATGATTCAACAACTTTTGCCTGCAGAACTTCGCCTGTAGTCTGATCCATCAATTTTCCTTTTAACTCATATTCACGGCCCGGTGTAAGATTCTCATAGGAAACAGTATCATGAATCACTACAAGATCCTCTGCTTTTGACAGATTGATTGCTGTATCTTCGTCTGCTGCCGTTGTCTGGATTTTCGGAAAATCAATTGTCTGGTCTTTATCATTAATGTCTGCATGTGTTCCTACAGATTTTCCTTCATACTGCACATCTTCAAATGCAACGATACTCTTACCGGCAATGGCACTTCCATCGAATACAAATGTAAGATCTACAGAACCATCTGCTTTATCCGGAGTAAATGTTTTTGTAGCTGTTACTTCCTGATCATTTACTGTCAGAGGATTTCCTGTCTCTTTATCCATCAAAGTTCCATGAACCTGATACTGTTTTCCAGGAATTAAATTTGTATATTTTACGGTATCAATAATTGTTACCTTATCGTCTGCTTTAGACAGATTGTTCTTTGTCTCGGAATCTTTGGCAGTTGTATGTACTTCTGGGAAGTGCACTGTCTGTCCTTCATCCTTAATATCTTCGTGAGATGCTACGATTGCGTTATCTCTATAAAGCTGTTCGAATACAACAACACTCTTACCTGCGAGATCACTGGCATCGAAATTAAATGTTACATCAACAGTTCCGTCTTCTGCCTTCGGTGTGAATGTGCAGAAACTTGTTACTTCTTTTCCGTTAACTACAAGCGGCTGTCCTGTAGTCTGGTCCATAATACGTCCAGTCATGGTATATTCTTTATTCGGAACCAGATTCTTGTAGGATACCGTATCTGTGATAGTTACATTATTGTCTGCTTTTGAAAGGCCAATCTTCGTTTCACTGTCTTTTGCAGTTGTTTTAATCTGCGGGAAATGTACAGACTGGTTTTCATCTTTAATATCGGCATGTGTTGCAACAGAGATTTTATTTACTTTCAAATCTTCAAATGCAACCACTGTCTTTCCGGCAAGTGCACTTCCATCAAATGTAAATACAATATCTACTGATCCATCTGCACTATCCGGAGTGAATGCTTTCGATGCTGTAACTGTCTTACCGTTTACCTCTAATGCTTTACCGGTCTCCTTGTTCATCAAAGTTCCTTCCATCACATAAGATTTTCCAGGAACCAGATTGGTATATTTTACTGTATCTACGATTGTAACTTCTTTTTCAGCATAAGAAATATCTTCTTTGGTTTTATTATCTTTTGCTGTTGTTCCGATCTTTGGAATGTGGATGGTCTGTCCTTCATCATTGATGTCTGCATGGGAAGCATACAGTTTTCCATTCTGATAAATGTCCTCAAATGCAACTACTGTTTTACCAGCGAGTTTTGATCCATCGAAAGTAAATGTTACTTTTACAGATCCATTGCTTTCTTTTGCTACGAACGTTGTTTCTGCAGTTACTTCATTTCCATCTGCATCTTTTACAACCTTTTCTGTTGCTTTATCCATCAACTTTCCTGTTACTTTATATTTTTTCCCAACCTTGAGATTTGTATATTTCACAGTATCTACAATGGAAATTTTACCATCTGCTTTGGAAATATTTGTATCTGTCGTAGAATCTTTTGCCGTTGTTCCAATACTTGGGAAATGTACTGTCTGATCCTGATCATTGATATCTTCATGAGAAGTAATTAATGTGTCATCCAGATAGCAATATTCAAATACTGTTACATCACATCCGGCAAGTTTGCTTGCATCAAAATCAAATTCTACCTCTGTGCTGCCTTCTGCAGTCTTTGGAGTAAACTTTTTCTCGGATGTAATTTCTTTACCATCAGCATCCAGCAATGCTTCACCAGTCTTCTGATTCATAAGCTTGCCTTTTAATGTATAGGTTTTACCTTTTTTTAATCCGGTATAGGATACGGTATCAACCAAAGTAACTGCATCGTCTGTTGCTGCATAATGTGTATTGGAAGCCTCATCTTTTGCTGTTGTCTGCAGTGTCAGATCAGCATTTTCAATTGTTCCCATATCAATCTTATATCCATCTCTGGTGATTGTAAGTGTTCCTTTGTATAATGCTTTTCCTTCATTTGCATCGCATTTCAGTTCTTCGATTTCATAGGTATCATATGGAAGTGCTCCCTTTGTATCATCTGGATCAGTAATCTTGGTTTCATCCCCAACTTTATACTGACCAAACCATAATCCAGAGTCTTTCTTTCCACCGTTTGTATCCTGACTGTGTTTATTAAAGTCAGATGCGGAACTGTAATATCCATTTTCATCTGTCACAATCTTATGGCTTTCGCCAGTTGTTTTACTTGTGATTTTGAATGGAATGTTTGCCATAGGTGTCTTATCTTCTTCATCTTTCTTTGTGAATTCAAAGTCACCGCGAAGAACATGATCATTCATTTCATATTCATTTCCACCCTGTAAATGAACTGCATCACTATCCATCGTAATCTGTGCCACATATGTACTACTTTTATCTGTAGAACCTACAGGTGTTAAATATGCATTATCTAATGAATATCCTTTTGGTGCTTTTGTTTCTGTAATAGAAATCGTTCCTAACGGAAGTGTTGGTAAACCATCGACTAAAAAGAAATCATCGCCAGACACCTTATATGCTTCCGTAAGTCCTGTCTGATAAACTATCGTTCCATCCGATCTTGTACGTTTTTTTGTTTCTAATACCCATGTCTTTGTTGCATTTTCCGGAAGATTATCTTTTGTATAATATCCGGCATAATACTTAACGGTGAATTGTGCGCCTTCAAGTGATGCACCACCAATTGCAATTCCGTTCTCTGGTACTTCGCTGTCCTTTTTATTAATTGTAATTGCAGCTGGGTCATCGCCTGGCTTATCTGTAACACTTACCGTTGCAGTCTGTCCACTTGTTACTGTGAGTGGATATACTGTATTATCTTTGTAATATCCTTTCGGTGCTGTAATTTCTTTCACATAATATTTTCCGGCCGGCACATCGATAACATTGGAATCTCCATTTTCATTTGTTGTGAAAGTGGCTTTCTGGCTTGTGCATCCAGCATCTGAATATACACCGTATGAAGCTCCTGTAAGGCTGTAACACGGATTTCCTGCGACTAATGTTGTGTTAGATGAGGATTTTTTTAATTTTGCTTTTCCGTTAAACTGTCCAACATACGATGCTGTGCCCTGTACTCTCTGTGTTCCAATAAGACCATGTTCATTTTTATGAACTCCATCTGTAGATCCTTTAACTGCTGTACAGTATACATTTCCAGTAACCACACCTGTAGATTCATTCACATTTGTTACTGTGAATACATAAGTAAAAGCTTCTCCAACGCTTGGGGCTGATGCAGTGTGATCGGCACATCCTGTAGTAGCTGAAACACCATTTAAGACCCCGCTGTTACATTTGATAGAAACTGAATGAACAGTTCCACCTGCATGGCTCTGATTTACTCCAGTAATTATACAGCTTCCTGTAAATTTCTGTCCTACAGATGGCGTTGCGGACTGCAATGCAATTCCGTAATCTGCAGACTGTGCTGCAATACCAGATACTGCCCGTCTTGCAACTTTTGCGCGCGATTTAGAATTTCCAAATGATACAGTTACAATTTTCTTTGAACCGCCTGTGAGGGAAATATCTCTCCATGAAGATGTTCCTGTTTCTGTACTTGGATCCTCTAAAACGATATCATTTGAATCTTTTACTGTTACAGTTATTTTGGTAGAAGTTTTGGAATTTGCTACCATATGAATGTATGTCATGACTGGCATTTTCATTGTAGTCTTTCCAGAATCCAGTTTTACTTCTTTACCATCTGCTCCTGTAAGGCTTAGAGAACCATTTCCTTCAATTCTAAACTCTGCTTCCTGAGTATTGCTTAAATCCAGATTTGTTGTCTCCTGGCTCTGTGGCTCCTGACTCTCCTGTTTAACTGCATTCTCTGTAGACTGTTCTGAAACTACAGCTTTTTGCTTTTCGGCAGCTTTAAAAGATGCATTTACAGTAAGATCTGCTGCGGGCATAGTAAATGAAAATGATGTTCCATCTGTTTTGCTTGCAATTTCTTTATCTGCATTCATAACGGAAAGCTTTTCTAATGTATATCCGTCATCTGCCTGTACCTTTAATGCTACCTTATCCCCTTCTTTATAAGAATGGGTTCGTTCCTCTGAATCTTTGAATGATACTTTACCATTCTGTGCATCGTTCAGAGTGACCTTGTATGCGACCGGCTCAATGTCCGTGTCTGTATCCGGTTCGGCAAATACTGAGCCGATTTCGGTGACACATGGGGCTGCTGCCATGCACAATACAAGGAGGGATGCCATGCATTTTCGCATAACGTTTCTCAACTTCTTCATTGTTCCTTCTCCTTTTCTTTTTTATTTGACCAGCTTTTATTTACTGTTCATAAATAGTGTGTGAGAAAAGGTTTTGCAAAAGTGTTAGCTTGTCTTTGCCAGACTAGACATGATTATTTTATTATTATCATTATTTATAACGTTATTTTTATTATCATTCCGATTCTCTATTTCTTGAGTTTCTATATCTTGCTTTTCTGCATCTTTTAGATACGATGAAAACGTATTTAGAAACTAATAGTCAGTATTATAGAAACAACTTTCCAATATATTATTGTATTTTCTCTTTTATAAAGGATATTTCACAATAAAAAGGACCTCTTATGAAGCCCTTTTTTAATAACATGGATTAATTTGTTTTAACCTCGTCTGCAAATTCAAATATTTCCATTCCAATTCCATTTTTATCTTCTATTACATAACCACCATAAGGAATTCCCAAAAATCCATACGCAGCAAAATTGCAACCAATATCTTTCTGATATCTACCGATACACTCCATGTATGCACAATTGGGATCTTTTGCTCCTGCACTCATAATTTCCTGTACAGAAGCTGTATGTCCGCAAATCGGACACTTGAATCTCCATTGTTTCACATCTGATCCATAAAGTTTTTCCGCTGCTTTCTGCCATTCAGTTTTTGTAATTATTTTTGTTGAATTCAGAGTTTTTTCAACACCTGTATGTAATTTGATTGTTCTTTGTATCATTTTTCTCCTTTTACCATTTAACATTTTTTAATTCGAGCATCTATTCTGCTTATATAATTGTTTTCTATGAAATTTTCTTTGCCAAAACAATCCACCTTCCGTTACTTACACTGTGATCACATGTGTACATGTGCAATGTTTTCACGCCTAAATTACGATAAATCGTTTCCCCGGAATTAATTCCTCTGATATCTGATTGATCTTCTGTTGCCTGTCCCAATTCACTGACAACAACTTGATATGTTTCAAGAATTCCATTGAGATTCAAATAAATATTTGTACCAACCTGTATGTTTCTAAGATTTTTCAGAGAATGGGTATTATGTCCTAATATAAATGGGTCATTCTCTCCAAGCCCAAACGCATATGCATATGCAAATAAGATATCGTTCGCATCTACTGCATTTTGTGTAAAAGGACCTTGTGTAAATACTGATTTTAATCCGATTTGTGGAACAGATATCATATTGTTCTCCAATGCAGCATCTTCTGTTTCATTTTGTTTTCCCTCTGATATATTTCCTTCTTTTGAGGCAGTATCAGATGTAGTTTGATTTGCATTTCCCTTTGGGGACTGCTTACGCGGAACTATTCTTTTTTCTAATACAGTTCCACATTCGCTACATATTATGGATTCTTCACCAGTTTCTGTAACTGTAGATTCTTTTGTGACCGCTATATGTGTTTCTTTATGCGGACATTCATATGTAGAATAGAAATTCATTCCACATTCACTACATTTTCTCTCTTTAATTCCATTTTTCCCTGTGCTTACCTGGAGAAGAACTTTTTCATCCTCCAGTTTATGCACATTGGAATTTACCGAGAAAATGTTTTGCATTGCTGACATTTGATATAATTGATTCTTATATTTTTGCTTATGCAGGTCATTTTCTTTGAAGAGCCAGGTACTACTTATCACAAAGGAAACACTAAGGAGAATTCCCGCAAATTTCACAGTTCCTTTCCGTCTGCTATTTCTCATGTTTACGTATTTCCTTCAGCAACTGCTCCAGTGTTTTTCCTGCAAATGCATAAACCATTTGGTCTACTAATGCATATTCTTCTTCTGTCTGGCACTTCATCACAATTTTACAAATCCGCATCCCAATGTCTGACATAGCATTTTCCAGATCATTTACGGAATCCAATATCTCCGTTCCAAGTTTTACGGGAATTTGTCTGGTATTTCCTATAATGCGTTTGGTGCTATTCATTTCCTTCTTCGTTGATTCACAATTTTTCTGTTTCGTTTCCATGTTGCTTCAAACTCCTCTCATTATTTCTTTGATTCTGTTATTAGAATGACGGATTTTGATAACAACAATGTTTTCTGGACAAAATGTAATTTGATAGAGAAAGACCGAAGATACATAAAGAATTTTTATTAGATATTTTTAGTCACTATATTGCGAAAGTACTAAAACAATTTTAAGAGAAACTCGTTTTTTATAAGTATCAAAACAGATGTTCTTATTTTATTCGAGTTTAAACATCACTTACTGAGCAATATAGATTTTTATAGTCATTATTATGAGAAAGAATTTAGAATTGTTTGGGTATTGATTTTGAAGTTTGTATATCCCATTTCTATATTTTAGTATTTAATAGTCATTATTATGAGAGCAGATGTAGAATACCATTATATTATTAATTTTTAGTCACATTATTAATGGACATGTTTCATAAATCTGTAATATATTTTCTATTATAATGATAATTCAGATATGCTGTATTAACCGGTTGTCTTTCCACCCTGAAATACATTTAAGTATATAGCTTCAACAGCACTCTCGATATATAATTTGTTTCACAATTAAAATTTCTCTTACCGCATATGGGTTTAATATGAGTTCCGATGGGTTTAATGTATGTAAATTCTATGTTCCAAGGGGTTCAATATATATTTTTCCTTGTTTTTTCCTGTTTTTCATCCTTTTTTATCTTAAAAGAAGAATCTTTTCCAAGAAAGCAAGGCTTTTTAAAACACCCCGAACTACAAAAAAGCCTCAATAAATAAGACAGAAGATTACTCTCCTGTCTCATTTATTTCGATATTTTTATTTTCTTGCTCCACATCCAGAACAATACTGATATGCTGCAGAATCCTGCACCCATACTTGTTGTGTTTCAGCATTGTGATGTTTTGTACCATTCTGAACTTGTCCAGTACGATATCCTAATCCCGAATCAACACTATGATCAACTGCTTCATCTGGTGTTAGGCATGTATAGCCATCTGGAAAAATATAACCTGTTACATATATCGGTTCATCATATGCTTCTTTTATTGTCTTTGTAATATAATGACCTGTTGCAGGTTGTGTTACCCAAGTATGCGTATGAACAGGTTTTGCAGGTTGGGACGCTGTATTCCCTGCGTTACCAGTATTTGACTGACTTGGCTTCGATACTGGCTGAGATGATGTATTCCCAGAATTTCCAGAATTTGACTGACTCGGTTTTGATGTTGACTGTGTATTATTTGTAGTTCCATCTGTTTTTTTTGTCTGTTGTGTGTCATCTTTTTTCCTATTATCCTGTTTTTTATCAGATGAAGATTTACTTCCTTCATTTTTTTTATCTTTCGAATCTTCAACACTATCTGGTTCTTTTATCTCTTCCGTTACCTCTGTGCCATCGGATTTTGCTACTGTATCATTGTTATCTTTCCATACGACTGTCCCATTATCTGCTAGTTCCTGTGCTTTTTTTTCATCTACTACATCAATTTTTTTCTTTACATTAATAGTTTGTAATTCTTTAGAGTCCTGTTCTATTTTGTTAGTTTTATCTTCTTTTTGCGATGCTTGATATTTTTCATAAGCTGTCATATTAACAGTTATTTTATAATTGATAATATATGTGCCGACTTGATCTAATTTGACATCCTTGGATTCTGATGTGACTTTTTTTATAATTTTATTATCATAATTCAAGCCATGCAAATAATCAATATTCTTCGCATTTTGAAGAATATAATGATCTTTCAACCCGGTTATGATATTCTTCAAATCGTCTTCTTTTAAATTCTTAACAGTTTTCTTCTGCTCATGCACACTTGTTTTCTGTTCCATTTTTTCAATCTTTTTTTCTCCACATCCAGTCATCATTCCTGCTGCTAATGTTATTGCTATTAATATTCCAAATGTTTTTTTAATTCCTTTATTTTTCATAAATTGTATTCTCCTTTTTTTCTTTCAAAAAATTTATTAGCATATTGGTACATTTTTTACACAAATCATATTTTTCCTTTGGCTTATCTGGGTAATATGAAATTTCTAAAACTGAATCCTGTATTACATTGCTATAAGCAAAAGTTTCATTACTATCAGGTATCTTTTCTGATGCTAAAATATAAAATTCTCCACACCTATCACATTTTTTTGCATTAGCCATTTTTGATACTCCTCTTTCTGTTTATTTAAGAAATGCAGCCCAATAAATGAACTGCATTTCTTCTCTATAGGAAACAATTATTTATGAAGGATCTCATTGCAACCATCACAGTATTCGTATCCATCCGCATCTTTTACATATACCTGTTTCGTTACTGCGTTATGATGGATTGAACCAATCTGAACTGTACCGGTACGATATCCTAATCCGGTATCAACGCTATGATCAACTGCTTCATCCGGTGTAGTGCATGTATAACCATCTGGGAACACATAACCTGTACCCCAAACTGGTTCTTCATATTCTGGTGTAATTACAACCGTATCATAATGTCCTTTCTCTGCGACTGAAACCCAATGATGAACATGCTGTTCTGGCTTGCTTGGTGTCTCCGGCTGATCTGGTGTCTCCGGCTTGCTTGGTGTCTCCGGCTGATCCGGTGTCTCTGGCTTGCTTGGTGTCTCCGGCTGATCTGGTGTCTCTGGCTTGCTTGGTGTCTCTGGCTGATCCGGTGTCTCTGGCTTGCTTG
>OCPT01000440.1_pt1 | contig 32322 bp, 26 predicted proteins | sample 1538741 | NCBI WGS metagenome assembly OCPT01 (sample SAMN04571723, study PRJEB22368) | human gut metagenome | biome: human gut; material: stool | host: Homo sapiens | place: Luxembourg | collected 2012-12-06 | reverse complement strand
GCTACCTATATAGCCAGCACCACCACAAACTAAAATTGCCATGTTAATACCTCCAGTAAATTTTATTCTAATAACATTATATACTATTTTAAGTAAAAGTTTTACTAAAATAAACGAAATTTAATATGAATTTTGAATAAATTTCACTTTTTTGGTTAAAATAACAGGTGAGAATTTTTTAGGAGGTAATATTAAATGAATAAAATAGTTTTATTAGGACGTTTAGTAAAGAATCCAGAGTTAAGATATGTAGAGGGTGGGGAGAAAGTATATACAAAATTCACAATTGCTGTGGCAAGAAACTTTAAATCTTCCACAGGAGAAAGAAAAAAAGATTTTATTCCAATAATAATGTGGGAGAAAAAAGCAGAGATAGCTTGTAAATATCTAAAAAAAGGAGATCTTTTAAGTGTTAGTGGAAGACTTATAACAAGAAGCTTTGAAGATGCTGAAGGGAAGAGAAGGTATATTGTAGAAGTATCTGTAGAAGATTTTAAATGTGTTAATTTTAATCATGATAGAGTAGATAATAACTTTTAATATAAAAAAGTAGTAAGCAAATAGTTACTTACTACTTTTTGGTTAATGTATATTTAGTATAATTAAATTAAGAATTATTTTAAAGCATTTCCTATTTCAACACCAAAGTCGAAAGCTTTTTGAGCTTCTTCTTCTGATGGCTTAAATTTAATTCTTAAACCTTCAACAGGCATATTCATTCTTAATTCTTTTAATCTACTTTCTATTCTAGGAACAGCTTCACCACTCCATCCATATGAACCAAAGGCACCAGCTATTTTTCCACCATGAATTACAGGGTTAAGTTTTGCCATTAAATCTCTTACTGGCTCAACAAGTTCATTTACGATTGTTGGAGAACCAAATAATATAGCATCTGATGAACCAACTTCGCCAACTAATTCTGTCATATCATGTTCTATTATATTAAATAGATTTATGTCTAAGTTTCCAGTAGATTTAATACCTTCAGCTATTTTTTCAGCTAATTGTTTAGTATATCCATATGCAGAAACATAGAATATTGAAGCTTTTTTAACTTCCTTAGCTGGAGCTGGAGTACTCCATTCTTTATAAAGATTAACCACTTTATATGGGTTAGATCTTAAGATTGGACCATGACCTGGACAGATTACTTCTATGTCTAATCCTTTTATTTTATCAAGAGCTTTTAAAACATATGGTTTAAATGGTCCCATTATACAATCAAAGTAGTATTTTAATGCTTCCATATATTCTTCTTCATTAGGAATTAAATCATCAAACATTTCTTCACAAGAATAGTGGCTTCCGAATGAATCACAAGTGATAAGAGTTTTATCTTCTTCTACGTAAGTGTAGATTGTATCAGGCCAGTGTAAGAATGGTACTGACATGAATTTTAAAGTTTTATTTCCTAAAGAAATTGAATCTCCATCTTTAACTGGAATTGATTCAAAATCTCCATTAACTATTTCTTTTATATAGTTAATAGCTATAGGTGATGCTACTATTTTAGCCTTAGGAGCTAATTCTAATATTTTACCTATAGAACCAGCATGGTCAGGCTCAGTATGACTTACAACGATATAGTCAATTTCTGAAGGTTCTACACCTAAGTCTTTTAATCTTGCTATATACTGATCGAAGAATTCAGCCTTTACAGTTTCAAATATTGCTGTTTTTTCACTACCTTTTACAACATATGAATTATAAGTTGTTCCGTAAGGTGTGTACATTATTATGTCAAATACTCTAAGGTTTGGATCTAATGCTCCTACCCAAAATAAATCGTCTTTAATATTTAAGTGCTTCACTACATACGCTACATATTTTTTGTAGAATAATATGCAGCTACCTCCCTTCAAAATGTAATATTTTTTATAAATTAAGAATTATTTTATACATAAACCTAAAATGATAATAAATTAATTAAAAGTACAAATTAGCTTTATATAGAATTATTAATGATTATTTCACTATATTAAACAAATTTATAAATATTTGATAAAATTATATAAAAAGTGTAATTATTCTTTTAATTAATTAATAATATCAATTAATAAAATTTATTATTTGATATTATTAATTATACACTTTTAGGGTTAAAAGTAAATAGAAATTGGGCATTATTAACTGATTTTTAAACTAAAAAACAATTGAGAATTTTCAGAAAATTAGTATGAATATTTAATAAGTTTTAGTTAAAAATTGCATGAAATAATGTAATAAATTGTAAAATGTATAGATGGAATTTAAAATAACCAAACTTTAGTATGGCTATTTTAAATTCATTTTTATTTATAATTAACTATTTATTTTCTTTTTTTCTTTAAAGTTAAATAAACACCAGTAGATGATAAAACAATTCCAGTAGTAGCTAAAGCACCAGCCCCTATAGGTAATCCTGTATTAGGTAAATTTCCATTATCTTTTTTATTTGTAGTAATTTCTAATGATATTTTATCTGATTCTTTTCCACTTTTATCAATTGAAGATACTTGGAAGTTATATTTAGTATTAGGTTTTAAGTCTTTAGCTAAGAACTCAAGTGGAGTTTTGTCAGCAGGAACTCTACCAATTTCTTTTCCATCTTGATAAATAACATACTCTTTAATTAAGTCTACTTTTTCAGGAGCCTTCCAACTTAATAAAGCACTATTTTCAGTAATTTCTTTACTAACTAAAGCAGATGGCTCAGAAGGTTTTTCACCTGAATTTTCTGTATCACCAGGTTTGTTTGGATTTTCTGGTTTTTCAGAATCACCAGGTTGATCAGGATTAAAAGGTTTATCTGTATTACCAGGATTATCTGGGTTTTCAGGATTGTTTGGTTTGTCTGGATTTACTGGCTTATCAGGATCAACTGGTTTATTTGAATCATCAGGGTTTATTACAGGTGGTAAATCCACATTTCCATCTAATCCCTTTACAGAAACTTCGTATATTCTAGCTGCAGAGTCTGCACCTTGAGTTGGCTGAATAATATTTAATCTAACATATCTAGCTTTAGTAACAGGGAAAGCATCATTGCTTATAGCCTTTATATTATTATCTACATTTAATACAGGAGTAAATTTTTCACCATCATTACTAACTTCAAGAGAGTAAGCTTTAGTGTTCATACCACTGCTTTCTCCACCTGCTTCTGCATGGCTTATTTCTAATTCTCCTATAGTTTTAATATCTCCTAAATCTATTGTTAATGTATGAGGAGCAGAGCCTACGGCACACCACTTAGTTTTAACATTTCCATCTAAAGCATATTGAGGAGCTTCATTCTCGTTTACAAAGCTTGATGCCTTAGCTGATTTATTAAGTGATAAGTTTACTAAACCATCTTTTGCAGCATTTGTAACAGTTATAAGTTCAGTTTTAGTTTCCACATTTTCTCCAGAAGAATTTTTAGCAGTAAGTGTTACTGGATAAACACCTTCCTTTTCATAGGTAACAGTTGGATTTTGTTCTGTACTACTTTCAACTTTAGCACCTGGGAATTTCCATTGGATTTCTTCTGTAACTTCAGAACTAGTATTAGTAAAGGTTACTGATTGTCCTGGTGCTATTAGTGTATTTGAAACCTTAAACGATGCTGTTGGAGAAGGGTAAGAAGGCCATTCCATATTTATACTTTGACTATTTCCTCTGTTATAGTTTTTATTAACAGCAACTACCTCAAAATTAGTATTTGTTTCTTTATCATTTCTTCTTAAATCACTAACATAATAACTTGTATTAGGAGTTGCACCTAGTAAAACTTTAGTTCCATCATTCATAACTCTGTAAATTTCATAATGATGTACATCAGAAGAATTTCCTTCAGGATTCCATGAAAGTCTAGCTCCTGCATATATTCCATCTTTAAAGTCAACATCATTTAATTTAGCATTAGATATATTTACTTTTGAACTTGAGTTAGGAATTTCTATTGTTATATTACCTAAGTTTGCTGAGAAGTTATCAACACATACTGGGCTTGAAAGTTTATAAGAAATAGTCTTAATTGATTTTCCTACATATGGTGAAACATCATAATTAAGTTTAGTCCAATTAGTACCAAGTTTCTTATCAGCAGAAATAGTAGTTTTTGTACCATCATGGAATGTAAGAACTAAATCCATATCTACAGTATTTCCATTAGCCTTAGCAGTAGTAGTGAATTGTACACCTTCAGGTAAAGTTAAATCAGAACTATAAAGTTTTATTGTAGAAGCTTTTCTTTCAGCTAGGTAACCAGAAAGTTTAATTGAGTTACCACCATAGTAAGCAGTAGTATAATCTATGTCAGCTTTTACATTATTATTTTCTTCATTTGAAATAACCCATCTGTAAGTTGGCATTATATCGTTTAAACTTCTATTATTCCAATCTTGAGTAGATACTTTATTACCATTAACATAAAAATCATATCCATTACCCATATTAAAGTTAGTTGTAAATGGAAGGCTAGTTACAGCACTTTTTTCAACAGAGTATGTTGAAATTCCTCTCCAATCAACTCCTTGAGCATTAGTTGCCTTTGATGGATCACCATGTTCATTAACCCATAATCTACTTTCATTTTCTTGGAATTGTTCCTGTGTTTTAGCATCAAAATAAGTCCAACTTGGACAATATAAACCTAATGAAGTAAATGGAGCTTGGTCATCTCTTTGATAATGAGTCCATCTAAGAGGAGTTTTATATCCATTTGCTTGAACATCTATTCCAGCATATAAGTCATAAGGGGTTATTCCTATTTCTTTAGCTTTTTCATTAGATACTCTTAATAAATCTTTATCTTTTAAACTATTATATGTCCACCAGAAATTTAAGAACATACTATCAGCAACTTTGTTTTTATCTCCATCTAATAAGAAATATTCATTTTTATCAGTTAAAGCATTTTGCCAATCCATATCCCCATCTTTTGTCATGGAATCATACCACATGATTTCAAATTTTCCGTTAGACTTAGCTTTAAATTGCTTTATTAATTCTTGCATAAGCTTAGCATGTTCAGGAGTTAAAGGTTCTTGTTCAGTTCCTTCTGTTTCTTGATTTATGAACCAACCATCAAAGCCATAGTTTTCTGCAACTTCAATTAACTTATCTACTATAGGGAAGTTTTCATTAGAATCTTTTTCAAGGAATTTATTTAACCATTCCATTTTTCCACCATGAGCTGTCATAGGAAAGAATACAGTACCTAAAACAGGAACTCCATTTCTGTGTGCTGAGTCAGTAACATCTGGACTAGGAGGAACTATTAATCCTTCTCCAGCTGATCCACCCCAGTAAACTAATTTATCTATGTATTGCCAATAAGAGAATGTATTAGCACTAAATTTATTTGAACCTTGTGATGGATTACCACTAGTGTTAGCATTCATTATTGAAATTGCTACAACTTTAACATCTTTATTTTGAGTGTCATTAATAGTGTCAAGTTTATCTTTTTCGACTCTTTTTGCTAATGGAACTGTGCTTTTGTTAAATTTTGCATCTTTATCATTGTTAACACTCCATTTTAATAAATCTTCTGGATACCAATAAGATGAGATTGGTTGATTCTGAATTGAGTTTGAAGTTTCTTCTTGAGTTTTCACATAATTTACAACACTTGTATCTTGTTTAGATGTTGCGTAAGCTATCTTTCCTAAAGGATTAAAAGAAAATGCAAATGCTGCAAAAACACAAAGTAAAGCCCTTCTACGTTTACGTATTTTTTGTTTGTTAGTCATAAAAATCCCCCTAATATTTAACTTGTATATAACGATTATAGAGAGAATTATTACATAATTAGATATTTTCATAAATATAACTAATTACATAATAAGTGGATAAATTATAGAATTTACATCGTTTTCATAAAATTTATTATTGAATTATGAAAAGATAAAAAAATAAAGATAAAAAAGAAGAAATTTTCACAGAAAAATACAAAAAAAATGAAATTTGGGTTTCTATTAAGAGACTCATGTCGTTAAATAACGATAAAAAATATGTTTATATATGCATGATTTGACATGTTTCTTTTAAAAAAGATGATAATATAAAGGTAATTAAATTTCCAGGTATATAATATTTAGGGGAAATAGGGAGGAGATTAAATGAAAATAGTAAAAAATCTATGTAATGAAGTGAATTTAGAAGATAAATGCTGCAAACTCTGTTATAGATTAATAGAAAGTTATTTTAATGGAACAATAGTGTATGGAATAGAAGTTGAAAGAAAAGATTTTAAGGATTCAAATTTAATTAATATAGAAAGAGATTCGGTTTGTAAAATATCTCCAAACAAAGATAAGGTAGAAGTATTAGTTGATAAATTGTATAAGTATGAAGTATCACCTATACATTTAATTGATATTATAGGTGAAGACGTTGATAACTGTGTGGCTGATTTTATATTCTAGTAGTATCATAGTAGATAAATATATTAATGATTAAGGGAGAGGATCTCTATGATAATAGGTATTGGTGTGGACATCATTGAAATAGAAAGAGTTAGACAAGCTATTCAAAATAATAAAAATTTTTTAAGTAAGTTATTTACTGAAAGAGAAATAGATTATTTTATTAGTAGAAACATGAATAGTGAGGTTATAGCTGGAAATTTTGCTGCTAAAGAAGCTGTAAGTAAGGCTTTAGGAACTGGTATGAGGGGATTCTCTTTTAAAGATATTGAAATTCTTAGAAATGAATTAGGAAAACCTGAAGTTATTTTGCATAATGGTGCAAATTTAATAGGAAATAAATTAGTTGAAAATAATAATTCACTAAGGGTACATTTAAGTATCTCTCATAATAATAGTAGTGCAATTGCATATTCTGTTTTGGAGGGTGAATATTGTGGAAATATTTAGTTCTAATAGTATAAGAAATATGGACAAAGATTATATAGAAAAGTTTAATATGCCAAGCATAGTTTTAATGGAAAATGCCATAATTAAATTTTTAGAAAATATAGATTTAACTAAAGAAAGTTTTACTATTATTTCTGGAAGAGGCAATAATGGTGGTGATGCCTTAGGTATTGCAAGACATCTATTAAATAAAGGTAAAAAAGTTTATGTACATATATTAGAGAAAGAAAAAGAGGGGTCTGTAGATTATAAAACTAATCTTACTATATTAGAAAAGCTAGGTTGCTATATAAATAGTATTTCTAATAATAAGGATTTAGAGATACTAAAAAATAACATAATAAATAGTGAAATAATTATTGATGGTATTTTTGGAACTGGACTTAATAAAGAAATTTCTGGAATATATTTTGATGCTATAAAATGTATAAATGAAAATAGTAAATTTACAGTTTCTATAGATGTTCCATCAGGTATAAATTCAGATGATGGTAGTATTTGTGGAATAGCTATTAAAGCTAATAAAACTATAAGTTTTCAGGTTTATAAATTAGGATTTTTAAATTACAAAAGCTTTGAATATTTAGGCGATTTAAAAATTGTAGATATAGGAATACCTAAGAGTATAGTTTATAAAAATTCAAATAATATGAGATTTATAGATAAAGAATACATAAGAAATAAATTTCCTTATAGAAATAAATATGGTCATAAAGGCACATATGGAAGATCATTGATATTTGCTGGACAAAAAGGATTTATTGGAGCGGCTTACATGGTAGGGGAGGCAGCCATAAAGACTGGAGCTGGTTTAGTTACAGTTTTTACTCATAAAGATGTCCAAAGTGAATTATCTATTAAGTTAAACGAAGGAATGACAGGAACATATAATTCTAAAGAAAAATACGAAGAATTTATTGGTGGGGCAGATGTAATTGCTTTTGGCCCAGGTATGGGTAATAATGATTTAACCTTTGAAGTGTTAAATAATATATGCAATCTTTATAGTGGAGCTCTTGTCATAGATGCAGATGGAATAAATGTATTGGAGAGAAAAAAATACATTTTAAAAGAATTTAAAGGGGACATAGTATTAACACCTCATCCAGGAGAGATGGCAAGATTATTAGGTATAGAGATTAAAGATGTTGAAAGAGATAGAATTGGAATTGCTAAAAAATTTGCAAAAGAAAATAAAGTTACAGTTTTATTAAAAGGATATAATACAATAATAACTGATGGAGATAAGGTATTTGTGAATACTACTGGAAGTAGTGCTATGGCATCAGGGGGCATGGGAGATACATTAACAGGAATTATAACTTCATTAATATCTCAAGGAGTAAATAGTTTTGATGCGGCTATTTTAGGAGCATATATACATGGATACATAGGTGATGAATTATCAAAGGAGAATTTCACAGTAAGTGCTATGGAAATTATAAAAAATATTCCTAATAAAATTAAAGAATTGATTAACTTTTAGAATAAAAAGGATTACTAATTAATAGTATGTAAGGTATAAGGTTTTATTGGGAGGATTTTCATGAAGGGTAAAAGAAATGCCATACTCATAATACTATTAATTATAATCTTAGGGGTTATATGTGGACTAGCTATCTATCAAAGAACTTATAATTTAACACCAGAAGATATATTAGAAGATATGTTTTCTATAGAATCTTATGAAACAGAAATAATATATGATGTTAAAAATTCTAGAGGTCAGTTCCAAGAAAAAGGTAGAATTTATTATGACGAAGAAGTTGGCACAAAAATTGTTTTAGATGATAGAGAACAATTATTTGAAAAGGACAAAATAATAATAAACTACGTTAAAGATGAAAAGACTTATGAAGTTGGAAGAGACTATGATCAGTTCTATAGATTTATGTTCATAAATGAATTAAAGGATTTATGTAATGAAGAACATGAATTTACTTACAAGTGGAATGATGAAAATGAAAAGTCTGAAATAATACTAGAGTTTAAAAATTTAAATGGAAATGAAAATTTTTCAAGAGAAGTAATGATTATAGATGCAAAGAAAAAAGTTCCTAAAGAAGCTATAATTTATGATAGGGATGATTTAGAAAGTGTTTATATAAAGTTCAATAACTTTAGTAAAGTTAAAAATTAAAATTAATATTGTGATTGCTTTTTTAGCAATCACAATATTAATTTATGTAAAATAATTTCATTTAAGTTTAATTTTACATATATAATGTATTTTATTAAGAAAAAATAATAGTAAATAAATTTAATAATAAATATTATGTCAAAAAATATCATTTTCATAAGATGAAATCTTTGACAAGATGGCATATTTTGTAATATAATCTATACATAATTTTATAACTCTTTTTACATTTAGGAGTGATGTACATGTCAGTATCAAAGATTAAAAAACAAGATTCAAAAAAAGAAAAAAAAATCGAAAATTTTAGTCAATTAAAAGTAAGAAATATAATAACATATAATGAGGACAAAAAAGAAGACGACTTTTATGAAGTAATGAAGGAAGGATATAAAGCTATGGCTTTAATAAATTCACAATATGCTGAAGAAGGAACTTCTGTAGAATACTTTGATCAAATAGAATATGAGACATGGCTTTGCGGAGTGTGATATAAATGGCTAGTTTAAATGTAAAAAGAGGGGATATATTTTATGCTGATCTTAGTCCAGTTGTTGGATCAGAGCAAGGTGGAATAAGACCAGTCATAATAATACAAAATGATATAGGAAACAGGTATAGTCCAACTGTAATCGTTGCGGCTATAACTTCACAAATAAATAAGGCAAAATTGCCTACACATGTAGAAATTTCTTCAGAGGAATATGGATTAAATAGAGATTCTGTTGTTCTTTTAGAACAAATAAGAACTTTAGATAAGAAGAGATTAAAAGAGAAAATTGGACATATGACAGAGGAAGACATGAAAAAAGTAAATAAATCGCTGTTGATAAGTTTAAATTTACAATAATTAGATAACTTAGGCTATGATTAAATATTTAATCATAGCCTTAATTTTTCACTCTTAAAAAGGAATTTTTCAATACTTTTTAGCTAATAATATATAAAATTTAAAAAATAATTAACTGTAATCGATATAATTTCTGTATAGTATTAAAGCTATAAATGTGATACTCTAATTAAAACTTTTTCATATAAAAATTTATCCAGGATATACTATTATATTATTTAATATTAAAAAAATAAGTATAAGCTACAAAAATTGAAGAGAAATAGAATACTCTAATAGGGTATTAGAGTATTCTTAATGAAAGTAAAAAGTAGAAAAAGATTAGCATAAATAAAAAATTACTATATGAAAAATTAAATTTTTATGATAGAATGAATTTGGCAAAAAGGTAAAATAATATTTTAAAAAAGTTTACATAAATGTACAGGAGGTCATTATGAGCAATAAGATACAAGAGTTAAAAAGCATGTCTAAGGTTATAAGAAAAGACATAGTAACTATGCTTACTGAGTCAGCATCAGGACATCCAGGTGGATCTTTATCAATCGCAGATATAGTAACAATTTTATACTTCGATGAAATGAATATTGATCCAAAAAATCCAAAGGATCCAAATAGAGATAGATTCGTTTTATCAAAAGGACATGCAGCACCAGTATTATATAGTGCTTTAGCAAGAAGAGGATATTTTGATCCAGCAGAATTAACAACATTAAGAAAATTTGGTTCAAACCTTCAAGGACATCCAAATATGAACGACTTACCAGGAATAGATATGTCAACTGGTTCTTTAGGTCAAGGTATATCAGCGGCTGTAGGTATGGCATTAGCTGGTAAATTAGACAACAAAGATTACAGAGTATTTACTATTTTAGGAGATGGAGAGTTAGAAGAAGGTCAAGTTTGGGAAGCAGCTATGTCAGCAGCTCACTACAGACTAGACAACTTAACTGCTTTCGTTGACTTCAATGGATTACAAATAGATGGTGACATTAAAGAAGTAATGAGTCCATGTCCAATAGACAAGAAATTCGAAGCTTTCGGATGGAATGTAATAGTTATAAACGGACATGATTATGAAGAAATAATAAATGCTATACAAAAAGCTAAGAGTACAAAAGGAGCACCAACTTGCATAGTTTGTAACACAGTAAAAGGTAAAGGTGTTTCATTTATGGAAAATGAAGCAGCTTGGCATGGAACAGCTCCAACTAAAGAGCAATGTGAGCAAGCTATAAAAGAGATCGGAGGGGACAACTAATGGCGAAAAAAATAGCAACTAGAGAAGCATACGGAAAAGCATTAGCTGCTTTAGCTAACGAAAATAAGAACATAGTAGTTTTAGACGCAGACCTTTCAAAATCAACTAAAACTGCTGATTTCAAAAAAGCATGCCCAGAAAGATTCATAAATATGGGTATTGCAGAAGGAAATATGATGTCAGTAGCAGCAGGTTTATCAACTTGTGGAAAAATTCCATTTGCTAGTACATTTGCTATGTTTGCTGCTGGAAGAGCATTTGAGCAAATAAGAAACTCAATATGTTACCCAAGATTAAATGTAAAAATATGTGCTACTCATGCTGGTTTAACAGTTGGTGAAGATGGAGCATCACACCAAGCTATAGAAGATTTATCTTTAATGAGAAGTATACCAAACATGACAGTAATATGCCCATCAGATGCAGTTGAAACAGAAGCTGCAATAAGAGCTGTTGCTGAATATAATGGACCTTGCTATGTAAGATTAGGAAGAGCAGGAGTTAATATAATAAATGATAGACCAGAGTACAAATTTGAAATTGGAAAAGGTATAGAATTAAAAGAAGGTAATGATGTAACATTATTTGCAACAGGTATAATGGTTGATGTAGCTATAGAAGCTGTTGAAGCTTTAGCTAAAGAAGGAATTAACGCTAGATTAATAAACATTCATACTATTAAACCAATAGATTCAGAGCTTATATTAAAAGCTGCTAAAGAAACTGGAGCAATAGTTACATTAGAAGAGCATAATATAATCGGAGGATTAGGATCAGCTGTAGCTGAGGTTGTTGGAGGAGAATATCCAGTACCAGTAGTTAGAGTTGGTGTTAAAGATACATTCGGAGAAAGTGGTAAACCAGACCAATTATTAAAGGCTTATGGATTAACTTCAGAAGAAGCAGTTAAGGCTGCTAAGAAAGCAATGAGCTTAAAAAGATAATCTATAAGATATAAAAAAAGAAGCAGCATGAGTAATTTTTCTCATGCTGCTTTTTTCTTTATACATAAAAATACAAAAAAAGTATTAATTTGAATTTTATTGCTAAAATATGAATATAAATGTTAATATTAAAAATTGAGGGCAATAATATAAATGATGAATTAATAATTAATTTAAAATGGGGAGAGCAAATTAAATATAAATCTATTTAAGAGGGGGTTTTTAAAATGAAGATTAGTATGAAAACATTAAAAGAGTATGGAATAATTACTTTAGGAGTAATTCTTTTAGCAATATCTTTAGAATACTTTTATTATCCTAATGATATTGCTGCTGGTGGAGTATCGGGTTTAGCTTTAGTTATTAACAAGATAACAGGTATATCACAAGGAATGTTTATGAATGTTGCTAACGTTATATTATTTGCCTTAGCATTTTGGCTTATAGGTGGAAGCTTTGGAGGGCGTAGTATATATGCAGCCTTTGGATTATCCATAACAATAAGTTTAATAGAAAGCTTTTTACCAACTTTTGCAGTAACAGAAAATATGCTTTTAGCTACTATCTTTGGTAGCGTAGTTGGAGCCTTTGGAATAGCATTAGTGTTTAGCCAAAATTCCTCAACAGGGGGAACAGCTATTGTAGCTAAAATATTAAATAAGTATTTACATATTGAAATAGGAAAATCACTTTTATGTGCAGATTGTGTTGTTGTAGTATGTGCACTTCTAGTATTTGGAGTTGATAAAGCCTTATTTGGATTAATTGGTGTTTTTATAATGGGAATATTGATTGACAAAATAATAGAAGGTTTTAACTCATGTAAACAACTTTTAATAATTAGTGAAAAAAGCGAAGAGATTTCTCAGGTAATAATGAAAGAAATTGAAAGAGGATGTACTAAAATAGAAGGTACTGGAGGATATTCAAAGGAACCTGTAACAATACTTTATGTAGTAGTAAATAGAAGACAGTTTATAAGTCTTAAAAAGAAAATTAAGGAAATAGATCCAAGAGCCTTTATAACAGTAAATGATTCTAAAGAAGTCTTTGGTGAAGGTTTTGTTGATTTAGTAGAAATGTAGAACTTTGTTATGATATAATTAAGATGCTTTACATTAAGGTATGAAATATTAACAAAAATTAAGTAGATTAATGTAGAAAAGTAGGGTAAAATAGTAAAATAGATTAGTGTTGATAGCAATCGGGTAAATTTATATATATTTTTTCTAAATATTTGTTTAGATTTTAATTTGTTGAGTAGAAAAAAGTTATTAAGGAGTGTTAACAATGATAGAATTTAGGAATGTTAGCAAGGTCTATAATAAGAATGTCAAAGCACTTACAAATGTCAATATAAATATTGATAAAGGTGAGTTTGTATTCTTAGTTGGACCGAGTGGTGCTGGTAAGTCAACTTTCATAAAAATGTTATTAAAAGAAGTTGAACCATCAACTGGAAACATAGTTATGGGAAATGAAGATTTATCTAAAATAAAAAGAAGACAAATACCGTATCATAGAAGAAAAATAGGTATGGTATTTCAAGACTTTAGATTAATACCGACTCTTAATGTTTATGAAAATGTTGCATTTGCAATGAGGGTAGTAGGGGCTTCACCAAAAGAAATAAGAAAGAGAGTTCCAATGGTATTATCACTAGTTGGATTATCTGATAAATACAAAATGTTTCCAAATGAATTATCAGGAGGAGAGCAACAAAGGGTTTCAATAGCAAGAGCTATCGTTAATAATCCAAAAGTTTTAATAGCTGACGAACCAACAGGTAACTTAGATCCAGAAACAGCTAAAGAAATTATGGAATTAATAGATGATATAAACAAGGCTGGAACAACAGTAGTTATGGCTACTCATGCTAAAGAAATAGTTAACTCAATGAAAAAGAGAGTTATAGCTATAGATAAAGGTGAAGTAGTTAGTGATGTTCAGAAAGGAGGATATGAATATGAAGTTTAGTACTATAGGATATTTCATATCAGATGCTTTCAAAAGTTTAAAGAGAAATAGAACAATAAGTATAGCTTCTATAGCAACTGTTCTTACTACATTATTTATATTTGGAGCATTTTTATTAACTGCTTTAAATGTTAAAAATGGGGTTACAGATGTTCAAGACAAAGTTGAGGTTAAGGTTTTCCTTAAAGATGACGTAACACAAGAGCAAAGGGATGCAGTTGAAGCAAAACTTAAGACTGTTCAAGGGGTAAAAGAAGTAGAATTTGAATCTAAAGATCAAGCCTTTGCAAAGATGGAAGGTTCAAGTGATTATAATAAAGAGATTTTAGCTGGATATAGCAAAGAAAATAACCCATTACCAGCTTCATACATAGTAAGATTAGAAAGCCCAGAAGTAGCTTCAGGCGTTGAAAGTGCTATGAAAAATAATGATAAATTTATGGCTGGCGTAGAAGATGTAGGTAATGATGAAGCACTTATAGGTACTATAAACTCCTTTGTAAAAGTTATTAATACAGTAGGATTAGTTTTAGGTGTAGTATTCGTAGGTGTATCACTATTCTTAATAGTAAATACAATAAAGATAACAGTTTATTCAAGAAGAAGAGAAGTAGGAATAATGAAATTCGTTGGAGCAACCGACTGGTTTATAAGATGGCCTTTCGTAATAGAAGGGATTATAATAGGACTTGTAGGTGGTATTCTTTCAACACTTTTATTATTCGCAGGGTATAACTTCTTATATGAAAAAATTGTATCTTCATCATCACTATATATGCCACAATTTGTACAACCAATGTATGTTTTAACAACAATGTCATGGCAGTTTATACTAGCAGGTATTGTTATTGGTGCAATAGGTAGTATAATAGCTTTAAGAAAATTCTTAGACGTTTAATATCTAATATAGAATATAAAAAGCTTAAAATACGTAAACTATTTAAATATAGCGTATTTTAAGCTTTTTTTTGAAAGGGTGGGTTTTTATGAGTCACAATAAGGATGAAAAAAATAAATATAATAATATTATTAAAAATCTTAAGAAGAAAAAAGGATTCAGAGCTTTAGCCATGGGTGTTGGCTTAACTTTAATAATTGGTGTTTCTGTATATGCAGGAAATAGACTAACTGCCTTTGGAATCTTGCCTATAACCAGTGTAAGTGCAGTTCAATCTTCCTTAGAGAAAGTAAATGATACAAAAAATTTTAAAAAGGTATTAGAAGTAAGGGAAATGCTTTATAGATGGTATGATGGAGAAATTGATGATAGCAAATTAGCTGAAGGTGCTATAAAGGGTATGGTTTCATCTTTAGGTGATCAATACACATATTATATGAATGGAAAAGAATTTTCAGATTTTAAAGAAAAAAGTCAAGGAAGCTATATGGGAATTGGGATTCAAGTAGCTGTTAAGGATGGTAAGATAGTAGTGATTTCTCCTATTCAAGGAGGACCAGCTGAAAAAGCAGGAATAAAAACTGGAGATATTATCTTAAAAATAAATGGAGAACAAGTTTCAGGAAGTGAATTAGATAAAGCCGTTTCAATGATGAAGGGTGCTACAAAAGAAAATATAAAATTAACATTATATAGAGAAGGTAAAGGCGAATTTGATGTTGATGTTATGAGAGATGTAATTAAAACAGTTAACGTTAAAAGTGAAATGATTAATGGAGATATTGGATATATAGAAGTTTTAGCTTTTGATGAGGGAACAGCTAAAGACTTTGAAACTCAATTAAAAGCTTTAGAAGAGAAAGGTATGAAGGGATTAATCCTTGATTTAAGAGGAAATCCAGGAGGATTTATGAAAGAATGTGTAGATCTAGTATCAAACTTTGTTCCAAAAGATAAAGTTATAGTGTCTACAATAGATAAGTATGGTAATAAAGAGGAAAGTGTATCTAAAGGCGGAATTGCACAGGGAATGCCTTTAGTAGTTTTAATTGATGGAGGTACTGCTTCTGCCTCAGAAATAGTAGCAGGAGCTATTAGAGATTATGATTTAGGAACTCTAGTTGGAACAACATCCTTTGGTAAAGGAATAGTTCAAGTTGTTCTAGATAAGATAGGTCAAGAAAAAGATGGTACAGCTTTAAAGGTAACTATTTCAAAATACTATACTCCAGATGGAGAAAATATTCACAAAAAGGGTATAGGACCAGATGTTACAGTTGAATATCCAAAAGAGCTTAAAGAAAAAACATATTCAAGAAGTACTGATCCTCAATTTGAAAAAGCCTTAGAAATCATACAAGAAAAGATAAAATAAATAAATTTTTGGAGGACTTAAAATGAATTTACTTATAGAAAATATAAGAGGTTTATCTTATGCATTAGTAAGTCCTACCTTGTCTTTAATGTTAATAGTAATAGCTATAATATTTTATTTTAAAAACAGGAAGATAGCTTTTATGCAAAAGTTAATGCTTGGGAGGAGTATTCAATCTCCTCTTGAGATGACTTTACTTCAGATATTGATTGGTATATTAGGAGGACTAATAGCTAGTTTATTACTAAGTATTTTAGGAGTAACCTTTGAAAATAGTTCTTTAATAGATGTTATTTTAACAGTATCAGTATTTTCTGTTTTATATAAAAATAGATTTCTTAAATTTCCTTATATAGCAGCCTTGCTAGGGGTTGTAGGAGTTTTAGTAAGTAAAAATATTAAATATTTTGGAAGGGGTTTTAGTTTTTCTATTAATTTAACTTCAATTATTGTGTTAATAGGTGTTTTTTCAATAGTTGAGGGTATCTTAGCAATGATAGATGGAGACAAAGGTTATTTACCTATCTTTACTCAAAAGGATGGAAAGTTAGTAGGTGGATTTGGCTTTAAAAGATTTTGGGCACTGCCTTTATGCTTATTAGTTGTTTTAGGAGCTAATAGTGGAAATTCAATTATTAATGAAGTCAAAGATTTACCACAGTGGTTACCATTTTTTAATGGAGATAAAGTAAGAGGACTAATGAGTGCTGCAGCTTTAGGAACCTTAGCAGCTTATGGAGCAACTTCATATGAAGGAACTACGTTTACTCAAAGCAAAAGAAGTAAGACCATAACATCTGGATTAATTAATATTGCATATGGTATAGTAGTTATAATATTAGCTTATTTATTAAAAGAAAGCCTTATTTTTACTATTTCACTAATTATTTTAATTCCATTATTATATGAATTTAGAATAAGAGTGGAACTAAAATTAGAGTCTCTTAGAGAGCCTTTATATTTTTCAAATGATGATGAAATATGCATTTTAGATGTTTTACCAAATTCTATTGCATACAAAAAGGGATTAAGAAGTGGAGATAAAATAGTTAAAATTAATGAAGAAATCCCTAAAAATGAAAAAGAAGTATTTATGGCAATAAAGAGAAATTTTTATGGTTTAGATCTTGAAATAAGAAAAAATAATGGAAATATTGAGAAGCATACAATTACAGGCAAGGATAGAGGAAAGCAGTTTGGCATAGTGTTAGTTCCTAAAGGAATATCCTTTGATAAAGAGATAGATGAATTTTTAGAAAAATTGAAAAAAGCCAGTAAGGATGAAGAAGTAAAAAATAAATAATGGTTAACTTGGCTGTATCTAAGATTCACCTATTAAGGTGAGAAGTGTTTTAAGATACAGCCTTTTATAGTTAGGAGGGAAAAAATTATGGGAGAATTTAAAATACAATCAAAATTTAAACCTACAGGTGATCAGCCTAAAGCAATAGATACTTTAGTTCAGTCTATTGAAAATGGTAATAGAGGGCAAACTCTTTTAGGAGTTACAGGCTCAGGAAAAACATTCACTATGGCAAATATCATAGAAAGAACTCAAAAGCCAACTCTTATTTTAGCTCATAATAAGACACTGGCAGCTCAACTTTGTGCTGAGTTTAAGGAATTCTTTCCAGATAATATAGTAGAATATTTTGTTTCATATTATGATTATTATCAACCAGAGGCTTATGTACCTCAAACAGATACTTTTATAGAGAAGGATGCATCCATAAATGATGAAATTGATAAACTTCGTCACTCAGCTACTTCTGCACTTTTAGAGAGAAGAGATGTAATAATAGTTGCTTCAGTTTCTTGCATATATGGACTTGGTAATCCAGAAGAGTATAAAAAACTTACAATATCTTTAAGACCAGGTATGATTAAGGATAGGGATGAAGTTATTAAGAAACTTATAGAAATACAATATGAAAGAAATGACATAGATTTTGCTAGAGGAACTTTTAGAGTAAGAGGAGATAATTTAGATATAATTCCTTCATCTTCATCTTCTAAAGGTATTAGAATTGAATTTTTTGGAGATGAAATAGATAGAATAAGAGAGTTTGATGTTCTTACAGGAAATATAATTGGAGAAAGACAACATGTTAGTATAACTCCAGCGTCTCACTTTGCTGCCTCTGAGGAAACCTTAGAAAAATCAATAAGGGTAATAGAAGATGAACTTGAAGATAGATTAAAAGTTCTTACAGCTGAGGATAAAATATTAGAGGCACAAAGGTTAAAGCAGAGAACAAATTATGATATAGAAATGATTAGAGAAATGGGATATTGCCAAGGAATAGAAAATTATTCAAGAATATTAGATGGAAGAATGCCGGGAACTCCACCTCAAACTTTACTTGATTATTTCCCAGAAGATTTCTTAATGTTTATAGATGAAAGCCATGTTACACTACCTCAAGTTAGGGCAATGTATGCTGGAGATAGATCTAGAAAGACATCTTTAGTTGAGTTTGGATTTAGACTACCTTGTGCATTTGATAATAGACCTCTTAAATTCAGTGAATTTGAAAGCAAAATAAATCAAGTAGTCTTTGTAAGTGCTACTCCAGGAGAGTATGAACTAGATCATTCTGAGATTGTAGCGGAACAAATAATAAGACCTACAGGGCTTTTAGATCCTGTAATTGAAATAAGACCTATAAAGGGACAAATTGATGATCTTTATGGTGAGATTCAAAGAACTGTACAAAGAGGATTTAGAGTTCTTATAACAACTCTTACAAAGAGAATGGCTGAGGATTTAACTAAGTATTTAAAAGACTTAAATGTTAAAGCTACATACATGCATTCAGATATAGATACCTTAGAAAGAATGAAGATAATAAGAGAACTTAGACTTGGAGAGGTTGATGTATTAATAGGTATAAATCTCTTAAGGGAAGGTTTAGATATACCTGAGGTAGCTTTAGTTGCAATATTAGATGCTGATAAAGAAGGATTCTTAAGATCTGAAACTTCATTAATACAAACCATAGGTAGAGCGGCTAGAAACTCAGAAAGTAAAGTAATAATGTATGCAGATAATATTACAAAATCTATGGATAAGTCTATTAAGGAAACTGAAAGAAGAAGAGTTATTCAGATGGAGTATAATGAGGAACATAATATTACTCCTACTACTGTAATAAAAGGAGTTAGGGATATAATTGAAGCTACTAAGGTTTCAGAAGAAAAAGAAAATTATGAAAGTGAAGTTAAAAAGGCAGCTAAGAAAGATATTCCTATAGAAAAACTTATAGAGCAATATGAGGAAGAAATGAAGGAAGCGGCTAAAAATCTTCAATTTGAAAGAGCTGCTGAACTTAGAGATATAATAAAGGATTTAAAAGAAAACTCTAAATAAATATTTTTAGCTTTGTTTACATAATTGTGTTTATTAAAGTAATTATTGTATTGAAAAGAGTTTTACAAATTAAAATTAGATGTTAAAATGAATAATAGATTATAAAAATAAATACAAAAAGAGATAAATATTATAATGTAAATAAAAAATAAGTATATAATTAAATGGAATATTAGAGTTAATTATATATATGATAGTTTTTAATTTTATAAGAAAATCTAAAAGAGCTAAAAGAATGTATTTAAGTTTTAGGAGGAATATATGGCTGTTAAAGTAATTACAGATAGCACTAGTTGCATACCAAAAGATTTAGCAGAAAAGTACGGAGTAGAGATAGTATCTTTAAGCGTTATAATGAATGGAGAAAGTTATAAGGAAGTTGATATAGATAGTGAAGCTTTTTATGATGAATTAGCTAAATGTGATAAACTTCCAACCTCATCTCAACCACCAATGGATGAGTTTTATAATGCTTTTGAAAAATTTGCTAAGGATGGTCATGATATAGTCGCAGCGTTTATATCATCTAAATTAAGTGGAACATACACAACATCACATATAATAAAAGATATGATTTTAGAAAAATATCCTGATGTTAAGATTGATCTTATAGACTCTCAAACTTCAGTAATGGCACTTGGAATTGGTGTGTTAGAAGGAGCAAAGGCGGCTCAAGAAGGAAAAGACTTTGATGAGGTTTCAAAAATAGTTAGAAATACTATAGAAGAATCAGAGATAATATTTGTTCCAGGTACTTTAGATAACCTTAAAAAAGGCGGTAGAATAGGTGGAGCTGCAGCTTTATTTGGAAAAATGCTTAAAATAAATCCAATTCTAACAGTTAAAGAGGGCGCTGTTGTTGTGATGGATAAAGTTAGGACTAAAAAGAGAGCAATAGATAAGATTGTAGAAGTTGTTAAACAGGATTTAAAGCAAAAGGGAATAAAGCAAGCAGTTGTATGTCATATATTAGCTGAAGATGAAGCTAAAGATTTAGCTAAAAGACTTAAAGAAGAATTAGATTTAGACTCTATGATTGGTGAAATAAGTGCAGTTATAGGTGTACATGTAGGAGTTAAGAGTGTAGGTATAGCTTATGCTAGAGAATCTTAATTAAATATAATTTAAAAAGAAGCTTGATAAACTTATATAAGTTTATCAAGCTTCTTTTTATTATTTCACATAAATAGAGGATAGATTTATGTGAAATTTTTATCTAAATATAAACTAAAATTAAAGACTTTATTAAGCATTAAGGTTTTTGTGGTTAAAATTGTATCTGAAACTATAATATGTATATATATTGTGTTAAAATAATGTTACTAAAAGGTTAAGGAGGATTGGAATATTGATTAGTTTAAAAGGGGTTAATAAGGAATACACACAAGGAGTAAAAGCTGTAGATAATTTAAATTTAGAAATTAAAGATGGTGAGATATTTGGTATATTAGGACCAAATGGAGCTGGGAAGACTACTACAATAAGTATGATTACAGGAATAACAGAGCCTACTATGGGAGAAATAAAAATAAATAATATTGATATAAGTAAAAATCCTGTAGAAGCTAAAATGCAATTTGGATATGTTCCTGATAGTCCAGATATGTTTTTAAGATATAAAGGTATAGAGTATCTTAATTTTATGGGAGATGTTTATAATGTTAGTGAATCAGATAGAGAAGAAAGGATTAAAGACTTAGCTAAAAGGTTTGAAATGACTAATGCTTTGGGAGACAAAATTCAAAGTTATTCTCATGGAATGAGACAGAAAATAATAATAATGGGTGTTTTAATTCATAAGCCTAGTATTTGGATATTAGATGAACCTTTAACTGGATTAGATCCAAAATCCTCATACATATTAAAAGAGATGATGAGAGAACATGCAAGTGAAGGGAATACTGTATTATTTTCTACGCATGTCTTAGAAGTTGCAGAGAAGTTATGTGATAGGGTAGGCATAATAAAAAAGGGGAAACTTATTTTTGTAGGTACATTAGAAGAATTAAAAGAAGAATTTAAAGGTGATGAATCACTAGAAAAAATGTTCTTGGAGATTACTGAAAATGAATAGAATTAAATTATTATTGAAATATTTTATAGGAAACTCTTTTTATAATGCTTCTAGTAACATAAAATCTAGAAATATAGCTATAGTTATGTATATCTTAATAATAATAGGAATATCTACACCTATAGCTAATATGATAGATTCTATGTACCCTAACTTTGCTAGTATTGGACAAGAAGGATATCTTCTTTCAATTATATTTTTAATTGGATCACTAACTTTATTGGTTTTAGGAGTTTATGATATTTTAGATTCATTTTTCTTTTCACAGGATATAGAACCCTTAATGCCACTACCATTTAAAAGTGGTGAAATAATGATAGGAAAATTCATAACATGTTTAGTGGATATGTATATCTATTTAAGTATTACAATAATTCCCTTAATATCTTTTGGGCTAAATGCTAAAATGGGATTTTCTTATTTTCTTATGATTATTCCAGTTTATTTATTTGCTCCAATTATAATAGTAATATTTTGTATATTAATAACCATGATTTTAATGAGTTTCATAAATGTATCTAAATATCAAAATGCTTTTAAAATAATATTTGGTACATTAGGAATAGTCTTAATTTTAGGAGTATATTCTTTAAATTCAACAGGATTAAATTCAGAGAATGTTTCAGTGGCATTAAAAAATAAGACAGCATTAGTGGATTTAACTAACAAAATATTCATAACTACCACCTTTAGTGTAAAAGCATTACTTTATAGCAATTCTTTAAAGGGATTATTAAATTTAGGCTTTTTAATTCTTATATCAATAGTAGCTTTAATAATTGCATATTTCTTAGGAAAATTAATGTATAAAAAGATACTAAGTAGAAATTTAAATGTATATAGTGAGAGAAAGAATATACTAGAAAATAATAAGGATAAGGTTGTTGTAAGGAGTTCAGTAAGAAAAGCAATGGTATTAAGAGAGCTTAGAACAATATTAAGAGATCCCAGTAACTTTATAAACTGTGTTGTTATGATTGTTTATATGCCTATATTTATATTTATTTTCTTTATTAAAGGAAATATTTTAGCAGGGGATACTCAGTTAGCAAAGGATACAATAATAATGGCAGCGACTTTTATAGTTACAGCTTTAACAATAGCAGGTAACTCAGTTGCATCAACAGCCTTAAGTAGAGAAGGAAAAGAAATATTTATATCAAAATATATTCCAGTAGATTATAGGGTGCAGATTCAATCTAAGCTTATAGTTTCTTTCATAGTAAATGGATTAGCACTTATATTGGGAATAGCTATATTAATTTATTTAAAGGCATCTCTATTGGTTATAGTAATGAGTTTATTAGTACAAATAGGAACCATAGTCGCAATATCTTTATGGGGAATGATTCTAGATTATTTATCACCTAAGTTAGAATGGACAGATACAAAGAATTTATATAGTAAAAATTTTAAACCTTTATTAGTAATGTTAATTTGCCTAGTAATAGGAGGATTTAATGTAGGGTTAATTGTTACCCAAAGTCCAATAATAGTATTTTTAATAGATATAAGTATTCTGTTAATAGTAAGCTTAATTTTATATAAAATTCTTATGAAAAAAGGATTAAAGGTTTATAAAAGGTTATAATATAATTATTTATAAAAACGTAACCTTTTTATAAATAATAAAATAAGTATATTTGATATTATTTTAGTAAAGAACAAATTAAAATTTAAAAGTTTTAATTTGTTCTTTTTAAATATATAAATAATTAAAAATATATGTAAGTATAATTGTGTATTTACCATTATTTAAGGTTATTATTTAAATGAAGTATAGGAAAAATTAAAATTATAAGGAGGGAGAGAATGAAAAAAATTTTAAAAATAGTAGGAGTTATATTACTAAGTTTAATAATTATAATGGGAGCTTTAGCTTATTATTTTAGAGGACAAATAGGTTTTTATATAAACATAGGAAAAGAGTATTTAGAGTTTAAGGAAAACCCACCTAGTATTGAGGAATTAAAGAACATTAAAATGAGTGAGGATATGGATTTTAAAGATGTAGTTTATAAAGATACTAATGGAAAACCTCAGACTTTAGATATTTATGGGCCAGAAAAGAAATTAAGACATGGATCACCAGTAATTCTTTATGTTCATGGAGGAAGTTGGGTTTATGGAAATAAAGAAATACCAGATCTTATAGCACCTCTTTTAGATTCTTTTAGGAAAGAAGGATATACCATAATAAGTGTAGGGTATGAACTTGCTACTGATAAGGTTGATTTTAAGAAACAAGCTTCAGATGTTAAGGATGCCATAAGATGGGTTTATAAAAATAAAGAAACTTATGGATTCAACACTGATGAAATAGGAGTTATAGGGGCTTCTGCTGGGGCACATTTATCCTTGTTAGCCACATATAGTGGGGAAGATGAATTTGTTGATGATAAGGAACTCTCTAACTATCCATCAAAGGTTAAATATGTTGTAGATTTCTTTGGGCCAACTGAACTTAGCGCCTTAGACATGACTATGGCTTCATGGGATTTAAATAATTCAATAGAGAAAACTGAAAAGCAATTAAGAGGGGAAGAAAGTATAACAGAGTACATGGATAAATATAGTCCAATAAATTATGTTAAGCCTAACTTACCAAAGACTTTAATAGTTCATGGACGTCAGGATAAATTGGTTCCATACAGTAATTCAATGAATTTATATAATAAGAGCAGGGATATGGGTAACGATATTCAAATACTTACCTTAGAAAATAGTGGCCATGATTTTTCTCAAGTTGATGTAAATGAAGTATTTGAACTAGGTTTCAAAGTTTTAAATTTTATACTTTTTAACACTAAGTTTTAATAGAAAGCTAAATTTATGTATATTTTAATAACTACTTAGCATATAAGATTTTTAAAATTAAAGTTTATAAATTATATCATAATTGGTTCAAATTTCACTTTTATTATAAAAGAAGATATAATAAAACCATCAAATTTTTTTAGGGTAAGGAGTTTTCTATGGATAAGAGGTTGTTAAAAGTATTAAAGTATGACTATGCAGTAGAAATGGATAAAAAGAGGAACTTAAAAGCCATAAGAACACTATATGATATGAACGAAAAAGAAGAATATCATATAGATGAACAAACATGGCATGATTTAGATTTAGATAAGGTTTATTCAAAATTAGATAGAAATTATAGTAGCTTAGGAGAAGCTGCACTTTATTCAATGCTTAGAAATCCACTAAATGACGAAAAAAAGTTAAACAATAGAAGAGAAGAAATAGAGTATTTTAAAGAAAATGAAGAAGTAAGATTTAATATTATGGGGATATTTTTTGAGTTAGGAAGAGATAAAAAGAATAGCTTGTTAGATATGATTAATGAAAAGCTAATAGAATCTAATAAGTTTAAATATTATTTTTATACAATTACAGGAAAGATATTACCTTTAATATTAATACTTACTGCAATCTTTGTAAGCATAAGTGCAATGCTTGGCTTAATGGCTGTAACCTTCGTTAATATTTATATTAATAGTAAGGAAAGAGACCGTATTAAGGCTAATGGGCTTATGTATTTAAGGAGAGTAATAAAGGCATCTAAGCAGGTAGTTAAAATTAATGATAAAAATTTAGATGATTTTAATATAAAGATAAAAGAAAACTTAAAAGATTTAAAATCAATAGATAGAAATACTAGAATGATTAGCTTTATTAATATGTGGGGTGGGTTATTCGAATTTATGTCAGTATTATTTTTATTAGAAGAAACTGCATATTATAAGATTGCTGATTCAATAGAGAAAAATAAAGATTCAATTTTAAGCCTTTATAAAACATTAGGTGAAATGGAAGCAATAATATCTATTGGAAGTTATGAAGAAGAAAAAAAGAATAAAATAACTAAACCTAGATTCATAAAAGAAACAACATTAGAAATAAAAAATGGAATACACCCAATTATAGAAAATCCAGTAGCTAACTCCATAAACATGAGTAAGAGAGGAATTGTTCTTACTGGAACTAATATGTCAGGTAAATCAACTTTTTTAAGGATGTTAGGAGTAAATATGCTTTTTGCTCAAGCCTTTAATTTTGTTTTAGCAGAAAAATATGAGGGGCCAATATTTAATATAGTTACTTCAATTAGTCCAAATGATGATTTAAGTGTTGGTAAAAGTTTTTACATGGCTGAAGCAGAATCAATTTTAAGAATAATAAGAGCCTTAGATAAGGAGTTACCAGTATTTTGTGCAATTGATGAGATTTTTAGAGGGACAAATCCAATAGAGAGAATATCAGCTTCAGCAGAAATTCTTACTTATATCAATAATAAAAACAGTATTTCTATAGTTGCAACTCATGATAGAGAATTAGTTGACATATTAAAAGAAAGTTATGAATTTTATTATTTTAGTGAAAATGTTGATAGTAAAAATGGATTAAGCTTTGATTATAAGCTAAAAAGGGGAGTATCTAAAACTAGAAATGCTATAAAATTACTAGAATATATAGGTTATCCAAAAGATATAATAAACAAGTCATATAGAAGATCAGAAAAGCTAGAAGGCTTTATTTAGAAAGGATTGTTAGGATGTTTAAACCAGTTAAAAACATGAAAGTTTATGAGCAGGTTGTTGATCAAATAAAAGAAATGGTTAGAGTAGGACAGATAAAAAAAGGAGATAAGCTTCCTACAGAGAGAGTTATGGCAGAAGAGCTTCAAGTAAGTAGAACTTCTATAAGAGAAGCCATGAGAGCTTTAGAGGTTGTAGGATTAATAGAAAGTAGACAGGGAGCAGGTAATTATATAAGGGAAGAGTTTGATGATGTATTATTAGAACCGCTTTCAATAGTATTTATGCTTCAAAATGGAACAAATAAAGATATATTTGAATTAAGAGAAGTTTTAGAATTGTCTACTATATTTTTATCTGTAATGAGAATATCTGATGAAGAATTAAAAAAGCTTGGTGAACTTGTGGAGAGGTTTAAGACATCTAGGGATGAAGAAGAGAATGTTAAAATTGATAGCGAATTTCATAGCATAATTGTTAAAGGTGCAAATAATGTACTTATAACTAATTTATTAGAAGGGGTATCTGAGTTAGTTGATAAGTTTATAAGTGAAGGAAGAAGAGCTATTTTAAGTGATGAGAGAAATAGAGGAAAGCTATTAGATTTTCATGAAAAAATATATATAGCTATAAAAAATAGAGATGCTTACTCTGCATATAAACATATGCAAGAGCATTTTCAATTAATAAAGAAAAATATTTAGTAATAGAAACTTTATCTAAAATTAAAGTGAATTTTAACCTATTATAAGCATATATAATAAATGTAAAAATTGACTAAAATATCTAAAAGGTATAAGGTTAAATTAGGGTATAAAAAGAGACTTTTAGTAATAAATATCAATCTAGCATATTAAAATAATATGCTAGATTTTATAAAGCGAAATTGGTCATACCAAAATTACAGTATAAAAGTTATTATGAGGGGTGAAAGAATTGAATATGTATCTTATGTTTTTTCTTGCTCTTATACCTATAATAATTCTAATTATAGGTTTAGGAGTTCTTAAAATTCCAGCTCATAAAATATGTCCCATAGCTTTAATAATTACCATTTTACTTTCTGTATTTATTTGGAAAATGCCTACTATAGACTCCTTAACAGCAGCCTTAGAAGGTATTGCTCTGGGAATATGGCCAATAATGATAGTTATTATAGCGGCAGTATTTACTTATAACTTAGTAGTTCACACAAAGGCCATGGAAGTAATAAAATCAATGTTAATAAGTGTTAGTGATGATAAAAGAATTTTAGTTCTTATACTAGCATGGGAATTTGGAGGCTTTTTAGAAGCTGTGGCAGGATTTGGAACAGCAGTTGCTATTCCAGTTGGAATAATGGCAGCCTTAGAATTTAATCCTTTTTTTGCCGCTGTTATATGTTTAGTGGCTAATACAACTCCCACAGCCTTTGGAGCAATTGGTCTTCCTGTTATAACCTTAGCTAATATATCAGGAATTCCTATAGAATCCTTAAGTTATTATGTAGTACTACAATTATTTATCTTTGTGGTATTAATTCCATTTGCCTTGGTAGCTTTAACTTCAAAAAGTTTAAAGGGGATAAAAGGAGTCTTTGGTATAACTTTAGCCTCTGGTCTTTCCTTTGGCATAGTTCAAGTCCTTGTAGCAAAATTTTTAGGACCTGAATTACCAGCAGTTTTAGGATCAATAGTTTCTTTATTAGTTACAATTTTTATAGCAAAAAAATTCTATAAACATAATGAAGAAACAAAAAGAGAAGAAAAGTTTGAATTAAAAAGTGTCTTAGTAGCCTTTTCACCATTTATATTAATATTAGTAATAATAATAGGAATTAGTCCTTTATTTCCAGGCTTATATAATAAATTAAGTGAAGTAAGGACATTAGTTAATATATATACTGGTGTTGGAGCTAAACCATATACTTTTGTATGGTTAACAACTCCTGGAATATTAATATTAATAGCTTCTTTTATTGGAGGGTTTATACAAAAAGCCTCTTTTAAAGAAATGGTAGAAATTTTATTGAAGACGATTAAACAAATGAGTAAATCTACCATAACCATACTTGCAATAATAGCTCTAGCTAAGGTAATGGGCTATAGTGGAATGGTTGCATCTATAGCAACAGTATTAGTTATGATAACAGGTTCATTTTATGCTTTTATAGCACCTTTTATTGGAGCTTTAGGAACATTTGTAACAGGAAGTGATACATCTGCCAATGTATTATTTGGTTCTCTTCAAGCTGAGGCGGCAAATTCCTTAGGAATAAGCCAAGCATGGCTAGGGGCAGCGAATACTTGTGGGGCAACAGCAGGTAAAATGATATCTCCTCAAAGCATAGCTGTGGCCACTGCGGCAACAGGACTAGCTGGTAAAGAAGGAAAGATATTAAATTCAACATTAAAAGTATGTATAGTATATGTAATTTTATTAGGTTTAATAAGCTATTTAGGAAGCTTAATTTTTGTGTAATTCTTGAAAACTTTTATTGATGTTTATTAATTAAAGTCTCAATTATTAAAGTATTAAAAATTAAAAAATCTATAAAGGAAATGGAGTGATTTTTATGAAGATTATGGTTTGTATTAAACAGGTTCCAGGAACTTCAAAGGTTGAGGTTGATGAAAAAACAGGGGTTTTAAAGAGAGATGGAGTAGATTCTAAAATGAACCCTTATGATTTATATGCTTTAGAAACTGCATTGAGGATAAAAGAAAAGAAAGGTGGAAATATAAAGGTTATAAGTATGGGGCCACCACAAGCTAAGGCAGTAATAAAAGAGGCTTATTCTATGGGGGCAGATGAAGGAACCTTAGTTTCAGATAGAAAGTTTGCTGGGGCTGATGTTTTAGCAACTTCATATACATTATCACAAGGAGTTAAAAAATGTGGAGATTTTCATATTATTCTTTGTGGAAAACAAACTACAGATGGAGACACAGCACAGGTTGGACCTGAAATGGCTGAATATTTAGGAATTCCTCATGTTGCTAATGTTAGAAGAATATTAGATGTTAATGATGATTTTATTAAAGTTGAAATGGATATGCCTAATACAATAGAGGTACTAGAAGTAAAATATCCTTGTCTTTTAACTGTAGATAAAGATATTTTTCAACCTAGATTACCTTCCTATAAAAAGAAACTTGAAACAGATGAAAGAGAAATAAATGTAATATCTTTAAATGATTTTGAAGATAAAGATGAGAAAAAATATGGTTTAAATGGGTCACCAACTCAAGTTGAAAGAATATTTCCACCAAGCAATAATGATGACCATGAGATTTGGACAGGAGATTCATCTGAATTAAGTGAAAGAATGGAAGATAAATTAAGAGAGCTTAAGTTTATATAGGGGGTAAGAGTTATGGGAAGATTAGTTGTTCATCAAGATAAAATAGAGGATGCAAATAGTGTAATAAAAATTTGTCCCTTTGGAGCTATGGAAATAGTTAATGGGAAAGTTGAAATAAATGCAAGTTGTAGAATGTGTAAGGTATGTGTTAGAAAAGGACCTAAAGGAGCCTTTGAGTTTGTTGAAGATGAGAATAAGGTCTTAGTAAATAAGGATGAATGGAAAGGTATAGCCGTTTATGTTGACCATGTAAATGGAGAAATTCATCCAGTTACCTTAGAACTAATAGGAAAAGCTAGAGAATTAGCTGATAAGGTTAATCAAAAAGTTTATTGTTTATTTATGGGGAATGGAATAAAAGATAAGGCTGGAGAGCTTTTACATTATGGAGTAGACGAAGTTATTGTATATGATTATAAAGAGCTTGAAAACTTTAGAATTGAGCCATATACAGCTGTCTTTTATGACTTTATAAACAAGATTAAACCTTGTTCAATTTTAGTAGGAGCCACTACATTAGGTAGATCATTAGCCCCAAGAGTAGCTGCTAGATGTAGAACAGGACTTACAGCAGATTGTACTATACTTGATATAAAAGAAAATACAGATTTAGTTCAAATAAGACCAGCTTTTGGTGGTAATATTATGGCACAAATAGTAACTCCAAATTCAAGACCTCAAATGGCAACTGTTAGATATAAAGTTATGTCTGCTCCTGAAAGAAATGAGGAATGTACTGGAGAAATTAAGTACTTTGAAATAGAAAAGGATAAATTAAAATCAGATATAGAAGTTAAAGAAATTAAACAAAAACCTAAAGAACATAGCATATCAGATGCTGAGGTAATAGTAGTAGCTGGTAGAGGTGTTAAATCAGAAAAAGATTTAGAAATAATAAAAGAACTTGCAGATTTATTAGGTGGAGAGCTTGCAGTTACAAGACCTCTTATAGAAAATGGATGGGCTGATGCTAATAGACAAGTTGGATTAAGTGGAAGAACAGTAAGACCAAAACTTATAATAACTTGTGGAGTTTCTGGAGCTATTCAATTTGTAGCAGGAATGAACAATGCAGACTATATATTTGCCATAAATAAAGATGAAAAAGCACCTATATTCAAGGTTGCTCACTATGGAATAGTTGGTGATATTTATGAAATTGTTCCTAAACTTATTGAAAAAATAAAAGAGGAAGGGGTGCTTTAATATGAGTTATAACAAAATAAATGAAAGTGGAATTGAATTTATAAAAGGAATAATAAATGATAATGAAAGAGTATTTATTGGAGAAGAAATAAGTGAAGACTATTCTCATGATGAGTTAGGTTCAGAAAAGCATATGCCTGATATTGTTGTTAAGGCTATGAATAGAGATGAAATTGTAGAAATAATGAAATATGCAAATAATAACAATACTCCTGTAACTGTAAGAGGAGCTGGTACTGGACTTGTTGGAGCAGCAGTTCCAATACTAGGAGGAATTTTATTAGATTTAAGTGGAATGAATAAAATATTAGAGTTAGATGAAGATAACTTAACTCTTACAGTTGAACCTGGAGTTCTTATTATGGAAATAGCTAAATTTATTGAGGAACATGATTTATTTTATCCACCAGATCCAGGAGAAAAAACAGCAACCATAGGTGGTAATGTTAGTACAAATGCAGGAGGAATGAGAGCTGTTAAATATGGAGTAACAAGGGATTATGTAAGAGGAATGGAAGTAGTTCTTCCTAGTGGAGAAGTCTTAGAGCTTGGTGGAAAAGTTGTTAAAAATAGTTCAGGATATAGCTTAAAAGATTTAATTATTGGATCAGAAGGAACATTAGGAATAATAACAAAAATAGTATTAAAACTATTACCACTTCCAAAGAAGGTAATAAGCCTTTTAGTTCCATTTAATGATTTAGAAAGTGCCATAGAAACAGTTCCTAAAATAATAAAATCAAAGAACATTCCAACAGCTATAGAATTTATGCAAAGAGATTTAATAATATCAGCAGAGGAATTTTTAGGAAAGAAATTTCCTGATAGCTCATCAAATGCTTATTTAATATTAAGCTTTGATGGAAACTCAAAGGAAGAGGTTGAAGGATATTATGAAAAAGTAGCTGACATATGTTTAAAAGAAGGAGCTTTAGATGTATTTATATCAGATACAGAAGAAAGACAAGAATCAATATGGTCAGCTAGAGGAGCTTTCTTAGAAGCCATAAAGGCATCAACAAGTGATTTAGATGAGGTTGACGTTGTTGTACCGAGAAATAAGGTAGCAGAGTTTGTAAAATTCACTAATGAAGTAGAGAAAAAACTCAATGTTAGAATAAGAAGTTTTGGACATGCTGGTGATGGAAACTTACATATTTATATATTAAAGGATGAATTATCAGAGGATGAATGGCATAAAAAACTTAATGAAGCCATGGAAATACTTTATAGAAAACAAAGAGAACTTAATGGACAAGTTTCAGGAGAACATGGAATAGGCTTAGCTAAGAGACTATATCTAAATGAATCATTAAATAAGGCCACAATGGATATTATGAGAGGAATAAAATTAGCTTTTGATCCAAATAACATTTTAAATCCAGGTAAGGTTTGTGAATAAAATAAGTTGAAAATTTAATTAGCATATAAAATTTAACAATGAAAAAAGGGGCTGTATCAAAATATAATAAAACTTACAAACAGTATGAAGAGAATATCTAGA